>Ga0099849_1001584_pt1 | contig 10678 bp, 8 predicted proteins | sample CB_VirMetaG_4_FD_78177 | JGI IMG/M metagenome (GOLD analysis project Ga0099849, IMG submission 78177) | Freshwater to marine saline gradient viral communities from Chesapeake Bay - CB_1508_1M Viral MetaG | ecosystem: Environmental > Aquatic > Marine > Coastal | place: USA: Chesapeake Bay... | reverse complement strand
TAATTACAATAAAGGGAGATTAATATAATGGCTTTTTGGACTTCAGCAGGTGTAGAACCTAAAAGAAACTTTAGATTTAGGGTACAATTCGTATCTGAGAATAGCGACGGATCAAGCAGTGTTATTGAAGGAATTCTTTGGTGGGCAAAAACCGTTACAACTCCATCTTTTGATGTTGGCGAATCAGAGCATCATTATCTTGGTGGCAAATATTATTTTCCCGGAAAAGTATCTTGGTCTGAGGTATCAATGACACTAGTGGATCCTATTTCCCCCGATGCAGTTGGAGTCATGAATCAGATTTTGATTAACTCTGGTTATATGGTTCCTATAGGAACAAACGATGACCAATTTCATACTATCTCAAAAAACAGATCCATTACGGCTGGACTTCAACTTATTGTTATTGAAGTTTTAAAGGCAGATGGTGCGGTTGTAGAAAAATGGACTCTTAATCAGCCATTTATTAAATCAGCAAAATTTGGAGATCTTGATTATTCAAATGAAGATTTGAGAACAGTTGACTTAACAATTAGATACGATTGGGCTTCATGCACTTTCCCTGATACACATCCTGATTTCAGCCAAGAAACAACTTATTTTGAAGTTGGTAAAAACCCCGATCAGAGCCCTAACTACTCGCCCAATAATAATGGCAAAAATATTCCAAACGATCCAAGCTTTGGGTCCTAATAGAGGTTAAATGGCTTTTTGGACCGACAACGCAGCCCCTAAAAGACAATTTCGCTTCTCCATTCTTGATTCAAACGAGGGTGGAGAAGGTATTTGGTATTGGGCCAAGTCGGTTACAAAGCCATCATTCGAGATCTCAACAAACGAATATCAACTTATAAACCATAAATTTAAATATCCCGGCACTCTAACGTGGAATGATATAACAATATCGATTGTTGATACAGCAGATAAGACGCAATTGCTGCTGAATAAAGTGTTTAATTTCGGTTATATTTACCCTGACTATCAAAACATAACCGAGTATATAGATGGCATATCTAAATCACAATCTTCTGCTTATTTTGATGAATTTTTGATTAATCAATTAGATGCCGAAGGCAATGCTCTAGAATCGTGGAGATTGCACGGAGCAATTTTAAAATCTGTAAATTTTGGAAGCCTTGATTATTCTTCTGAAGATTTGGTGACAATTGAATTAACAATAACATATGACTGGGCCCAAATAGAACAATTAAATGAACAGCCAATGGCTGCACCTGTAACTGTTGATAATGTCCAAGGTGGACAAATGGTAACACAAGATGGTGTAAGCAATACTGTTGGACCCGACCCTGTAGCATAACGAGGTGAAATTTGACTACAAGAAACAATGAGGATAGAATCGGACCTCAAACAATCGATTCGGAGCCAACAGCGGCCCTAAATCCGCTTGAGTTTGTTGCTCCTACGGAATTGGTGGACATTCCATCAAAAGGGCAGCTATACCCACCCGATCATCCGCTCCATGGTAAGGAAGAAGTCGAGATTAGATACATGACAGCCAAAGAAGAAGATATTCTTACATCAAAGACACTTCTTAAGAAAGGTGTTGCAATTGATCGCTTCATTCAGAATATTATTGTTGATAAAAACATTAAAGTTGAAGACCTTTTGGTTGGAGACAAGAACGCCATTTTGATTGCTGCTCGTTCAACAGGCTATGGAAGCGATTATGAGACTCAAGTTGTGTGCCCTAGTTGCGGAACTAAATCTCATGAGTCATTTGATCTTGCAAATCCTCAAATAAATGAATCTAAAGTGGATGAATCCCTAGGAATTCGAAAAACTGAGAACAATAATTTTGTAATTACCATGCCATTTAGCAAATTTGAAGTCGAAGTTCGCATTTTGACTGGTAAAGACGAGAAACACATCACAAAACTCGCAGAATCTCGCAAGAAAGGCATGATGCAAGAGACCGGCATGACCGATCAATACAAAATGATGATTGTTTCGGTCCATGGCAACTCACAAAGAAATGTTATTAATCATTATGTTGATAATATGCCTTTAAAGGACGCAAGATTTTTAAGAAATGCTTACAAAATGGTTAATCCTGATGTCAAAGTTATGAAGCATTTTGAATGTTCTAATTGTGGCTTTGATCAGGAAATGGAGGTGCCCTTTGGGGCCGACTTTCTTTGGCCTGACCGATAAATACTCGGAAGCAGTATACGAACAATTCTTTTTGCTTAAACATTTTGGCGGATGGTCTCTTATTGAGGCTTATAACCTTCCCGTGGGTCTTCGAAATTGGTTTGTGAAGCGTTTGCAGAAACAATTCGAGGACGAAAAGAAAGAAATGGAAAAAGCACGGAAGAAATCATAATAATGCCCGCAAGGGCATTTTTTTTATAAAACTAATTATTGTATTGGAGAGCGTTGTCATGAAGATTGATTTAACAAGAGACCCTAAACTCTTAACGGAGTCTTGGATAAGAGCTTTTGGCGAATGGAGCAAAACTTTACTTAAATATATCTATGGTAAAGATGTTAATATGGTTGCGAATCTTAATGAAGAAGAACAATCATTAAAATTTATCATTCGAGGCGAACAAAAAGATGTAAAAGCTTATGCTACCGCTCTTTTTGCTGAAAAAGACTATCTCGAGGCTTATGCACAATTTGGCAAAGACCATCCAATGACCAATAAACAGCGTATTGTATTAGATCAAGCCGTTGGTGATTTTGAAAATAAAACCGGCATTACATGGCCTTTCAAAGACGAGGATTAATAAGTGGCTGATCCATTTCCAATAAAAAGTATTGATGATCTTGCGCAAGCACTTGGAAAATTATCAAAAGAGCAGCGTAAAGCCGCCGGATTAGATACGGTATCTGTTGTCGACGCAAAAGATACAGCAGAATTAGAAAAACAACTTGCTTTAAAAAGAGAAGAGTTGATGCTTGAGAAACAACTCGCAGATGCTGTCCAAGACGGCACAAAAGCTAGAGTTGCCCAAAAAGAATTAATGTATGAAGAACTTAAAGTACTTCAAAAAGCGTATGAATTAAATAAAGACGAAATAGCAAATAACGAAGAAGCGCTAGCTCAATTCCAGCAAAGATTAGATATTATCAAACAAACTTATGGTGTTGAAGCACTAACATTAGAAGAGTTACCAGATAAAATAGCAAAAACCAAAAAAGAATTAGATGAAGCTACTAAATTTAGCAACAAATATGAAAACTCAATCGATAGACTTGCTAGTAAAATGGTTATTGCCGGTAAAGGACCTATAGTCCAGTTTGCGTTAAAAACACGAGAACTTGGAAAAGAATTAGAAACAAGCGCAGAAGCACAAATACAATTTCGACAAGCTATTCTTGATGCATTCAATTTTACAAATCTTTTTGGTAATTTATTGAATGTTGTGGCCGAATCAACCATGACCCTTGTTAAAGGGTTAGACGCCGCCTCAACATCGCTCGCAGCTGCGACAGGTTTTGGAAATCAATTCAACCAAACAATGCGGGATGCACAACAGCAAGGCAATTATCTTGGTGTTACAATGGATGGTGCCGGCAAAGCGATTCAAGGCTTATCTGCTAACTTTACAAATTTCGTTAATATTTCAGGAGAGTCCCGCAGCGCACTTGTTGCTAATGTAGCCCAACTTGAGAGAATCGGAGTATCTGCTGATACATCCGCTGGTCTTATTAACTTCTTTAACCAGAACTTGGGTATGACAGCCGAAGAAGGCGTCCGTGTCACAAAAGAATTAGCCATGATGGGCCGACAATTGGGCATGACCTCAGCTCAAATAACAAAAGATTTCCAAGCAGCACTGCCAACTCTTGCAGTTTATGGTGATCGCTCTCAAGAGGTATTTAAAGGTCTTGCGTCAGCTGCTAAGGTTGCTGGTGTTGAGATGAGCAAACTTCTTGGCTTGGCAGGAAAATTTGATACATTTGCCTCGGCAGCGGAGACAACCGGTAAATTGAACGCAATTCTGGGAACTCAAATGTCTGCTGTTGATCTTCTTCGTCAGTCTGAGGAAGGAAGAATCGAGACTCTTATTTCTAGTATGCAAGCACAAGGTCGATCGTTTAAGGATATGGATCGTTTCACGCAGAAAGCAATAGCCGCTGCTGCTGGTATTGATGATCTTGCTGAGGCACAACGTATTTTTGGAATGGATATTGGCCAATATAAAGAATACCAAAACCAAATGAGCAGATCAGCAGATGTGCAAAGGAAATTCGAAGAAGCTGTTCAGAAAACTATTCCAATTCAAGAAAAACTACAATTAATCGCAGCAGAATTTGCGGTTGCTGTCACTCCAATATTAGAGAGGGTCACAAATTTTTTAGATGGTGTCCTTAAATTTTATTCATCATTTGATCCCGGAACAAAAGATATTATCAATAGCACAATTGTGGCTATTGGGGCTTTAGTATTATCAATTAAAACATTTGGAGCTGTAATTGCAATTGGTAAAACTTTGTTTCAACCGTTGGCTTTTATGGGCAAGATTCTTGGTATGTTTTCTTCAACAACTGTTGAAGCAGCCGAAGAAATGGCAGAGGCATCAGAACACGTTCCAGAAACAATGGAGAATATTTCAGAAGGAATTGGATCAGGAATCGAAAGAATTGCAGATGCGGCAGCGCATAATGCTAAGGGTCTTGGAATCTTAGTTCTTTCACTTATTGGTATTGCAGGCGCCGTTGCTTTGATGGGATACGCAATTAAGGGAACAGATTTCGGTGCTTTCGCTGGACTAACATTATTAATAGGTGGTCTTTTAGTAGTAGCTTTGCTCGCAGGAAAGATAGCGGCAACAGTTGGTGGAGCTTTAATAGTGGCAGCAGGATTTGCGCTAATAGCCGGTGGTATTGCCATGATAGGCTGGGCGCTACACGCATTCCCAGTTGATGTTTTGAAACAAGTTTCTTCAATTATGTCTTCTCTTGTTAATCTGTCAATGGATAATGTAGCAGCCGTTGGTGGCGCATTTACTGCCCTTGCAACTGGTTTGCAAACTGTTTCAGATACTGCTAATCAGCTTGATGGAAAGAAAGTTAAGATCTCTTCTGTTATTGAGAATCTCGCTTTATTGAGCGTTGGAACTGCCAAAGATTCAATGACAGGAGCAAAAATATCAGCATCAGGTATCAATGTTGTTAATAACCTAAAGAATGCAATCAATTTTGACGGAATGGAAGTTAAGGTTTCAATCGGAGGCAAAGAATTTGAGGGTGCAATTCTCGAGGTAGTACAAAAAAATTAAGGTAACACAAGAATGATTCCAAATTATTATTTTAATTCCTCGGACAAATCTTCCGAATATGCAACCAAAACCGGTGCCTTGCTTGAGTTCAAAAGCATGATTTCTGGTGTCAATGTTATATTTAAAGCATTTTTAACAGATTTTTCACAAAACTTTGCTTCAACATGGAACTCGGAGAATGTATTCGGGCGTATGGATCCAATCCCAACATTTGATAACACAAAAAGAACAATCTCGGTTGGTTGGGATATTCCGTCGTATGATATTACCGATGCAAAAAACAATCTTCACAAATGCTCCGTATTGGTTCAGATGCTTTATCCAAATTATTCTGCAACTCAAAACTACACACCTGAAGGCGAAGACACAGGAGCTTTCTCTTCAACATTGGCCAATTCATTAACAAAGCCTCCTCTTTTGAAGCTTAAATTTGCTAACTTAATTTCGACTTCTGCAATGGGAACAGATGATGGTCTTTTGGGCTGGGTTGATGGTATTAATTGGCAGCCAAAATTAGATGAAGGAATGTTCGCACACAACGGCAAGTTCTATCCAAAAGTTATTTCTTTATCTTGCACATTCAATGTTCTTCATCAAGAAAATCTTATTAAAGACAACAAATCACAATTACCCGGTTTTCCATTTAATTCCGATGCCTTACCTTTGGAAGCGGACAATGCTAATGATTTAGGTCTTATGCCATTAGCAAATCAAAATATTAAAACCACGATGGGAGACTAATGATGTCCAGAAATTCAAACAGAAAGAAAGCAACCAATAATCATTCCCAATATGAAGAATTGTTCGAGAACAGAAATATAAAACAAATTCAACAATATCGAACAAAAAAATTAACTTATCCCTCAAAAGAACAAATTGATAATCTTGAATTAACAAAGTATTATTGGCAAGCAAATGACAATTTCTATAAGGTCTCCGAGAAATTCTATGGTGATCCAAAATATTGGTATATTATAGCTCAATTTAACAAAATTCCTTTCGAGGGAGATATCAAAGTTGGAGACACATTAATGATCCCTCGCCCTTTGGCTAGAGTTGTGCAGGTGATGAAGTAATGGCTTTATCAGATTCACAAAAAGAAGAAGTGCTTCGGGCAATTTATGAAGAGTCGGACATATCTGTAGAACTTGCAACATTAATTTTAGAAGACTTTACGTATAGATCTTATGTTGATAGCGTGGACGAAGATGACTACGATGCATTGGAAAATTCTTCTAGTAATTGGCAAGGACTTCTAAATACATTAACTATTAATCCCACGGCATTAGCTGTTTTTACAGCAAAATATGCAGCACAAATAGCAGACAAAATTAATGGCGGTGGCTCATTTCAGGTTAGCGAATTAGATCTAATAATCCGTAATAAAGACGATTTTAATAAAAGTGCTTCTTGGGCATCACAAGCATATCGATATTATACGGGTGAGTCTTCAAATTATATAGATGCGATTATCAGCGCTATTATCGATAATCCGGATTCAATACCAATCAACTCAATTCTTAAAAGCGGATCTGAATTTGATATTGAAGGTTCTAAAAAACTACGTGATATATTAGATACAACAGGTGTTGATTTAAGAGATTTGCATCATGTTGGAATTATCAAAAGCAACGATGGAACAAATAAATATGCGCTCGCAGACGGCGCGAGTCCGGGGCGGCAGGCCACTGAAGGTACAATTGAAATAGCTTCATTCGATAGTGTAGCAAATGGTAATGCCGAGATCGCAGAATTAAAAAATAAAGAAACAAAATTTACAAAAGACTTAGGCGGTGGCCAGCAATTCAATGTATCAAATATTAGAAACACTGCTCCTACAATTTTTGAGGCTGTTTATAAAAGATATGTTTTCGCAATTTTCAGCGACGGCACAAATCCTCTAGACGCATTCAATAATTTAACTCAAGTTTATGCTACAGACGCTGCTCCTTTAATTTTAAAAGATTTTGAAAATGATAGAAGAATTGAACTTTGGACTAATCTTGTTGCTGCTAATGCTGATGGTCTGATAACAGCAGATGAAGCTGCTGATGCTCTTAATTCTGCAAATGCCGCTGCTTTATCAGATGCTAGTGATGCGGGATTATCTGGTCGAATCAATGAAACCGATGGACTCTCTGATGCAGATATCGAGAAAAGACAAAGGTTTTTTCAACAATGCGTTCTTTTGCTTAAAATGAATGAACTTAAGGAGTATTATTCAAATGATTTAACTTCAGATACTATTTCTGGCTTTCATAACTCTGCTCCTTATAATGATCGTTTTTATATGATAACAGACGGAGAAGATAATTCGACATTTGTCAATACTTTGATTGCGCCAAAAGGCGACACAATTAGAGATTTCATGAATATAACACCAGATATTCAAGCATTTTTAGTACCAAAAATAAGATTATTTAAAGTTTATGGAACTGGCGAGAGCCTAAATCAAGTAGAATTTGTTTTTCGTAATAACACATATGAAAATAATTATATGTCTAAATTGTTCTCCGATAATTCTGCTGTCATTAGAGGCTCTGGCTATGGTATCAAAGAAGTATCAATAGGATTTGAAGGAACCTCGCCGGCAACAGCAAAAAATGATATAAAATTTGGTCTCAAGTTATATTTCCAAGATTTCCAAGATTTTGTGAAAAGATTTAATACTGTTGATTCAAAGGGCGAAGCAGCAACAGCAAGATTTGTTGATTTGATTTTATTTGACCAAAAAGAAAATCCGCAAGTAACTGATAATCAATTGCGACAACAATATGATCCTCAATATTACAGAATCAGGGCCGATATAGGCTGGCAGGTTCCCGACTCAAATGATCAACAGTTTGTGTCAGCATGCAACAAAAGAGGCTTGAGCGCAGCAGCTATTAAAAATGCAATTGTTAAAATGAATAAATCTTTTTACTTAACAATGGTCGAGCACAATTTAGATTTTGATAAAACAGGCGCAATCACGATTACCGCTGATTATAGAGCTTATATTGAATCTCAATTAAAATCAACAAGATTTGATGCACTTTCCGATCCTACTATTGTTGCTTCTAGAAAACAAAGACAAGAAAAACTAGCGGCCGCACAAAAAGCCTGTACTCCGGGCGAAATAGCTCAACTAAAGTCAATTTATAATGGACAAGAAAAAGCAGAGATTGCAACAGTTCAAAAAAGAATTATAAACAAATTATTTGAAAAAAATAAAATATTTAATATAACAGTTAAGGATGATGGTGGTTTTAGAGAATCTGGTGTATTCTCAAAAATGCCAGAATACTACGCCACACAAGATCCAAAAATATCCTCTGGAGATTCTGAAGATTTAATTCAATTTTTCTATCTTGGAGATTTGTTTTATATCATTCTTGATTCAATGTATGGCGAATCCGGAGAACCTAAAATTGATAAAACAAAATTTATATTACCAAGTATTGAATTAGAAGCTTATCTTGGCGGCAATAGCGGGTATACCATAAATGTAGCAGAAATCCCTATTTCCATCAATTATTTTAAAGAATGGTATACGCAAACAGTTGTCAAGCCACAAAGAAAATCATATGCTATCATGTATTTTATAAGAGATTTATTAAACAACTTGGTTGTTGATGCTCTTATAGATACTTGCTTTAATAGAGATTACGTCAAATCTTTTAGATTTGATACCACAACGGTTACAACAAATGGCGATGTACTGTCTGGCAAAGCAAGTAGTACAGATTATGTTATTAATATTGCAGATCCCGCCAATTCAAATTTGTTTCCTTTAACAGCAGAAAGCTCCACCGGTGAGCCAGTAGACATAGCTGATTTAGTTTCTTATGTTTTTATTATACCGGTCTATAATACAATAACTAACAAGGGTCTTGGAAATTATTACGAGGATATTAATAGAGGAGTCTATCATTTTGAAATCGGAGCAGACAGGGGCATATTGAATGAAGTTAAGTTCAGCAAAATTGACATGGAATATATTCGCGAAGCTCGATTTGAACAATCAAGAGGAGTTGACGATCTTTTGCAACTTGCGGCTGTTTATAAAGCATCTCTTAATTTATTTGGTAATACTTTGTTTTATCCCGGAATGACTTTGTTTATTAATCCTTTTGGCATTGGTGGGCTTGATTTTATTCCCTCCGATCCTAATTCTATAGCTAATAAACTTGGTCTTGGTGGATATCATCTCGTTACAAGAGTCAATTCAATTATATCAAATGGTTCTTTTAAAACAGATGTTGAGGCGATGTTTGTGTATCCGGGCGATGGAATAACCAGAGCTTTAGTTCAAGGAAATAATCAGCCAAAAGATAATCCGGGTGAGTCTGTCGAAAACACTTCTCAAACACAGAGCCAAGAAGATGCTTATTTCTGTGATACTTTGATTAGAAGAGAAGCCGATTATTTGAAAGACATTACCAGATCAGCTGAATCTGATGAAAACAATGACATCGCAGCACCTACAGCAGAAGGAGTTACTGCGTCTTATAATCAAAAACAAGGTTCTCCTCAATCAATCCCGCCACCAAACGCACCAGCTCAAAGTCAGCAAACTACAAATACCGAACCGCAAGGTACTATTCTCGATTCAAATAATAGGCCGCAAACTTATTATAGTGTCGAGGTAAATAATGGTGTTTTTTATTATTATGATCAAAATGGCAATCTAATTGTGAGTTATTAATTATGGCTAGATTTAACGGAAAGAATGATACAGACCAAACCAAAAACCTTATGGCCCAAAGGAACAATTACAACTATGGAGCCTATGCTAAGGATGCCGATGGTCTTGATATAAAACCAATAACAGATTTCAATTTCGCAGAACGAGCTTATTATGGACGTGTGGATTCTAGATTAAATCCAGTTTATCCGGATAATCAATTTATTAAATCGGTTCCTTATGTTAGGCAACCGGAAACCACTCCATTTTTAATGGATTTTGTCGCAGATATGTTTGGAACATTATCAGAAAAGTTTTTTAGATCTTGCAAATTAGGTCAAATACCACAAAACGATCCTTATTTTACCGATCTTGTCGCTTATAATTCTTATATTGATCCTGCTTTTGATTATAAAGAATATATCACAGCAATATTAGACAATTTTAACAATGATTATCTATTTGGGGGCAATAGAGAAAAAGATGTTAAAACTGTAGAACAATATGTAATGCATTTAAAGAACTATAGCAAAGAATTAGGTGCAACTTTTCCCTTGACATTTTCTGGATTTATGTTAAGTAATCAAAGTAGCATTTTTAGTTCTGGTCTCGCAGTAACAATAGCAGACCTTCCAATGGATGTTGACGAAACCAAGGATGATCTTTTTATTAGAAACAGGAGTTTTCCGCTATTTCTTAATTTTGCAAAAGAAACAGGCTTTTCTGTAAACAAGAATGTGCCATATATGTTGGTTGCTGATTT
>Ga0099849_1001583_pt1 | contig 10680 bp, 9 predicted proteins | sample CB_VirMetaG_4_FD_78177 | JGI IMG/M metagenome (GOLD analysis project Ga0099849, IMG submission 78177) | Freshwater to marine saline gradient viral communities from Chesapeake Bay - CB_1508_1M Viral MetaG | ecosystem: Environmental > Aquatic > Marine > Coastal | place: USA: Chesapeake Bay... | reverse complement strand
TGGAACAGATAGTATATTATTAGTAATAGGTAATCCGATGAATGGCGGTAATACTTATTGGATAGATAACTTAGAACTTGCTTAGGAGGCAAACAACATGCGATACTACTACTTGAATCAATATAACCTAGACGGCAAATTCACAAGAGATGCAGCCGGGTTTAGGTTCCGTCCTGAGAAGGGCGCTGACTATGTAACCGTGCCAGCTATACGCGGTGTAATCCAAGAAGCTGGGCTACACGAAGGCAAGCCTTTTAAGCAAGGCGACCCACCAAAGATTGAGCTTGTTGTGCTAGGTTATGATGTCGATGCACAGGAGCCGTTTCAACTAACACTAAGTGCTGGGCTGCACGCCAAACCAAAGAGTGCGTTTTTGCCAGAGCTGCTAGACGCTCTGAACGCTACGACTTGCAAGGTGTCTGTACTTCAGCCGGTTAAAGCAGCAGGCGACAAATTCTATGTCACCAGGGTTACACAATCCAAGGACATTACAAAGGCTGAAATAGTTGAGGCGGCTAGCAATGCCACTGAAGCTTTTGCCAACAAGCTACAGTATCTGGATAAGAACCTGCCTGAGCCTGAAGAGGTAGCAGCAGTATTAGATGTAGAGTTAGACGACATCTAAGGTTGTGTCATGCGGGGGCTTACCCCGCAACTTTTATTATAAGGAGGCATATGAAACTAAAAAGAATTCGTTACAGACTCATTAAGGCAGGCGTACCAGAGGCAAGCATTACGCTTGCACCCGAAGGAACTGTGTTAACAGTGCCATCAGAAGTGCGTTTTTGGAAGGACGGAAGCATAGATGTATTGCCAAATTGCAGACCAGAAATACTAGAAGTTATTGGAAGGCTAAGCAGGGGGCTTAGCGGATTTACTACGGTTTCAGATTATGCAGACGGTATAACTTTGTGGACGTGGCAGCACGACAAGTCTGTTCAGTTTAAACCTGGTGCTTCCAAAGAGCAGCTTGAGGCAGTTAAAGAATATGTTGAGGAGTTGTTAAATGCGATTAACTAAACATGATATAGTATTCGACCTGGAGACTTGCCCGCGTGAGCCTTCACAGAAAGAGTTAGAGAAAAGGAAAGCTGCTATTGACAAGGAGATAGAGAACTGGTCAGCGCCTAAGACAATGAAAAAGCAGGAGACTATTGACAAGGCCCATGCTGCGTTTGTGACAGAGCAGTATAGCCGGGATATAGTAGAGGAGTACTACAACGAGAAGTGCTTTACGCCTGCATACCTGGAGATAGTGGCGGCGACATTTGTGTTCATTGAGCGTGGCTCTAACGAGATACAGGATGTGAAGACGATTGCCGGGTGGGATTGCATACAGCAACTGCCAAGCCTCTTTTCTTCACACCTAGAAACAACGCCTAGGATGATAGGCTTTAATAGCGACGGCTTTGACAAGCCCGTGCTACTGTCATGCCTAGCCAAACACAACGTAATCCTAAGCCCCAAGCTAGGCACTAGCTATGATAGCTGGCTAGATTTACGCAAGCTGCTAACAGGCTTTGGTGGCAGGGGCACGCTTAAGGAATATACAAACCTGTTTGGCATTGACGAGTATGAAGATGGCGAAGACGGCTCCAGGGTTAAAGACTGGGCGCTGGCTGGCAATTGGGAAGACTTGGCTTTATACGCAGAAAAAGACACGGTAGCAACGGCAGAATTGTTCTTGCGACTTTCTGGAGTGTTAAACCTATGATAGTTTTAGCGCCGACACAGTTAGCCTGGGCGGTGCTAGAAAGGTCTATCTATGACCTTACAACCAAGCGCCATAGTGCTGATGCAATAGCCTGGCTACACCACGAGCCAGCTGTTGTCAGTTTAAAACAGGTACAAGAACTTATAGGATTGAGCGATGACGCCATCAGAATTATCCAAGGCCAAGCTGCAGCTAAGGGAAGGCTGGATACACAATTGGCGAATAGGTTGTGTCAAGCCCTGTGGGACACTTATCGTGTATCTGAACTCATACGGAAGGAAGAACACCGAATCCGGGCCATGCTTAATCAGGAGGCCAATAGGCGACCCAAAGTACCTGCTAAGCAAAGGAGTAAGACCCAGCGTTAATATATTCTGGGCACCACCAGCAGATACGCCAGAGCTGGTCGTCACTGAAGGAGTGTTTGATGCGCTGGCAGTCAGACACTTTATGGGGGTAAATGCTGTGGCTTGCCTGACCAACAGGGTAAGCCCACAGCAGGCTGAGGAAATAGCTAAGTATCACAATGGTATTGTACATCTAGGGCTGGACAGTGACGAGCCTGGATGTACGGGGGCCGTAGAAAGCTACGGTGCCCTGGTTGCTGCGGGCTGCACTATGGGGAGGTGGATAGTGTGGCCCGCTAAGGATGCCGAAGAAACATATCTGTTGGGCCAAACCCCTATGCAAAAAAGTTGCGATTCTTTGTTGTACCGTTACGCTACATGTGCTATGCTGTACAAGATAGCACTGAAGACAAGAAGAGAGGAAGACCTTAGGCGCTGGTATAACCGGGCCAAATTAGAAGGGAGATAGGATGCAGGACAGAATTGTAGTTGTAGATGGACCACAGAACTACACTGGGAACAAGGTAAAGTTTGGAGCACGCCGCCGCAAGAAGGATGGCGGTTACCACTACGTAGTGTTTATTGCAGAGGCTACTAATCAACCCAGTGTGCCAAGGGTGCTGAATTGCTCAGGAAGTTTATCGAAGCCCCTGGGTAGGTTTCACATGGAGTATGATTGCCATGACTGGGAAGAGGCAGACGTAACAGACCTGATTGATGAAGAGGTGATTGCTTTGGGCAAGAGCCACAACCTAACGCCTAGCCAGGCTTTGCAGCTGTATCACATGCGGGATGCAGAGACGCTAATGCGCGGGGACATTGCAGAGATTAAGAAAGTACTAGGGGCCAGGACTGCCAGCAAGGTGGTGGCCCACAAGCAGGACTTAATCTCAGCCATGAACAAGTCGCTAGGCATATCAGTAGGGCTAGCCAAGGCATTGCGCGACCACCATGGCACCAAGCTTATTAAGGCAGAGCCGTTTGTATTGCTGGATACTGTGACGGTTAACAAGATAGAGCAGTTTGTGTTGGAGCACGGGCTAGGCTCCGGTAACAAATACAAGCATATAGCTGAAGCTGTTAGGGAAAGGCAAGAGATAACAGGGCAGTTCTCAGTGCCGGTGCGTATTCTGAAGACACAAGCGGCGGCTGTGTTTGGTAGGCCGTTGCTGCCTATAGACTGGAAGCTGCTGGGCCAGTACTACAAAGAAGAGAAAAGGACGGGGAACTGGGTTCACGAAGACACCCTGGCCAACATCAGTGTTATTAGAGATTGGCAGGCTATGCACCAAACAGCTAGCAAGTGCGTCAGCGTCAGCCTATCTTCTTCTTTAAATGCCGACCAAACAGAAGCCGTGAAATTGGCCCTGACTGAGCGTATTAGCTGCATAGCTGGTGCAGCAGGGACAGGGAAGACAACGGCGCTACGGGGCTTATTGGACGCCCTAGATGATACTGGTAAGACGTATACGCTGGTGGCCCCAAGCGGCAAGGCTAGCTCTAGGATGCGTGAGGTTACGGGCAGGCACGCCACTACTATACATCATGCTGTGTTGCAGAAGGAAGACAACACTGACTACGTGATTATTGACGAAGCGTCAATGCTGGACATTAATATCCTGGCAGAGATGATTAAGCTTAACCCCAATGCGCACTATGTGTTTATAGGGGACAACCACCAGCTGCCACCGGTAGGGCCAGGGGAGATATTTATTGAGCTGCTAGATTCTGTGCCTAGCGTACACTTGCAACGGGTGTATAGGCAGGATAGCGATAGCCCTATTCTGAGGGTGGCCAGCAATATACGGACTGAAGTTGTGGGCATATGCCCTGGGCTAGAGATGATACGGGTGGATAATGAGGAGATACCGGGGCTGATACAGCAGCGGTTTATGTCGGGGTATCAGATACTTACGCCGTACCGCAATGGGGAAGGCGGCAGCAAGGAGCTTAACAAGCTGTGGACGCAACACAACAAGGCGGGCAAGGATACCTTTGCTAGTGTGTCTGGCGTGTACGCTGTTGGCGATAAGGTGATGCACGTAGAGAACACGCATAACGGCCCGCAAAGCGTGTACAACGGGGAAACTGGCGTAGTCATAGAGGCAAACAAAAACGGCATGACGGTAGACTACAAGCGCATCACTATTAAGTACACGCTATATAGCGCCAGGACAGTACGCCATGCGTACGCTGTGACGGTGCATAAAAGTCAAGGCTCTGAGTTTGACAAGGTAGTGCTAGTGCTACCTTACAGGCGGGGCACATCCAAGTTTCTTAGCAAGCAGTTATTGTATACGGCAGTAACTAGAGCAAAGAAAGAACTGATTGTAATTGGGCAGCCTAACTTGTTGTTCCCATTACGATGGCATACTGTAAAACATCAGAGGGTAAAACGATGAAGAATGAAATCTTTATGTGTAGTGCGTTTGCGGAGAACGGGGAGGGGCAGCCCTATACTATCAACATGTTAGTAGTGGCCCAGGATAAGGAGCAGGCCAAGAGCGGGTGTACCGAATATACGATTACATACCTGAATATAGACGAAAGCTGGAAGAAGTTGTATGTACAGGCAACACTACTCACAGACCAGGAGCTAGCGCTGGCTATGCAGAAAAGGGCTGAGAATAGAGGAGACGTGCAATAAAAAGCGGGGGCGATTGCCCCCTAGGAGTTCCTTAAAACAGGCCGAGCAAGGCTTCGATAAGGCTCTGAGCTATTGGAAAGATAACTTGAGAGGGTAGCGCCGTTTGAGAGGCTACGCCAAGAGCTACTAGTGTAGCCGCTGATGCAATAGCTGTTTCTTTCTTGGTAGGTTTGCGAAGTCTGCGTTTGCGTTTTGGTTTTTGTTCTTCGGTCATTTAATCCTCTGTAGACAAAAGCCCAGGACAACCCAGCTAGCGGCAGGAGGCGGGCCGGTTTACCAGGTTGTCGCGGGCAGAAACTCTTATTATTATTTTAACATATTTAGCGTACATAAAAACATAACTACTTAATAAGCTTAGCTTCTTGCATAGCAGTAGGGTCAGCGCCGTCCACGGCTAAATCAGGGATAGCGCCGCCAACACGTTCATGCCTGGTGTAATGGTGGCAGACTTCTACGGGCACAATCCTAGGGGTAGTTAGGTGCTGGTGTTTAGACATGAACGTCTCAAGGCCAGGCTTACGGCGGGGCACTATGCGGTTGGCTCTGATGTCAAGGGAGACGTTTACTTCGTAGCCATGCTCAGGGGCCAGGATGTAGTACTGGTATGGCTTCTTAGTGTTGGGTTCCTTAATAGTGATGGGGTTCTCATACACAAAGAACAGGCCTTCGACAAACAGCTTAAACCAACAATCACGGGTGTATTCATGGTCGGAATCTTTCCAGTCAAGAACACGTACGGGCTGCCACCTAGGGTTGCGGCGTGGCAACATCCAGTGTGTAAGCCAGGCGTCATAGATTTTGTTGCGCTTGAATATCATCTTGCGAAGAACGGATGGGGGCAACAGCGCAGAATCCTTGTAGTATTGCTCAGGCTTCCAGCGATTCTCAAGCGTTAGGTATTGCTCAGGGGCTTTGCGAGTAGGGGTGTTATGGCGAGTAGGTATAAGCGAATGATACATTTTTATGGCCTCCAATATTAATGTTACTTATATTATATCACATGTTCCTACGCATTTCCTGGTCTTCTAATAACCCCTTGGTTACTCTAACAGAACTACCACCTGTGAGGCCTGCTATCTTTTCATCAATAGCCGATAGCTGCTGGCCAAAGTGCCGTTGGAATGGGTCGATAGTGTTAGGCGAAACCGGGACCATGCCTGACTTAATAGCGCCAGTCCAACCAATTTCTGGGTTCATAAGCTTGTTGGCTAGGCCAATGTCACGGCCAATGAACGGTATCATCTTGGTAAGGAAGGCGTAAGCTGCTGGATTAATAGCAACATATCTGCCGTCTTTGTCAACAGGTACAGCGCCCAGGGCCTTGTTGATGCTCTTACCAAACTTCTGGCCAATGTCCTTGATAATTTCTTTAGGTATATAGTTAGGCGAATAGTCAGCCAGAATCGTGGCTACTTTCTCAAGGTCAGGAATTTTGCGTACGAATTTTTCTGAAGTCGGTACATCAAAATACGCATTTCTACCAGACAGAATTTCAAAGGCTGTTTGTATAGCGGGCGTAGATTTAGAGATACCGCCTTTAGCAGTGCCGTAGGTGTTAGACATGGCGGCTTCTGCTATGTCTTGGAAGCGCAGGCTACGCGGGGCATTAACCCTGGCAACGTCAGCAACGGCAGACACCAGAGAAACGTTGACTTTACTAATGCGCGGAGTACCATCTTTAGAGTAGCCGGTAATATAGCTAGTGCCTTCGCCTACATCTACAGCCCGGAGATACTTAGCCATGTAGTCATCGGGAGCGTCAAAGTCGGAAGCCTCAGCAGACATCACAGAAGCAAGCGCCCTAGACTGGGCCATCTGTTTGTTAATCATAGATGGGCGCAGGAACATATCAGTGAGCGTCTTCTTGGTGGAGCCTTTGAGGAAGCCGTAGAAAAAGAAAAGGCGCTTGGCAATGCTGCGTTCAAACGGGGTTAAGTCGCGGTAATCAATAAGGTCGCGGTTAGCATACATGGCCGCATCCTCAGCAGAGAACCCTTTCTTAAGATAGCCGACAAAGTTCTGACGCCGGATAAACTTTTCATAGCCAGGCTCTAGCAAAGCATCCCATTTACCGGTAACGTCTTTCCAAAGCTTTCTGCCCCTGTCTTTGCCGATAAACTTTTGCGTAAGCTTTTGTGCCCAACCAGCAGCCTTATCAGGGTCAAGGACAGACAGGGTGCTTTCGTTAATTAAATCAAAGACTTCGGCTTCAATACGAGGGCTGGTGTCAAAGTTAAAACGCCGGAACAATGATTCTAGCATTTGCTTGTCTAAGCTGGTGCCGTTAGGCAGTTTAATTTTGTCAGCGCCTTTAAGAGCGGCTACGAGTTCTAGGCTGTTGGCTGCGCTGGCTACGCTTAGGCCGTGCTCCATAAACACCAAGCCAGCATCACTAATGATGTTGGTAAGGTGAGATGCCGGGAACATGTTAATAACCATCTTCTTGTTAAAGGCGTTAAAGGCGTCGTACTTCTTAAGAAACTTGCCAAAGCCCTTGCCGCCTAGCTTAGCTTCCCAGTACTGCTTAGACTGACGAGCTTCGTCATGGGCCTGCTTAATAATCGGGGGGACATACAAACGGTCAACTTCATCTTCAAGGACAACGGCAGCTTCGCCAAAAGTTTCAAGGGGCTTCCATCCAAAGAACAAGCCATCGTCAGACAAGGCTTCAATGTCTTGTGTGGTTTTGTAGGCGGCTTCTTGTACGGTGGCAATAGCAGACATGCCCTGTTTAGCGGCCAAGTTAGCCACGGCAGGATTGCCGCTTTCAACAGCTTCGTCGACAAAGGCTACAGCTTTTCTAAGGCCGGTCTTAGAAAGCACGTAGTTATCAATGACTCCTTCACCAACACCTTTACCAATGTTGCGAAACAGGGCGTGCACCTGCTGGCCGTTTTGCTTAAGCAGCTGAGCTTCAGGGCCAGTAGGGTTAATAGCGGCGGCCTTCTGTAGCTTGATAAGGGTTTCTTTCTTTAAGCTAGATGTTAAAGACATACGGTTGACAAAGCGCTTTTCAGCAATGCGGCGAAAGCTGCGCTCTGCCCTGGCACGCAACACCGTGTCAAAGTCAAACACCGGAGTAAGTTCTTCGCCAATGGGCCTTAGCAACAGGTCAGCAAAGTTTTCATGCTTGCGGAACTCAGAGAAATCGGAACCTTTCTTGAGGGCGTGTTCGTAGAAAAGGGTGGGTAGATACGGCCCTAGTGTATTGGGGGTTTCAATGCCAGCGGCGATTTCTTGTTTGCGCAGGGCTTCAGCTAGTTCTTGAGAACGACCAAGAACGTTTAAGTCTTCTACGCTTAAAGGATTCTTAAGAACGTCTTGTTGGTTAGTCAGAACGTCATAGATAGATTCGTTAAGCACCCGGAAAGACTCTGAAATAACCTGCCCTTTCTTAGCGTTAGGCGGCAAGTTAAGATTTGTAACAAGCAAGTTCCACGCATCACCACCAGGGGCAGCGTCTTTCTTAAGTACTTTGTCAAGGGCGTCGACAAACTCTTTGTTTAAATCTTTAACAACGCCTACTGCATCTTGAACTGCGCTGTACAAACGAACACCAGTCTGCCGCTTAACCTCTGGGTTCAATTTAATAAAGTCTTCGCCTAAAGTAGTCTTGAGTAGGTAGTCGGCCTGTACTACGGCAGCAGCATTTTCTGTAGAGAACTTAGACATTTGGTCAGAGACATAGCCGCCGTATTTAATCTTGCTGGAAAAAGCACCGCCAATGTTTTTAACTACCCAGTCTTTGGCGTCTGCTGTGTACTTAACGCCTAGGCGTATATTGTCGTACAGGTTGCCAGCGGCTACCAAGTCTACCCTTTCTTTAAGGCTTTCTAAAGCGGTTTTAGCTTTAGCGAGTTTATCGGCATCACTGCCAGCAGCAGCCATGGCAGCCTTTTCCCAAAGACTATATTGGGCTTCAGGGGCGCGGGTTAAAACTTCAGGGCCAGACTCAACCATGTTATAAAGACCTGCATCAAGTTCTGGGTCAATCATATCAAGGATGATTTTTTTGATGTCGGCAATATCTTTAGTCTTATCAAACGCTTGAAGAGATTCCTTGCCGCCAATCTTTTCCCAGGCAATGTCTGCGCCCTTGCCAACCATGTCTCCTATCCAACCTGTGAAGTTCTGGTCGATAGCAGACAAGCCAGCGTTAGTAGCAATAGTGGCCTTAACGCCAGCTTCAGCAGCGGCCCGGCCAGCAATGGCAGCAGGCAGCTTAATGTCGTAGCTACCAAAGCCAAAGGCGCGTTCCATGACGCCCATGGTAGCCAACGAAAAGTAGCCAACTTTCTGGCCGGTGTTAAAGTCGTTCCAGTTATTAGCGATGGTCTTAATGCCGCTGGTGGTAGACTTCCAGGCCTCCTTGTCAAACCAGCCGATAAACGGCATGTCAATGCGTAGCTCTCTTTTTCTTTCTAATGTAAAAATATCATCTACTTGGGCAACAGCGCTGTGTACCAGGTCTGTTAATGCGTCTTGGCTGCCAGGAGCAAAAGCATCCAAGCTTTCTTCCATGCGTAGCAAAATATCATCAGCATAGTTTGGCTTGGTGTAAAGCTGGTGTAGGTTTTCAAACAGGGTGTCTGTAAGGCTGGCAGTGTCGACATACTTAGAAGAGAGGCGGGCAATATCGTCGGCAATTCCTGCGCCAACTTTAGATACTTTATGGGAGCCAACAACGCCAGCGGCAACTTTCTTGCCGAAGACCAGGCCAGGCACAACGCTTAGTGGGTCAGTGGCCACGTCAAGGACAAAGCCCAAGGTGCCGCGGCTAGCATTAACGGCCCAACGTGTTAGGGGGTCTGCGTCTTCACCAACGGCATAACCCATGCGGCGCATAATCTCAGAAGCGCCAAGGTCTTCTCTATCACCACGGGCAGCAGCAGAAATAATGTCTTCGCCAGTGCCACGCAGGAAACTATCGGCAATACCGTACATATATTGCTGGGGCTTGCCAAGGTAATCGACAGCTTCCCAGAACATGCTGCGTGTAGGCTCAGCTTCAGCAGGGTCAGCACCCAGGCTAGCCAAGGTTTGACGCTGTTGCTCTAACCTATCTAAAAGATTATAGGCTTTGTCGTTCTGGATACCGGCTTTGCTTAAGCCTAGATAGTCCTCTGACGTTAGCGTGTTAGCGCTTATCTCAGCTTCTAACTGGTCGTCAAAAAATCCCATGCCACCCCCTAAGTCCTATGTTATTGTCCAATAATTGCCGCTATCTCTTGTTGACGCTTAGCAGCCCGCTGTGCTTCATATTGTGCAGCGCGAGCCATATCAGCTTTAATTTCCATGGCTTTTTCCATGTTGCTAATAGAGCCAAAGGTGTCAGCAACTAATTGCACTAATGCTGGGTCACGCCGCTTGCTGTACCATTGGTCTTGTATTTGCCGCATTTGATTGATTTGTGCGTTAAGCGCTTGCACTTGCATTGCTTTCTGCTGAGCAAATTGAGACTGCCGGGCTGAGTTGCCAAACAGGCGCTCATAAAACACATCTTTAGTAGGGCCGCCTTTAGAGAAAGAGCCTTGACCGGTGAAGCCTTGGCCGCTGGAGATGGTGCCGTCAGGGTTAGAGCTGAAGGTCAGGGTGCCTGGTGAGGACAGGGCTTGTAGGTCTGACGTAGACAGCGGGTTCATGCTGGTGCCCATAGGCATGGCTGAAGGCGCCGGTGCTGGCGGTACAAGCTGGGCTATGATGTCGTTAGACGGGGCCTGTGGCTGCATAGCAGCGCGTGGGTCAGGTTCGCTCATGCCCTCAACAGCAGCCATAATATTGTCAAGCATACTCGACAAAAACCCAGGCTCAACAGGGCCTTCTTGCTTGGGAGGAAGGCCACGTACACGGGCTAGGTCTGCGGGTGTTTGCGAAGAGCCTGAAGACGACGGCGCGGTAAGACTAGCCAAGAGACCAGAAATAAGAGGGTCGGAAGTATAAGAGCTTTGCGGCGTGCGTCTGCCTTCACCAGG
>Ga0099849_1001582_pt1 | contig 10685 bp, 3 predicted proteins | sample CB_VirMetaG_4_FD_78177 | JGI IMG/M metagenome (GOLD analysis project Ga0099849, IMG submission 78177) | Freshwater to marine saline gradient viral communities from Chesapeake Bay - CB_1508_1M Viral MetaG | ecosystem: Environmental > Aquatic > Marine > Coastal | place: USA: Chesapeake Bay... | reverse complement strand
TTGGTCTAGGTGAACCAGGTCCTGGAGGAATAGTAAGATCTGGAGGAGAAGGAATCTCTGCAGGTAAAGAAGAACCTCCTGGCGTAGGAAGACCTGGTGATGGTCCCCCCGTAAATGGAGATGGTCCTTCAGGAATAGAAACCTCTAGAACTTGACCAAATGTACCAGTCTTTATAGGAAGTTCAATATCAGGTCTATTTGGAGTAGATACTAAAACAACATCATTAGGACTAAAATTAATTCCTGGAGATTCTACATCAATAGCAGTCAACTTCAAAGTTACAGGAAATCCTGCTCCATCTGAAGGAGTAAATAGTGGGAAGTTGCCTGGAGAATCAACAAGAATAGATGTAACAACCCCAACGCCTTCTACAAGTTTTGGACAAGGTGGGGGAATAAGAATTGCAGAAACTCCTATAGGATTGTCAACCCAAGACTTAGAATTTCCATCAGGAACAGATACTGATTTTAGAATACTTAAGGCAAATCCAGTTGGATTACTTATGAAGTCATCTACTTCAGTTGGAATATTTGTAAGTTGAACTTTAATTTCATATCTTCCTCTAGAAAGATTTACTCTTGTTATGGGTGGAGTTCCCCTAAAAGAACTTGATTGAGCAACTCTTACACCTTGAATGAAAACTACAGCAACATTATCTGCTTGCAAGAGAATTTCATATGTTCCATTATCAAAGAAGTCTACATTTGTCCAAGTAAACTCTCTTGTTCCAAGAATACCTGGATTAATGACATCAATAGGAAGAATACGTGGAGAAACATTTATGTTATTCATAAATCCACTCCAATTTGGTTCTCTATAACGATATATTTCTGGTCCGGAATAAGTTACATTATTTTTTGTAAATGTTGTAGTGGATACAACATCTGCTCTCTCCACTCTAAAAGTTAAATCAAATGTAGTTCTTGTTTCAGTTATGACTTCAAAAGGACCAACACCAGCATTAGCAGTTCCAGTTTTACTAGTCGGATTTGATTGAGTGAAGATACCAGAAGATGATCTAATCTGCATATCATTTACATCATCTGGGGATCCAATAATATCAGCAAAGACTGCATTTGATGGAGAAATACTCCTCTGAGCACCAGAAAGTTTAGCAAAAGATCCACTATCAAGAGTTCCTTGCTCTACAACAAATGGTCCTATAGATAAATTTTTATTAAGAGGAATAGTTTCAATCTGCTCACCAGTAATTCCAGTTTGTCTAAAAGTTACTCCTCCAACAGTTATAGATCTAACAGCAACTCCAGCAGCAGCTGGATCATCTTTCCAACTAAGTCTTAAAGTAATATCACCCGTACCTCCAGTGGTAACAATTTTCCTTCCGGCAGTATCAAATTTTGCCCCTATTAAAGGAGATGATGAGAGAATCCTAAATTCGCAATTTACATCATCACCCTCTCCATCTACAAGAAATATAGCATTTCTCTCAGGACTTACTCTTGTTAGTAAATTCCTAAAATTAAGTCCATCATAATCAAGTGGTAGTTCCCTAACTCTTGGTAATGTTACTGGTTCCGCAGTAGAAACTGCCTCTACTCTATAATTTACACCTGGTAAAACATCAATTGTTCTTTTGTAGTTGTATGGACCTTGTCCATTTAAATTAGGTTGTGATTTAAATACAAAAGAATCCGTACCATCTTCTGAAGTAAAAGCAAAATTTATTGAAGTGTTTTGTATACTTCCTTGACCATATACATCAAAGGTTACAGGAACTCTTGGATTGACATTAGAAGGAATATTCCAGTCTTGGGTACTAAAGACCTTTTTCTTTATGGTTTTTGTGGTAAGAGTTATTTCATTCTCAATCTCTACAGTTATTTGATGATCACCTTCTGGTAAAAAGAATTTCTCAATACGAGGAGAAACCTCATCAAACGTTCTGAGTTTGTAAATATAAGTTTCTCCATTATCAATTAAGACTCTACCAACATTATCACCTGCACCCTTCAACCCATAGAAACCAGAATAAGGTGCCTGAAAATCCCAAGTATTTCTATAAACAATACCCCCACCACCGTCACTATTAGGAAGTGCAAGGGGTGGAAGAGGAGATATAGCAAATCTATTCACAAATTTGCTCCACCTACTTTCCAAATTAACTGGATACCATTTTTCAGCAGCACCAGGAAATCTAGTAGACCATATTGGGTTATTGGGACATCTTCCCTCAGATATTGGTATTGGTTCCTGAGGAATTGGTGGTAGGGGAGCATCAATAGTAAATGCTGCACCCATTGGATTTTCATACCAAGATTCAGGAGTAACTCTAGGCAACTCTGCTGCCTGTGGTGTGATATTAATAGCCAAAGCCATAGGGTTAACACCCTTGATAGGTTCTGGTTCAGTATTGCCTATTTTTCTGAGGAACAACTCTGCATTAATATCAGATCCAGCAGTATCTAAAAACTGCACACTTCCAGAACTAACTCTTGGTCTACCTGCTCCAGCAGAAGCACCAATCACCTCAACTAAATATTTTCCATTTGCTAAGAAAGTAGTAGACCCGGTTAGACTTTCTCTTTCTCTCAATCTTCCATTAGATTCACGAGATCTTGACAATAATACTTCATTACCAAACTTATTACTGATTCTAATCTTACTCAAAGAATCACCAGCAGCTCCAGGATCATCATCAGTTTGAAGATTGAAGTTAATTTCTGCCGATCCAGACCCATCAACTTTCAAGAAAATCTGATCACCCTCTGCAACAAATCTTGCAGTGATAGAAGGTTCTGTAGTACTAACTCTACCATCTGTTTCAAAACTAAATCTGCCACCAGGTTTCTGTACAAGGTCTGCTGTTATTCCATATGTTCCCTTTTTAAAGAACCTTGTATAAGATTGTTTACCTACTGCTATACTACTGTCTTCAAGAAATCCTCTCTTTTCAATTACAACTTCGTTACTAGATGAGTCTACAATGAATAGTGTTACACTATCATCTACATCAATTTCAATATTATAGTTCCCATCTACAGGGAAATTTATCCCTTGCCAACGAATCTTATGAAGTCCTGCATATGGATTATCTGGAAGGGATATTCTTGTGTTGAAAGGGCAGATCCCATATTCATTTAGAAATCCACCTCTACCATAAACATTGGTTCTCCAAAGTTGTCTATCTGCTTGATTGATAAAATCTAATGTATTAAAAACACTACCAAAATTTTGGGAATTGACCGACGCAGTAATCTCTGGAGGTGTGCTTGTTTCAAATCTATAAGTCAAATCTCGAGTAGTTGCATTTCTTACTACTCTTGAATTTGATGCGGCAAAACTACCATTATTACTACTTACACGAATTAGCATGTCATCATTACCAGATGATGACTCTGTATAATCAGCAAAAATAATATTTCCTTCTCCCTCTCCAATGTCTCTGGGTGACGATCCAAATACACTGGAAAGTCCTTGAACAATAGCACCATCCAGTTGTCCTACATTTGTAAATATAGGTTTTCCAAGTTGAATTGTCTTTATCTGTTCTCCTGTTATAGACTCTTGAATCCAAGTAGTGTTTTGAATTGTGATTCTCTGAACAGCAACGTCAGCAGCAGATGGATCATCCTTCCACTTGAGTCTTATTGTTACATCTCCAGCAACATCACCTCTAACAATTAACTTCAGACCAAAAGGTGAGAATGTTGCGTCTACTCCAGGAGAGGTGGATAGAATTCTGAATTCACTATTTACATCATCACCCTCACTGTCATATAAACTTATAACTTTACCATCTGCACTAACATTTATAGGAAAGTTTGAAAAGTTAAGTCCATCATAGTCAAGATCAAATTCTCTTACAGTATTTGATTGATTACCAGCAATAACTGCTTGAATTCTATAGTCTGTATTAGGAATAATATCAACACTTCTTGAATAACTACCAACAGCAGTGGTTACATTCGGCAGGGTGAAAGTATCATTTCCATCAAGGGAAGTGAAAATAAATTTTATTTGTACACCACTATCAAATGCTCTTCCATATACATCAAAGTTTATAGGAACTCTACTTTGTTGCAATACTGGTTGTGTGAAGGGAATATTATATAAATCAATCTTGATTCTATGTACACCTTCAGTAACAGTTTTCTTTATTATATCTGTAGGTATTCCTTTGAACTTTTTTGTTTCAAGTAAAAGTTCATTATCCAAATAAAATTTGCTGATATTATCAGCCATTCCTCGAATTGTATATTCGCCAGTGTATGGGAAAAACTCTTCCCATTCAAGAGTTGCCCATTGTCCAGGAAATGCACTTCCAGGAGCACTTGATGCTGGAACTGGAGAAACCGCATAGCGGTTCATAAAAGTATTTTCGTCTATAATATAATCATCTGGATTTGTAGATCCATTGAAGGGTTGGAATTTTGGTCTGCCACCCCAAGCCCAGTAAGTAACATCATATTTTACACGTCTTGTTCTTTCTCTGAAAGTAACTGCTATAGGAACTTGTTTTCTTGTATTCCACCAACCCAAAATTCCAGTTAGAGTTGGTGTTATACCTTTTCCTAATTGAGATTGAGAACCTTCAATAAGATTTTCTTGTGGATCAGCAGTGATTGTTGCTCCAAAAAAGTCTCCAAAAAAGTTTAAATTTCCTGATCCAGATCCACTCTCAGTTCCTGGTGGTTGCAAAGCACCTCTTGCTTTTAAAATATTAATAAATTCTTGACCAACAGCATCATCAACTTGTCTTAAAAAATCTTGATATTTTTTAATCTCAAATTTTATTGGGTCTGCAGCAAGGGTCGCAAATAAGTTTGGATCCCATCTTCCAAGATTTTCTCCATTAGGACCAAATCTATCGCCATATCCAGAAACCTCATTGTCTCCAGTAAAATCATAGATTTCAAAATCATCTTCTTCCGGAAAAGTTTCAAGAGTTGGAGCAATATTTCCAGTCAAAGCACGAATGACTGCTCCAGCACCAGATCCACTAGTATCTCTAATCCTAACAGAAGGTGGAGTAGTGTATCCAAATCCACCCTTTACAACCTGAACAGCAAGTAATGAACCATCTCTACCAAAGATTGGATTACCAACCGCACCAACACCACCAGATCCACTGATGACTAACTTTGGAGGTATATCATTCGGATCAATTTCATCGGGTCTAAGTCCTCTAACATCACAACCACTAGGTTCAACAGTGGGCAAAAGATCTTGAGGTATTAGTGCATTTACCTCATTAATATTAAGAAATTTTGTGATCTGTCTATTAGTAACAATAAACTGAGTTCCAGGATTTAATGCAGCATATTTGTTTGCTTCAAGAATAGAAACTCCAGTAACATATCCTCTTTCTGGGTCAATGTAACCAACTTTAATTGCGCTTTTGTCCGCAGGACCGAAGATATTAAATGCCATCCGTTCCTATACTTCGTTAATCTTCATATAGATATTTATCAACCTATATTAGATCCATCAAGATTGATGCCTGATAATAAATTGTCCACATTTGTCGTTTCTTTAGTTGGTGTGGCAAATGGAATTGACTTTTTAGTATTTGCTGGAGGTGAAGATTCTAATTTTTGTGCAACAGACCCCTCACTTGGCAATTGCGACTCTTCTTGAGTATCACCACCATTACAGAATGTATACAGTGTAGACTGTGCTATGTTTGGTGACAACTCACAACCAAAAATGTTTAATTTAATATTTGTAAAAGAAAGAGCACTTGTTATACTTCCACCAATATCAGGTATCAAATTATTAATATCACCAATTACACCACTGATTCCTGCTAACTGATTTGAAATATCGCTAAGATATGCATCAATATTGTCTACAAGATTATTGTTTGCTTCGTCAATCTCTGTTTTAGATCCAGATAAAACTCTACCTACAACATCTTCAGCAAAACAGATTGGCACCTGCGGATAAGTTGTTTGTCCAACGTTTGGATCTTGATTTGCAACTCTTTGATTCACTTCTTCTTCAAGAGCATCAATATTCAAGAGATCTCTTAAGGTTGCCTCAAGAGAATCACAAATGCCCCCAGTAATCTTATTATACAGACAAAGAAGAAGCTCTGTTAAGACTTGCTTTATATCACCAAATTGATACCTAAAACTAGAAGGTAATGCTGCAACGACTTTATTCAATCCTTTGTTTAGAATCTTGAGAGCATACTCTGCAATCTTATCAAAGATTTGTTTTACATACTTTGCTATTTCACAAGCAAAATCACGCACTGCCTTCCCAATATTATTAACTACATTTGATGCGGCATCAACATAACTTTGAATTGCTTGAAGATATTTGTCAATCTTTCTGGTAACATTTTCAATAGCAGTTTGAATACCTTTTAGAGCAGATGAAATAAAACTATTTGAATCTGGTTGTAACAATACAATTTTTTCATCACACTTCTCTTGCCTCTTTACATCAGCAACAGTAAGTTGATTTAGAGATTCATTTTCAAGAGTAGCACCTGGTTGTGGTGGTGCATTTGGACCTGCTTCTTCTACTCCGGCAGTATTTGTAGTTCCAGCAGCTGCTTGTGCGTCAAGAGCTGCTCTTGTTGTATCACCAGTTTGTTTTCTTGCAGGTTGTTTAATTACTCTGTCATAATCTGGAGGAATTTCAGTAGCACTGCCTTTTGATCTTGCACCAGAGGCATATCCACTTGTTACTAAACTTCCAGGTTTGTCATTTGTAACGGAGTTATCTCCGATTGTTTGTCTACCTATTGATTGGGAGTTGTTTCCAAGAACTCCCATAATAACAGGGACTTGTTGGTCCTGTCCATCAAGGAAGAAACCAAACACCATATTTCCTTGACGAAGTTGTGACGTTTGACCAGCTCTTGTTTGGAATCCACCTGCTGTGATGGGATACATCACATTTGCCCATGGCAGTTGATCTGATGGGATTTCTACCTCACCTTGATCATGAAGACCAATGATTCTTACTTTATATCTTCTACCCCAACCAGGAACACTATACTTATCTTCATAATTTCCCGAATTAATATTATCTCTCCAAGTGGAATCGTCAGCAATCTGACCAATCCACCAGAGAAAACTAGATCCTAAAAAACCAGGATTAAATAGTGATGATCCTTCCATCAATCCTCGTAAATCCTACATTCGTCTGCTTCTGGATTTTCATCACAAAACATTTCAAAAGAAGTTGGGTCATGATCATCATCTGGATGATTTACTTGATAAAGTTCAAGATGATCCAGTTCATCTGCTACATGACGACGCATCTGGGGAGATAGTGTTCCATCCTCCAGTAGGTCTCTGTCGTCATTGATGTGTTGTTGAATGCTTCTATCGGACATGGTTTTATCTTGGTAATGGTTTTCTTCCAAAAGAGTCTCTGGCAAGATTACATTGAGTGTAAGTTCCCCTTGAGTCTACTTTGTGGCATATATCCGTTATAATATATAGACCACCATCTTTCCTGTCAACATCATTGGTGTTTTTTGTTTCAAGACCTGGCGAATCTATGTACAGCATATCACCAGCACGTAATGAAAAATTGCCAGCAATGGTGATACTTGCTCTCAAAGAATACAGTTGATTATAACGCATCATAGATTGATTTGCAATCTGAGAATACTCAAAGTTTTCTTCAATTGACTTTTCTATTTGTTGATTAGAGTCTCCAGTAGGAATAGTTCCCTTATCAAGTAAAAAATATTGTGTTCTTGAAAACTCATTGTTAATACCTGGAACATCAAACTCTTTATTTCTTGATTTATTCAGTGGTAGTTGTTTTCCACCCAGTTTCAAAGTTGGTTCGGTTTGCCCAGTATTTTTGAGTCTCACTTCATAATAACCAGTAAATGGATCAAAAAGAACTGTTCTATTTGTAAATGCTCCCATCTTCAACTTTTCTTGAACATTTACATTATTGCCTTTAGAGAAATTCAAAATCTTTTGGTCATATCCTTCTGGAATATTAGTGCCTTTCAGATCTGGAGTTTGATTATAAATCATTCTAAGTTTTGGTTTCTGTGCCAAAAGACCATCAATAGATCTAAAGAAAAATCCATCCAGAGTTTCATAGAAGAAATATCCGGCACTTTCTCCAAGTGTTTGATTTGTTGCAGATACTGCTTTCTTTGATACCCAGTTGATGATGTAAAAAGGTTTTTTGTTATTGCCAAAAAAGTTATAGTTGTTTATACTTTCTTCAACCTCAAGATTTTTTGATGTCCTCAGATAATCTTGACTAGTCAAAATATTTCTAATGTGATCAGATATTTTACCATCAAATCTTTTTCTAACTCTAATTTTCTCATTCAAAATATATTCTTTAGAAACTAACTCTAAAGTAACTATAGATTTTTGAGTTCTATTGACTGTTGGAGTTATTTTATTGACATAAAGAATTAACTGAGGTGTACCACCAATAACATTTGAATTATTATCAGAAAATCGTATAAGAACTTTCTCTTGACCAACTAAGGGAAGACCCTCCATAACGGTCTTGTTGTTGATACTATTTCCAGTGTCAGTGAAGGTTACATTTACTTTTATAGTATCATTCATAATACTTTCAACATAGGAAAGTTCTACAAATCCATCAGTAATACTGACACTATCTCCTGGATTCTGATTGGAAAAGATAGTCAGTACCTCTACTGAACTTGGTTCTGCACTTTTTGATGCTACTTTTGTTGCCATTTTTATTACCTCTTATTACTATTTACCCCTGATAATCCAGGAAGTCCATAGAGTTGTCATATGAAGTTCCTCCAAGAGATCCCATAGGCATTTGCATTGGAGCACTCTGCATTTCCATTTCTTCCTCATCAGAATCATCAATTATAAGAACTTGTTCTGCTCTTGAATCATATGGAGCATATTCGCGAATAGCCTCCATAACTCCTTGCTTATCTTTTGCAGCATTGATTGCAAGAAGCATTGGAGTCACTTCAGCAACACTACTATCATTATCAATGACAATTTCCTTTCCTTTCTCACCAATCAGTGCAAGATGTGGACCATCAAGGGTCATACCACCCTTTTCATATGCCACATGAACATGGTGATGGTGAGAATCTGGATACTTTCTATAAGAACCAACGCCTTTAAATGCAGGAGAACCGTGTATCAGTTCAACAGGATTAAATCCATTTTCCTGATTCCACTTGAGTAATGCAGCAATTACAGGTGCTTGTTCATCAGCACCACCACCTTCAGGACTGGATGGTGACCATCCACCAATATCAAGTGCTCTGTTTTCATTGTGATATGATGCATAACTTCTTGTTGCCTTGGGCGGATATCTTGGTAACCATTGGTGAATAGACCCAGTAACACCAATATTACCTCTATTTGCTGTCATAAAATCACCAAGTTTACCAGCAATCTCTTCACCACTAAGTTTCTCTTTAGATTTACTTTTGGACTTGTCTTTAGAATCAGAACTTTGTGGAGATGTAGAGGATGCTGAAGTCTTCCCAGACTGATTCTGTTTACTAGGTGATACTCTACCTGAAGGTTGCTTTTCACTTGGAACATCTACAGGACGAAGACTCTCTGGAGATGCTGCTGATGAAGGACTTGAGGGTTCTTGAAGTTTGATTGCTGTCCCTTCTCCTGTAGTTTTACCATAATATTTTTTGATTGCATCAGCAGATTTTCCACCTTGACCATAATAGCTTGTATTCGTTCCCACTCTACCTTTATTATCTGGTCCAATCAGATTTGGGAAGGAAGCAAACTCTGGTGCTAATCTATCAATAATATTATCACTCATTCCCTCCTTCTCTATCATCTCAGCAGTCACACCTCTCACAGAAGCAAGTCTACTGAGAATCATTTTATCCTGTAACTCAGGTGTCCAGAGAGTATCAAATGGTATTCCCTGTTTCTTTGCTTCATCTTTCAAAGTATAAGACATAAACTGATATCTGCCGGTAGCATCAGAGTTATACCCATCTTTCTTATAGAGAGAACTAGTTTTCATAAATTTGAGGACCTGACTGATGGTCATTTTACCTTCTGCTAACTCAGGAGAAACACCTCCACCATAAACTACACCATATCCCTTACCAGTTCCTTCTGCCCAAGAAATAGTATCAAGCAGTCTTCTCTGTGCTGTTGTACCAAATACAGCATTTGATTTGGAAACAGATGTTGTATCTGAAGTTGATTTATCTGAGGTTGATTTATCTGTTACTGAGGTATCTGAAGTTGATGTATCTGTTACTGAGGTATCTGAAGTTGATGTATCTGTTACTGATGTATCTGAAGTTGATGTATCAGTCATAGACTTGGTAGTTCTACGAGCAGACATTATATCAATATCACTAATCTCAGTCTTCATAGTTTTCTTGAAGGAATCTTCAACCCAAGAACTAACATCAAGTCCTAATGTATTATCAACAACACCACCCTTAGCATATGCTTTGGTAGCAGTTGTGATTTTTTTCTTTTCTAATCCAGTATTGAGTAAGTAGTTGATACCAAGACCAACATTCTTTACATCCTTTGGAGTTATATCCTGATTCAGGATTACTTTAGAAGTTGCTCTCAAAAGAGGACCAAAGTAATCATCTTTACCAAGAGTATCACCAACATTAGTAACCTTGTTAGTAAGATACTCTGTGGTCTTATCTACTTCACCAGTTCCAGCCCAACCTAAAAAGTCCCACCAAGCTCTTTGTTTTGATTTCAGTTCAACTTCATTATCAAATCTA
>Ga0099849_1001580_pt1 | contig 10689 bp, 13 predicted proteins | sample CB_VirMetaG_4_FD_78177 | JGI IMG/M metagenome (GOLD analysis project Ga0099849, IMG submission 78177) | Freshwater to marine saline gradient viral communities from Chesapeake Bay - CB_1508_1M Viral MetaG | ecosystem: Environmental > Aquatic > Marine > Coastal | place: USA: Chesapeake Bay... | reverse complement strand
GCTCGACCCTGCGAGCACGACACCCGGGAGGGCGCCCCTTGCACAGAGGGCCCCACGAAGGGCCCCGTGCAAATGCGTCTAGGGCCCCTTAAAATAGGGTCGAGGGGGCTATCTAGGGGGCTACCCAAAATGTGCATAGAGGGCCGGGGGGCGCGCCCGGGGCGCGCGCTAGGCCCCCCGCCAGCCCACCGGGGACCCCCTGCGGGGCAGGGCACCCCTTAGTGCTCTTTCACTTCTCCTGAAATTTCCCCAAACTTTACCTAAACATACGGGTCACCACAAACACTTTTCCCCATACCTAAAAATATGGGCGACCGCAAATGGCTAAATTCGCATTTCACAAAAAAATTTCCGGAGAAATTTCGGCAAACTTTTCCTATGTATCATAAATCAGGAGATACTTATGAAAATTACACGTAAACATCTTAAGACAATTATTCAGGAATTTGTGCAGCCTCCTCGTCGTGGTGGCGGCGGTGGTGATGGTGGGTCTGGGTTTCCTAGAAGAGGACCAAAATTTCCAAGGTATAACAAATTATACGATTACATCGTTTTAAGTATATTGACCGATATCGACTCACGTGTCAAATACCTTAAAGGTGATAGAGATGATGACCCTATCTATGACAATACAGGTGTAATCTACACAGATAAGTTTATGAAGAATTTCAAAGAATTCGCGCACGGACCAAAAGTTGACGGCTTTGGCTACCTCGGGCCTGAACCCGAACCTGAGTGGTTGGAGGAAGCTCACGGAACAATTGAGCTTGTAATTGATAACGCTGCTGAGCACATTGTTTTTGGAGACGAGACGCTCGAAGGTGCACTTGAATATGTTAATTCTTATCTGTCAAACTTTATGGCGGGCGAAAGACCTTAGTAACAAAAATTTCCGGAGAAATTTCGGCAAACTTTTGGGTAATCTTCACCTTCCTCTGTATATGTAATAAAGATCAAGCCTTAAGGAGATGCAAAATGGCAAAAGTAACTAGAAGACAATTAAGAAAAATGATTTTGACAGAAATGTCCGGAATGGACTATGGGCAAGCCATGGACCGACAAAGAGCAATTGCAGATAGTGCAAGCTTTCCAGCAGCTGACGAAGTCATTGACGGGCTTTTGAGAGTTGTGGGCAATGACGGAAGCTTTGAGACACAGGAGGCAAGAGATGCTATTCTTGCCCTTCAAGACGTATCAAGCGGCGATGAACTCATGAGCGCGCTGGCTGATGTTGAAAGTTATATTGCTGATGCTTTGCGTGCACAGGGTAGACATCTTAAAAGAAGTTGATTTGTAAAGTTTCAAAAAGTAAAAATTCGCGCCGCATGATGCGGCGCGTTTCTTTTTTCACACAAAAATTTCCGGAGAAATTTCGGCAAACTTTTACTCACTTTAGCATATGTAATAGAGAAAGAGGAGTTATAGATGAAAATCACACGTAGACAACTTAGACAGATTATTAAAGAAGCAGTAGACGATTTTTCTGGAGGAATACCTCCAGAAGACCACTTGCCGCTAGCAGCTGATGCTCAGATAGGCAAAATGACTCGCGAGGGTCGTTATGGAAACATGTCGAGGGCGCCTCGTGGTGCTCAAGAAACAATAAGAAAAATGTATAGAAGAATGGCTGCGAAAGATCCCAAAGTCTTTAGGATTGTGCTTAGCTTACCCTTTGGTTTGTCAGATTTTGAAGGCAGAGCTTATTTCATAGGCAACAAGCGCATAATTGGGCAAAGTGAAGCTGCAATTGAGAATTCTGCTTATGATAGTGACAATGACGCAATGGATGCACGGCAGATGGCGCGCTTTGCATATCAACTAGGCGCGACTCACATCTTGGACGACAACTTTGGTCCGGACGCAGCTTCATCATTGTATGGCCCGGAAATTGAAAAATTCTATTATCCTTTGCCGCTTAAAGCATGGCTCGACATCGTCGAGCCAGCAATGGAAGCATACAAAAATCAATTTGCTACGTGGCTCGCGGATGCTAAAGCTGAAAAAGCTGAAAAAGATGCCCGAGAAGAAGAAGATCGTGAAAAGTCAAAATTTCCTTTTGAAGTGTTGCCTGGTGGGCGCGACGACTAGAAAAATTTCGGCAAACTTTTCCTATTTATAATCATGAAAATCACACGCAGACAGCTAAAGGCACTAATTGTCGAGAGTTACATCGAAGACTACGCAAAGCACTCCACAATGAATTTGGGCCAAGTCCTTAGGCACCTGCGCTATTTGACAGACTTGCCTGACACACCTAGACTCGAGGCACTTAAGCAGCGTCTGCGCTGGATCGCCAACGACCTTTACTACACAGTTACACCTGGTCAATGGCATCATACGCAAGCTGAGTTGGATGAATTAAGCAAGTATTCTTATACTGATTTATTAAAGATGGGTTTCGACCCGGACTTCGCAGATGAAATGCTCGGTAAGAAACCTCTTTTAGAAGAATGGTCCCCGCTGGCAGGCGAAGCTGAGGGTAGCATTGCCAAGCAAAATTTTGAACTTCTTCTGCACGGACCTGAGAAGAATAGAAGCAATTTTACAAAATATCAAATGACCATATCAGAACTAGTTCCTTTCGATAAAAAACTAGAAGAATTCTTGTCTGATTTGATAGAAGAAATTCCTCAATTAAGGAATCACAAAATCAAAAGATTTTTAGGCGCAGGTACAAAAGGCGTCGTTTTTGAGCTAGACAGCGGTCGTGCCCTTAAAATATATGAATATAGCTATCAAGAAGATCAAGAAGGATTTTACGATAATGAATCCGGAAAGATATTTAGTGGATCAGGCAAGATCATGACCCTTCCCATATTTGATCGAGGCGAAACTTATTTTGGCATAAAATATGTTGAAATGGCAAAGGTCTTACCTTTTGATCTTTTTCTTATGAGAACTGGCCGCAAGCAGCTCAATTCCCGTCTTTATGGGTGGCTGGATATTATAGGCAAGCTTATTGTCAAAATCAAAGAAAATCCTGATAACATGTCAACTGTACGCCAATACCAAGAAATGCTTTTAAAGTTCAACAGTGAAGCACATAAAAACAACCTTACCGAGCATGAAATCTCGTCATTGTTTAATATGGTTGAATATGTTGTCACAAACTATGGCCCATTTTTTACCGATGACTTGTTTGAAGAAAACTTTGGTGTGCTTGAACAGACCATGTCGTCTGAAACTCCTATTTTTGTTTTGTTTGATCCTTGAACAAGTTGTAATATGTTGAGTAAAAATTCTTATTTCTTACATATATAATAAAGAATCTTAAGGAGATGCAAAGTGGCAAAGATAACAAAAGAACAAATTAGAAAGTTGATCTTGCAAGAGATGTCGCGCGGAAATAGAAGCCTAGACCCGCATCATGAAAAAAACAAAATTATGGGTCTAACCCTAGATATTCCCGGTGACAAAGCGGGCATGCTTTTAAGCGCTGTTGCACGTGCTATTCTTACCGGCGCGCTTACACCTCACGATATTCAGGACATCGCCAATGATCTTTACATGGGTCAAGCAGTGTTAATGCCTTGAAAAATAAAATCTTATTTTTTGTTTGATCGTTAAGTAAGGTGCAATATTCTGAGTAAAATTTAAACTTTTTGCATATATAATAAAGAATCTTAGGGATATATAAAATGTCAAAAATCACTAGAAAAGAATTGAGAAAGATGATCTTAGAATCTTTTGGGTCTTATCAAGACAAACTCGACTTTGAGCCAAGTCGCTCCGTAGAAGAATACACATCCATGGCAAGAGCTTTGATAGAAAAAGAAAGAAAATTTTATCCCGCAATTTTTAGCGTGTGCGACGAAAATGTACTTCTAGAAGAAACAATTGGTTATCTTGCCTATGCAGATCAGCCGGGTATGGGTCCAAATTTTCGGCGCGGCGCCGCTGGGGTCTATGAGATTCCTATGGGTGCATATGAAGCTGCAGTAGCAGCCAAGGCAAGCAGGGTTAGTTAATTTCAAAAAAGTAAAAATTCGGGCCGCATCACGCGGCCCTTTTCTTTTTTTTAAAAAATTTCCGGAGAAATTTTTAAAACTTTTAAGTTAACTCTCTCATTTTTTAGCATATGTAATAGAGAAAGAGGAGTTAACAGTGAAAGTTACACGCAGACAATTAAAAAATATTATTTTAGAACAACTAAGGTCTGATAGCTTAATTGAGGGAACAGCAAGGCCCAGGTCACCTAAAACAAGCATTAGAATTGAATTTGAAGCAGGACAATCAGACACACAGAGCCCAAAGGCTATGATTGTTAACCAGACTGGTGACCTGCAAAAAGCATTTGATATTGCGGTTTCCTCTAGCAGAGAAGACTTTAAATCAATAAAGATTACTGCTGGTACTTCTGGTAGCGGTACACGGGCGGCAAATGAAGCTGTATTACAAAAAAGAATAGATGCTGCACTTAAACTTATTTTAGATGAAGTGCAAGTCACAACTATACCATCTGGTATCACATTTGGTACAAAGTCATTACCTCCTGGAATGACTCTAGATCCTGCTACTATTAAAAATATGGCAACAGTTGAGATGGAAGTTGATACTGTGCAACCAGGACAAAGTGTTCAAATCCCTGGCGCTGCTAGAGGTAGAATGGCATTAGCGCCAGATGATCCAAATGATCCATTCTGGTATCCTTTCCAGTTCGTAGAAATAGAAATATTGCATCCTGGAGTAGATCCAAGAATTACTAGGTTGGCTGCAAGATTTATTGAAGCAACATTAAGAACTGCTGGACCGGCCTATGCTAAAGTCCCTGTGTTGGGAACTTTCTTACCACTAACATCAGAAATTACTGATATACTTTCTGATCTTAGAAATAAGGCTGAGTTTGATGCATTTAATCAATCAATCAAAGACCAAGATGTGGGCTTTCCAGGAAGCAATGAAAGAGATTTTTATGACATAGCTAAAACAACGACACTTAATGTCCCTGGTGGTATTGTTGGAGCGTTTCTTAAGCCGTATGGCATGAACCCACTCGGGTATTTGAAACAAAAGGCGCTCGGACCTGTCCCAGAGATTCCAGGTGGAATTGATGAGATCAACGACGAACTTGAAAGACTCAATGCTTCTCCACTACTATAGAACAAAAAAGGATTAAAAATGACAAAATTTAGTAGAAGTGATATTAGACAATTTTTTCAAGACACAATTCGTGAAAAACTAAACGAAAGCAGTGAAAAAAGAAAAGCTATTGAAAGAACAATTCAAAAATACAAAGCAGATCATCGTGCTTGGCGTATGGCAAAAAATGAGTTTGAAATCATGGCCGACGGTGGCAATCCAGATGGCATTAGAGATCAATACTACCCTGAATGGTCTGATCTTGATTTCCATAGCGTTCTTGATGCACTTAGAGCACCTTCACCCTATGATCTTTCTGACGAGCCTGATGCGGGTGAAATTCGTCGCAGAACACTTGCTTACCGAGAAGAAAATCCACCAGAGCCTGGGATTGTTAAATTTCCCGATGAAGCCACCTTTACGAGTGATCTTGCCGCGCGTCGAAGACGCCAGCGTCTTTCTCGCCGAAAATTGCGCGACATGATTGGCGAGGCCATTCGACGACTAGACTATCATGATGCAGAAGGCGATGAGAGATCTGAATTTTATGACGAGGCTGACTTTATGGACCCAGATGATCCTACCATGGTAATTCCTCCCGCTGGTGACCGCGAGTATGCATATCTAGATCGATCTATGAATTATTCTATTGTTGACTCCACTGACGTTATGGACTCTGATGACTTGGGTCTTTATGGAGATCTGGGTGGTATGGAACGCGAAATGATGGGTCAAGGCCGATATCCTGCACATCACCATGATGATGACTATTCTGATTTGGGCGACATGGACATGTTGGGTGACGATTTGGATGCATACAACCCTGACGAAGACCTCGTCATGGAAGGGCAGACAGGTACAGGTACATCTGCCGAAAGTCTTAAGAAGTTAGTTAACTATTTAAATCAACAGCAAATAAAATTTTCTCCTTTCGGTATCGCAATTGCTGCCCATGAAATCGGAGACAAGCTTATCGATAAGATTACCCGAGGTGATCTCGAAGGTGCTGCCAAGATGTTTACAGATAGATACGGAAGAATGTAATTGCAATTACAAAAAGATCCGCCAAATGGTCTCTAAGCATCATAAACGACGCGGATGAATAGATAATCGGATTTTCGTTTAGAGTTTAGCAGAAGACAACTGCGGGCGAGAAAAGGGTATTCTGGGACTTGGGTGCAGGTTCTGATTTGTTGGTCTGGGTGAGCAGAGGACGCAGCGTACTCTGCGAGTCATAGAGTAAAAATTTTCGAAAGTAAAAATGAAAATAACAAAAAAGCATTTAAAAAGTTTAATCAAAGAAATTATTGACCCGAATTAAGCCCTTACCAAATATTGAAATGAAATAGAATTTTTTCAAAAATCCGCCTATGTATAATAAATCGGAGATCAATAATATGAAAATTACACGCAGACAATTAAAAAATTTTTTAAACGAAGCGATGAGGCAAAGAGGAGATGCTGAAAGAGCAGAAGCAGAAAGAGCAGAAGCAAGAGAAGCCACTGGAAGCTCAGCAGTAAGATACGAGGTTTTGTTAATTTTGTTTGCCTATGTTGTCAAGTCTGGGTCTTTATCGCCGATAGCGATGCTTATATGTTTTTCCTATATGTTTCTACCATCTGCGAGAGTTGTAATAAATGCAGCTTTCAATGCTGGCAAACTTGCATTGGATACGTCTATAGAAGCGATTGGTGAGTTTTTTGAATATTTATGGGAATCAAATAAAAGAGATTGGACTGCACAACTAATTAATGAAGGTATTATAACTTCTGAACACGCTGAACAAATGAATAACGAGTATGCTTAATTTAAAATAACAAAGAGAGAAAAATGAAAAGAATAAACAGAAAAGAGTTAAGATTTCTTATTGAAAGTCAGATAAAAGAAAATGCTGACCAACTTAGTCATCAAGATGTAATTGATGCATTTAATAAAATGAAAAAGTTTTTGACTCCAAAAGGTATATCAGCTGCTCAAAAAATAATACGTGATATAATACTTTGATTTTATTTAAAAACATAAAGAAAATTTAAAATATATCATGGTGAAGATGTTGTTTTCGCCCTTGGAACATTGAATTTTTTTTGATGACGGAGAGACTTACGGATTTGCTTATGATAGTGAAAAAGGTTTTAGAGACTGCTGGCAGTTTTGTATTTAAATCTTTCATAAACTTTAAAGACTCGCGCATATTTATTATGCCGAGTTTTTGCGTATAAGAGAGATAATATGTCTAATCAGAAAAAAATAGCACCCGTAAAAGTATCCAAAAGATTTTTAAATGAAGGTTTTCTTCGTGCCGGTCAGATATCTTTTGATTTTAGCAAAACTGCAATTAAAAATAATATGTACTCCGGAGAAGGAAACAGTCTACCTATTCCGGGTGACAGCCTTATTACTCCTTCACAAGAGAGAAATTTGCGCGGAGCTATGATTCTTAGAGCTCTTATTGATTTTCCAGGAAAAACAACAAAAGTAGCATCTATTGCTGAAGACTTGGCAGCAGAATTGTTAAATGGAAAACAAATAAATTCTGCTAGATTTGCAGGAGACAACACTACTTTTGCAGACATTAATGTAAATGGTGTTCTCTATTCTGTCAAGCTGAGAGGTAAAAAAACAGGATATCAAGATGATTATAGAAGAGACAAATATTCTAGCATTAAGACAGATCACTGGATTAGCGAAATAAATACACGACCTAATAAAGTTTGGAAATTTGGCGTAGCAATTGTTGATTGCAATGAAAAAGGATTTGATTTTATTTTCTCTGCCCCTAAGGAATTTAGGTCGCAAGACTTTGAAAAAATTAACGAGAACTGGTATTATCAAAGTCAAAAACTTCCAAAAGGAATCGAGTCTACTGGTCAAATAGCTTCTGTCTTTGGTGACCTTAGAAAAGAAGTCTACATTATTGCTTCAGCTAATAGAATTAATGTTGCACTAAAAGCTAAGAATTACGATAAAAATTTCCAAGACTTTCTCTACATGCTTCAGAATAATGATGCAAAAGAAATTGTAATGAATTTTGATATTTTTAGTCAAGGCTTAGGTGCTGCACAAGGAAGATTGAACTCTTTTATGTCTCAAGCATCAAAATTTGTTGAAGATGATGATAGCGGCCTAAAGAGGAATATGATATACCAATCTTCTTCTGTTCAGAGAACTGTAAGAGATTTAATGCGTGTCTATGATAAAATTGAAAACGAAGAAAAAAAAGAAAAGTTTTTAAGATTAGTAACAGACATATTGCTAAATCTCAATGACAAGCTAGACACCGTTAAAGTAAATGCTCAGTCTGGAAACTTAATTGGGTATCCGGAGGTTCAAGATAAAGTTAGTCTTTCTAAAACAAAACTCGGATCATCTAGTATGGATGCACCATTTGCGAATACAAGACGAGGTCCAAGAATGAGACTTCAGGAAGAAGCTCAAGTAACTAACTCGATCTCGCAAATGCAAAATGAAATATTCAAACTAATTAAAAGTAAAGATTTTAGTAGAAAAAAACAAAAACTTCTAGAATTATTGAACGAAGCCAAAAAGAAACGTCGAAGAAGCAAGTGTCGACCCGCTCGTAGAAGAATCGCATCAGGCGGAAAAGCAGGATCTTATGCTGATCCAAGGACAGGCGGGAAACAAGCTTATGCTGCACTTAAGAAAGCCAAGCCACCAGGATCAAAAGGCGGTTGGACAAAAAAGAAATGTATCTGCTGTCATAAATGCCCTAACGATCGTTCTGCGCCTAATGGGTTTGTCTGTACCAACCCATCACATCTCTACTGGGGAACAAAAGCTGATAATACATACGATCAAAATCGTGGAAACGGTTGGGCTGCAAGAAACAAAAAGAAAAACGAAGGAGATCCAAACGGAGAAAAAGCTTTTGCTTATGAACTAATGGTAAGCGAAGATAAGATTAGAGATGCTATTAAGAAAATTCTTTTAGAAGATGCTCAATCAGAAGCTTGGTTTGGAAATTCATTTGTTACTTTTAAAAAAGAAGTGTCAAAAGGGAAAGACCCATTAAAAGTTGCTAAAAAAAACTTAAATGAAATTGGAAGAGGTTCAACAAGGGTAGTATTTGATTTACCTGATAATGATGGATTTGTTTTAAAAATAATAAACACAGAAGTTGAACCTACCAGGCAAGCATTTATAGGTCCTGATGGTAATGTGATGCCTAATGTAAGTCCTGAAGGAGATTTTAGAACAAGGCACGGTTTCTTTAGAAGTCATATGCGACAGTCAAATGAATGGGAAGCTGATTTAATTATGCAGCAAAAATTTCCAGATGTTTTTCCTAAGACATTTGAAAAAGCTGATGATTTTTCTTGGATTCTAGTAGAAAAAGCGCTTCCAATTGCAACGCTGGATGAGCTTATTAATATTTTAGGTTTGACAAATACTTTTTCTAGTTTTGCAAGAAATAAAAAAGTACAGTTCATTGTGATGATTAAAGAAGCAATAGAATATTTTAAAAACCCCGATCACAGGCTGAGAATAGTAAAAGAGTCATATGATTCTACGATTACTGGTTTTGATTTTGATGACAAAAATAACAAAGAAACATTTTCAACAGATCTTTTTGATGTTTTACCCACCCAAAATAATTATGAGCCTCCATCAGACACAGTTGTTGTTACAGATGATGAGCCTTACACACCTGTAGAAGATCCTCATGATAAAAGAGTAAAAGAACTAATTTCAAATGCTCACAATAGAAAAATTTTAGGAGTCATGGCAGATTTAGGAATTCCTCCGAGAGAATTCCTTCCAAAAAACTTAGGAGTATCTAGTTTGACAGGAAAACTCTTAATAATCGATGCCAGTCTTTGGGAAGAAAAAAAGAAGGTTAGATAATGTTTGATTTTTCATCTTTAGAAAAAGCTGGGAGCGGAGGCTTTAGAATTGTCTATATTCACCCGCAAAATCCTCAGCTTGTTGTCAAAACTTGCAAAAAAGAAGATGCAAGAACTATTCGTCAATGTCTTCAGATGATGAAGGATGAAGTAATTGCAGCTCAAAAGTTTCCACAAATATTTCCTCAAGTTTATGACATATCACAAGATGGAAAAAGCTTAACTGTTGAAAGAGCTAACATATTAGTAGAAGCTCATCAAGAATTTTTAATTAATAACTACTTTCCAGAGCTGAAAGGATATTTTATTAAATCTTTTCAAAAAGACTTTATGGACTTTCTTCGAAGAATTATTAATCAAATATTGCAAGACAATTTAGAAGGTATTCCTGCTTATGAACCTAAAAAATATTTTAAAAACAGCCCGAAAAAGATAATTAGAAGAGCGTTGACAAATCAGCTCTTTGTTGATATTTTAAATGCAACAGTTGAATTAGATATTGACTATGTTGATATCGACTGGGGCAACATAGGAATCTCTGTCGTCGATAAAAGATTTTTGTTAGTCGATGCTTCAATGAAAAGCGGATTTAACGCCTAAGGAGAAAAAATGCTAAAAGAAATAGGCGAAGTTATGAAAGAAGCCTATGATAGAAACTGGATTACAACAAGAGATGGCAATTGTGCTGTTAGATTCAGAGATAAAATATTCATGACTCCTTCTGGCGTCAAGAAGAATAATATTATG
>Ga0099849_1001578_pt1 | contig 10690 bp, 9 predicted proteins | sample CB_VirMetaG_4_FD_78177 | JGI IMG/M metagenome (GOLD analysis project Ga0099849, IMG submission 78177) | Freshwater to marine saline gradient viral communities from Chesapeake Bay - CB_1508_1M Viral MetaG | ecosystem: Environmental > Aquatic > Marine > Coastal | place: USA: Chesapeake Bay... | reverse complement strand
TTTAATGATAGAGAACCTATTGTTGAAACTCCCGAACAAGCAATAAATACATTTAATAAAACTGAATTGGATATGGTAATAATTAACGGCCGTTATTTAAGCAAAGGAAAAAAAAATGAATACATTTGATTTATTGGAAAGTAGACATCATGTTTTCAAATATAATGATGAAATACCTCCGAAAGAGCTAGTTGAAGACGCATTGTGGAAAGCGTGGAAGACAACGCCATCTAAAAATAATGCTATGCCTTATAAGGTATTCGTGTATGGGCCTGAACACAAGTCAGAAAAAGTTAAAGTGTGGGAAATGGTATACAGTAATCATAAAGACGCAGAAATACGAGCCGTAAAAAGAGGACAAGCAACTAGAACTGAAGATGGAAAAGTAAATCCATATTACGAACATATCAAATATAATCCTTATTTGTTTTGTATTCACGCTGAGCCTAGAGAACCAAATGAATTTTATAGAAGACAAGTGGAATTAGGAATGTTTTTTGATCAAGCTTGGCCAGAAAGAATTGACGATTTTATTGATACAACCGCTTTAGAAGTAGGAATGTTTGCACAAAATTTATCGAGTTACTTATTGGAAAAACAAATAGATGTTTCTTATACATCTTGTTTTCGTAGAGAAATTAAATATTGGCATCAAGTAGGATTAACACACTCTGATTATAGACCTGTGATGTTAATATCAGCAGGTTACTGTAAAACATATAGAAAAGATGTTCCTTATATCAAAAACGGTTTACCAGATATAAAGCCAGAGCATGATGAAATGATAAAATGGATTTAAATTTACTAAAAAATATCATGGAAGAAGTCAGAGAAAACAAAGACCTCTTGGATTCATTTAGTCCTAATCAATTTAAGTCTAAAATGAATTTAATTGAACGTATTAATGAATTAAACTTTTTAACAACACAATCAGAAATAGTTATTTTTGGTAGTTGGTATGGTAGTATCTTAATACCTGCTTTCTACGATAAAGTTAAAAAAATAACTTGTATTGATATTGACGCAAAGGTAATTAGTAAAGCAAAGTATAAAATATTTAAAAACTACAGTGTAGATTTTATTACAGGTGATGTTTTTGAAACTTATAGAGATCAATATAAAGATACTACTTTGTTTATTAACACTTCTTGTGAACATATGCGACCTATGAAAGAATGGGGTCCTGAAGGTCCTAGATCAAAATTTAAAGATAACAAATTTGGAGTGCCTCAAACTTATAAAACGTCTTGGTGGAAAAAAGTATCACCTGCTTACTTTGCATTTCAATCGAATGATATGTATGGAATTGAAGGACACATTAATTGTGTAAAGTCTATCGAAGAGTTTAAAACTCAATTACCTAAAAACGCTGAAGTACTAATAGAAGATAAAATACTAGATGAAAGAGGAACTAGATTTACTTTAGTTGGTAAAATGTGGAATTGATATTAGTAAACACTCCTCCTAAATACGGCGATGCTTGGTGGACTAATAATATAATTCATATGCTCAAAGGAAATTTAGACATTGATAAAGTACATATTATAAAAGACATAGAATTTGGTGGAGTATATGATAAGTTAAGAATTTTTGAAATATGCAAAGATCAAAACACACAATACTTTTATTGTGATTTAGACGTTTTAATTAAAGGCGACGTTAGGCATCTACTTAGAAAAGAATTTACATTATTGCACGCTTGGTGGAGAAAACCTGCTCATACGCCATTAAATAGTTCCATTATGAGCTGGTCGGGCGATTATTCTCATATCTTTCATAAATTTAATTATGACTTAGATTATAATATGGTTAAGTATTATAAAGGAATTGATGAATTCATATATAAAAAAATTGAATATAATACATATGATAAAGTTTGTGATACGTACAAGTGGAACGATAAAACAGATTTATATCCAATTACACTTTACAATGATTCACTGGAGGAATTTAAAAAATGCAAAGAGTGTTTGCCGTTCGTGTAGGAGATAAGTACGGTCCTCATTACGAAGATTATATTAATTCAAAAATACCGAATGTGACATGGATTAAAAAAGAAGTTGTTGGACCACGGCAATGGAATAAACTATATCCTATGAGTTTAAATATCGATGAACCGGTAGTAGTTATTGATATTGATATGATGTTTATTAATGATTATATGGATGCTATTAACTATCCTATTAAACGCGGAGAGTTTTTAGCTGCAAAATCTTGGTGGCGAGACACATCAAATAAAAACTATTCTGTGCAAGGTGGATTTCAAAAATATTATCCAAAAGATTGTAAATACATTTATGATGAATTTATTTCGAAGCCAAATTACTGGATGGAATATTATCCAAAACAAAAAATTACAATACCCGGCATGGGTGAGCAGTATTTTGTAGAAGATATGGCTCGACAAAAGTTAAATGTAAAACATTTACCAGATTCGTGGATTACTCGTTGGGAAAATAGAATGAGTCAAAGACTTATGGCGTCCTTAAATGTTCATTATCCAGAAGATTGGTTACATCTTGGAGAGATGTTTCATCAAGATGTTAAATTGGTTCATTTCCTAGATCAGGAAGCTCTTGATAAAGAAGAGCTAAAAGCTCTAACGAACTCTGAGCCTTTCTCAACTTAGCTTTCCACTCTCTATCAGTAGATTCTTTTATTTCATCAAGTTCAAATATTTGTAATTTCAATTTAAAGAAATCATCTTTGTTGTGCGAAATACTTAAAATGTAATTTAAAATATTAGTAATGCCTGAGCGTTTTGTTGAATTTTGTTTTTCTTCTTTCCATTCCATGAATTCCCGATAATTTTCCACGAACATCTTAAGATGTACAGTTCCTTCTCCTACTTTTTTATAATATTCTTCAGATGCTTTATCGATATCTTCAACGCTAAATTGTTTTTTTGCTTTTTTTGCCAGCCAACTTATGCTGTTGATAGATTCTAATACCGCATTTGAACTGCCTTCAAAAAATATTTTCATTAAAGTTTTATCATCGTCTTGCCAGACTACATTTGAAATTTTAGATTTTTTATTATACATGACTTATCCTAAATATTTTAAATATCTTGTACTCACCGTTGTTTTGGTGCCACCAGTATTAGGTGTACTAATTTTTCGATATACTTCAGTTGCACCAGATCCTATAATATCTGAAGTGTCACTGGATTGATTAAACCGTTTATTAGTGACTGTACCTCTTGCTTGAGCTCCTGTAGGTGCACTACTTACTACTTCATAACATAATGATGTGCCAGTAGACAATCTTCTTGTCATTGTAGGCAACAAAACATTTTGAACGAGATCACTCGTATCTGTAATGCTTGAGTGCTCTCTAAAATCATTATTAAAAAGTTTTAGAGGAATAATATTAGATCCAGGAACAGTAGTAAGTGACCTTTTTAAATACAACTTATAAGTAACATTACCGGTATTATTATAGTACTTATCAATAAACCACGTACCTTTATCGGTCCACGTACCAGCTCCTCCGTTGCTAGGAGTTGATGTAGCGACTCTATATGATCCAACTTCATTACCGCTTTTTAAATTAGTTAAAGCTGCGTTAATTACTCCAGCAATAATATCGCTTTCATCTTTAGCTACTTTAATATCATATGATCCATCTAAACACAAGTAAGAATTAGTGTTTAAAGTTGATTCATTCGGAAACACAGGAACTGTTCTATCTTGCTGATAATTATAAAGTGTTCCATTAATTTCAGATATTCCGGGATATGTAGCTGGATATTGACTAGTTCCAGGCGCATTGCCCGGTGATGCAGTTTGATTTATTCGTTGATCTGATAACGTGTCTTGATGAGAACCTATTGCAGTTGCGCCTGAACCAGTGAAAATATAACCTTTTCCACTAGAATTTAATTGAGTTGCATAAGCAACTTGAGTATAATAAACTAATCTTTCAAGGTTAGCATCAGTCATTTGCCTGATGTTGATAATATCACCCGAAGTATCATAACGTAAGGGTCTGTTCATTTTTTAACTTCCTGCACCATACAGTGTTTTTACAATAGATCCACCTGCATCATAAATATTCAATGTTACAACGGCTTTTAATTCAGCCGAGCCTACAGCATCTTGAGCCATCTTTGCTTCCGTAATAGCACTATCGATTATTTGTACTCCAGCCACCGCGTTCGGCTCAATCATAGAATTATTAATAGTGTTTGGCGGAATAAAAAATCTACCTTGACTTGAATCAAAACCAATTCCATTTGCACTATCTTTTTGAAAGTTAGAGTATATACTAGCATCTGCAGATGCATCTGATATTAATTGTATTACTTCAGATGAATCTAAAGCATTAGCTTGAATTAAGTTTATAACGTCAGCTGAGTCAACTTTATTTACTTGAGTGTTGATTTCATTTATTGCAGCAACTAAATTTGTTGCAGTAGTAGTTAGTGTAGCTGCATCACCTAAATCACTAGCTATTGTGTTTGTTTTATTAACTAAAGTAGTTACTGCATCTGATAAATTAATTTGTGTTACTGCCATCTAATTTCTCTATAATTTTGTTTAACATGTTTTTAATATCACCGACTTCATTCTTTAAATTTTCAAGCTCTTTTTCTTTTTGCTTTCTTTCAAGCTTTCTTTTTCTTGCAGCTTGTATTTCTTCTTTATTTATATTCACTATACTTCCATAAAGTCCAGTTCTAGCCAAGTTGGCGTGTCCTTTTACTTTAATATAACTCATTATGTACTCAAAGCAATAACTCTTAAATTGCTGATAACTGGTGAATAAGCTTGATTAGAGCTTCTCAATACAATTTTAACTTGATACTTTTTAAAGTCTGTAATATCTCCACCTAGTCCGCCATATAAGTATGAATATTGTCTAAAAATGTTTGGATTATCGTCTGCTTGAATATCAGCTTCTTGAGAAAGTAAAACAAAATCTCGTTCTTCAAGTAATTCATCGATATCACATGTTCTTACATAAACCTGAAAATCAGTGGATACTGGTCTATTAGCATCAATTAAAATTTTTAATCCTACTGCTGCTTCTTCAAGTACAACTTCTCGAGCTAAATGTTTAGATGCTGAACTTCCTTCAGTTTTTGCAGTTTCATCGACAAAATTAAGAGGAACATTAAAACCATCTGTTGCAGACGATGCTTGTTTATCGATAACATTTGATATCAATCCAACAGACGATCTTTGCAAATCAATCATTGGAGCAATATTTGAATCTCCAAACATAGTGAGTTCCATTTCTAAAGATTTTACTTGAACACCGACTGTGCCTATTTCATTTATTTCGGCGCTATCGTTTGCTACTAATTTTAAATTCGTAAATATATTGTTTTCAAGTAAAGACACGCCAAAGAATGTATCATCTTTTCGAAATGCTGTTTCATTTGATGCAAATGATCTACTTGTTGTTGTTTTTGCTGCAGCTTGTACTGCCGTTCCCGTTGGAATGTTTGTTTGTATATTAGGAAACAATGTACCATAATTTATATTCCTTGTAGCTTGAACGCTTGACCCACCAGCTCTAATACTTGAAGTTGCAGCAGAATCAGCAGTAAATCTATAACCAGTGTGATCTACAGCAGTTACGTTATATTTTTTGTTTAACGTTGCTGCGGATATACCACCAACGCCGGCTGAGTCAACACCCGAAAGCGTAACGCCTTGGCCTATTTGCAATCCGTGATTTCGATGAGATATTGTGACAACGTTTGATCCGCTATCAACAGAAATTGGATTATTAACTAAAAGCTGCTTAGGCACAGAAGCGTTTTTAAGTACTGCTTTGACACTTTGATCTTTAAATTTTGCTCTATATATTCTAAATGTTAAATCCTGATTCTGATCGGGAGTAAATGTTCTACCATTTTGTGAATAAAATATACTACCCAGTATAGGTTGTTTGTTCACTCTTTTTTCTGTAGATCCTACAGTAAACTCATTTATTTCTGCGACATAAACTTTATAATCTTTTGAATCTGCAGTAACGACTAAAGCGTATTCAGATCTACCTTTTAAATATAAAGGTTCATCTAAAACAAAAGATGTGGCAGTTGTTGCATCAGCTGAAACCGAAGCTCCTCCAGCAAAAGTACTGCCCGGCAATGATTTAACACTACCCGGAAGAACGTAATTTGATGACGGTACTCCATTAACCATTGGTCTTATTTCTATAGAAACTGGAGCATTTTCATCAGCAGCTTGAAAAAACAAGTCAACTTTTGTAATATATATACCTGCTGTCTCGCTTACAAAAAACGATTGTGCTATAGGTTGTTTACCTACTCTATATCCTGTTGACGTTTGTGCCATATCATATTTCTCCTACGTATACGTTCTTAACTCGCTTTTTGCATTTTTTCTTTATAATGACCATGCACAGTATAAGTATTCTCTCCACAATATACATCATAACTCATAGTATCGACACCGATATAAACCGTTGGAACTATTTTTTCTACATACTTTATTGATTCTACCTTTACATTATTTATATAATCTCCTACAATAACATCTTCTGTTCTCTTCCAGCTTCCATTTGTCAATACTGGATGATCATTTGTAATTTTAAGTTCATCGTTAATTACATAATATCCATTTCTCATGTGCTTATGCATAACTTCTATTACTGTACCATAAGACACAGTGTCTCCAACCTTAACATTTGTTACTTCAGATATTCTTCCATTTAGCATAACCATCATATCTTCAAGTAGACAAAATGCACCGTCAGTTTCTGCAGAGGGCCCATCACTAACGCCTGCATCTCCTTCATTTGCTGGATCGTTTCCAACATTACTATTATCATCATATCCAAAAGAGTTTCCGTATGATTGCTGTGAAGATTGTGCGTCATTACTATAACTGATACCATTGCCGAAACCCCTACTGTTGGATCCTTTGTTGTGGACAAGAAGGTTATGGGCGAAATAAGTGTTATTTCCATCTAACTCAAAGTTATACAATTGAGTTTCTAGATCTGCATCGCTGGTGTCTAAAGAAGTTAATTCAGTCCATTCGCTAGATGACTGCATTATTTCGTCACCAATATTTAGTTGCGTAACTTCAAAATTATATCTTTCTACTGATTTTTCAGGATTAATCGATTTCCATCCATCTTTTGTCCATACAGGATGATCGTCTGTAATAAAATATGGAGTTTCATTTAACGAAACAAGCTTTCTTTCTCCAAGAACTGGTCTTAATAAGTTTATAACCTTGTTAACTGCACCATCTTGACCAAGTAGAGATTCACCAACCTGCACATCTTCAATGTTTTTAGTAGAACCATCAGACATTGTTACAAGAGTACCAGCGATAAAGCAACCGCCGCTGTTATCGCTGCCATAGGGCCCTGTATTGTAGTAGTATGGAGTGTATATGATACGTGTTGATGTGTATTCGGCTTGCTTAGTATCTAAATATCCTTTTGCAGTGTATGGTGCTAATGCAACACTTCCTGCATCTACCTCGTTATCTACACTAATGTCTAAAATTTTAAATTCTCGTGTTCCTGTGGCAATTTTTATTGCATCGTTATTTGGAACTATGAATGAACCGGAAACAGTTCCCATGGGATCTGTCTCCAACGTTGTTGTAGAGCCATCCGGGTGTTCAGTTAATCCTTTAAACGTATTGCCTGGGTCTGTTGATGTACTGGCATAAAAACTAAATCCACCTTCGCCGCTCACACCGTTAGTAAAAGCAGATATATTGATACCGTCTAAGAAAGTAAATACTCTCGTGTTAGGTCTTAAACCCGTAGCTTTAAAGAATATTTTTCTTGATCTCATAAAATTCGATTGAGTTGTAGTGATTAATCTATCATCGACTAATTCTAAAACAGCATCGTCTGTTACTACGGTTTGTTGAGCATTTGCTGCTGTAGTTCCAGTCCAACCAGTCACGTGATTATCAAATAAGTAAGCGGGTCTACGTGAAATTAAAGTTCCTTTTTGAACAATTTTATCTGGTAATCTTTCAACGTCTCTCCACTCATCAGATGATGGAGATAGCGTAATATTACCATTATAAATTGTAACTGCAAAAGGATTTATTTGAACGGCTTTACTAGCAGTAGTTTGATCTATGAATAAAGCTTCATCATATCTCGGATAAACATTATCACCCTTTAATATAGTATTGGTCGATGCAGCAGAATCATAAATCATTCTTATCGTATCTTCTCTCTGCAAAGCTCTCATTTGTTTACGAACAATATCAATTGAAGCTCTGTGTTCAGAAGGTGTGCTTATAGATGAAAATCTATGATCTTTAAAATCATCAACAAAAAATCCAGCTTTTGTTCTATTATTACCAGCAGAATCTAAAACTTCAAAATTTTTAGTGTCAATTTCTAATAAATTCAAAGTAGTAAATTCTTCCAACCTATCAATTCTTTTTTCAAGATTTCCAATGTCTTTCATAGTAAATCTTCTAAAATTGAATTTATTCAGTCGAACGTCTGAATCATTAAGAGTTGCTGCATTCAAAGTTATATCATATAGAGGTAATTTTCCGTCTTGTCTCGATGGTGGCACCGGGACAAATGCTGATGGGCCATAATTTAGAGATAATTCAGAATTATTATCAATAGCTAATTTTGCTGACTGACCAAGATTATATGTAACATTTGCAGTAATATTAGTTCCGTTTTGAGGAAGCTCGAGCATAATTGAACCTGCAGTTCCAAAATTTCCAGCCGAATCAGCAACTGATCTAAAATCGAGCACATCTCTTAAATTGACTATTGAACCCGCAGGAGTTCTGTATGATGGTATTTTATTATAATCTACTTGTCCGGAATATGAATTTACTGAAAAATAGTGGCCAGCAGGACTTGCCTCAAAAAACTTAAATTTTACAGATACATCACCGCTTGGAGCAGAAAATCCATTTTTCAAAATTAATCTACCCGGCTCATACCTTGAAGGTCTTTGCCCATCGTCAATCGAAAAGATTGATGCTAAATCTTCATTACTATCTGCAGCATTAACAATTTCGTCTACACTGAAAATATCAGCTCTTCTTAAGTTGATAAATTTTAGCCCAGCACCATCCGAATCGACTGCACTAACTATAGAAAAATTTGTAAGTGTTTTTTGTTTTGGTATTGTTTGAGTTTTTGTAATATACGCAGCATATTCTATATTTGATGAACTAGCTATTGTGTTGCCTGTTCCAAAATCTGCAGTTCCACCACTTGCAGCACTATCTAGTGATATTGTAGGACTTATAGTTGAAATATCACTATCAGCTTTTGCAAATATGAAATTTGAAGTTGATGCATAAGCTTCACCGGGATTTCCAGATATTCCTTGTAATGTAACTAGGCCTGAACCGTTTGCGCTTATATTTGAAAATTTTCTTTGTGCAGTATAAATTAAATCGTCTATTGTTGAAGGTCTATTTTTCGGCAATCTGAAAAAACTATAATCATTAGTAGGTTCTTTGAGAACCGCTTTTGAATTATCTAAAGTAATATCAAAATAATTATTAGAGTCAGTACCAATACTCTTAACATTTCTAAATGCTTCACCGCTGTTCATTTGTACATCGGTTAAATGAGCTTTAATGTTTAATCCATCTTTTGTAAGAGCTTTTACTCGAGCTGTACCAATAACTCTGTCAGAACCTCCACCGTAAGCCGCTAAGTTTTTTAAATCCATTTCTTCCATGGTGTCAATATTTGGAACACCTTGAGTTTGACCAGCAGCATTTGCTGATGGTGTTACAATGACGTGATGCCCGAGAACAGCATTTACTGGTTCATTGTTTATTTCTAAAGTAGCAGTAGGTTTTGGTACTCTTATTGTAGTAGGATAATCTCTGATTGCTCTATATCCATCAACCACAACAATGCCGTCACTCACTTTTAATAATAAATGTGTATTTTCTGAATCAAGTTCAAATTTAGCAACAAATGGTTTTACTTCATAGTCGCCAGAATTTTCTTTAATTCTAGTTGCGATCATATCAGCAGGAATGTTATAAGCTTGATTGGTGTCGATGCTTTCGCTAATTCGACCCTCAACTACTGTTGCAACGTTTATGAAATTATCACTAGCTGGTAATTCATCCTTTTCAGCAATAGTAAGTGTAATTCGATATCTATCAGCACCGGGTGCACTTAAATTTGGAGCTGCACCTTGATTATCATATAAAGCGCTGTTATCACTTGCAGTTACTACTTCTTCTACCGCTTTAAATCCAATTTCTGTACTAGGATTGTCGGTGTATTTAGATATAATTTTACTTTGATCTTGAGTAAATACAAAATTTCCACGAGCATAATACACACCACTGCGTATTGTAACTTGAGTGCCTGTACCAACAACATTAGGATCGGCTTCAGAAGCAGTTTTAACTTTCAGAGTACTACTAATGACAGCACCGGAAAGATCCATAATTTCTTCTGAAAGCATCCTTTTTGTTACAGCGTTATCACCCGAAGCTTGCGCCGATGTAGTGTCTGTATATTTTACATAAAGTGTGGCAGGATCTCCTGATTCAGCTTCGACGACCTCGATGATAGTTGCAACAATAGATGATTCTTGTCCTGTTACAGTTTGACCTATCAATTGTGATGCTAAAGTAAGACTTTGATCTGTCAAAACAGCATTTAATGTATGACTACCAGATACATCGGTTTCATCTAATTTAATATATTCATATTTTGGATTTATATTAAC
>Ga0099849_1001576_pt1 | contig 10693 bp, 8 predicted proteins | sample CB_VirMetaG_4_FD_78177 | JGI IMG/M metagenome (GOLD analysis project Ga0099849, IMG submission 78177) | Freshwater to marine saline gradient viral communities from Chesapeake Bay - CB_1508_1M Viral MetaG | ecosystem: Environmental > Aquatic > Marine > Coastal | place: USA: Chesapeake Bay... | reverse complement strand
TACTACACCAAATAAGTTACTACAATCTTTCTTAGGATTATATGATAAAGCTATCGGATATATCCGATTCTTAGGTGATAGAAGAAATATAAAACTCCTTGGAGACAATCTAAAAGCTTTACAAGATAATTTTGTAGAAAGTTTTGATGTTGCAAAAAGAATAAGAAAAACTATAATAAGAATAGTAAATCAATTATCCAGTTTACCAAAGGTAAGTGGTAGTGGTGGAAGTGGATTAAATTTAGATGTTAATGTCCCTGGTGGAAGACTAAAGAAGAGTGCTCCCAGAGGATTATCTGGGATGATGCGAAGAAGACCAGGACTGATGCTTGGAGGAGCAGCTCTTCTTGGTGCAGGTGCTGGTGCAGTCGCTACAAGTGCCCTATCTGGACCAGGACCAGTCAAAGAACCAGAACAAGTAAGTGGTTCGGACATGACAGAGGGATTGTTGGTTAGATTCAATGAGATATTAGATAGATTTAATCAAGCACTTTCAAATCTAACTGGATCTGGACAACAAACCACTAAAAGTTCTGGTGGAGGTGGAGGATCAACTATACCAACTCCCAGTGGACCAGTTGCTCCATCAAGTTCATTAATGAACGCCAATGTTAATCCAGGTGTAGAAACCGCTGGACTTAAGTCAAATTGGACTTATGTTGCGGAAGATATTCTAAAAAATAAAAACATAGACGCAACAAAATTATCAGATAGAGCAGCAATGGGTGCTATGCTTGCTATCGGACAAATGGAATCCGACTTTGCACCAGGAGAAATGTATAGTGGACTTGGTGGAGCGAATAATAATATGCAAGGATTCTTGCAGTTAAATCGCAAGTATCATAAAGTTCAAGGAAAAGATGAATATCTAAATTATGTCATTCCAAAGTTTAAAGGTGAGGATGTAAGTTTTACTGGTGGATCTAAATTCAATCCACTTAAATTTGCAGAAGGACTTAGAAACGCTGAGACTGGTTGGGACGTTGCTCAGGCTGCTGTTGCTGCAGGATTTACTGTTAATGACTTTGATCCATTAGATACTGCAGCTGAATCGAATAGATTAACTCCAGATCAAGTAAGAGTCATAAAACAGATGGTATTTGGTAACTTAAATCCAAATGCCCTTCCACAAAAAGAACAATCGAAAGTAGAAACACAAACACAACAATCACCGACAGTTACTCCTGGTACTGCACAGGCAACTACATCACAACAACTATCAAAACAAGTTGCACAACCACCAGCAACACAAAAAACATCTACAGTGAATGTTTTACCAATGAGTGGTGGAAGTGGACAATCTGGAGGTTCACCACAATCCCAGACAATGAGTTCTGGTTCACTTTCTGGAAATAAAATTCCATTTCTTTATGCAAACAATGATGATAATTTCCTTACATTATATTCAAAAATGGTGTACAGTATCGTTGACGCATAATGGCAGTACAAACTAGACAATTTAATTCCCCACTACAAAGAGCCGCTCAAAATATAGTCAGTACTGAACGTGGCACCATAGGAATGAAGAAGACACAAAGATCTTTCACAGAGTTCTTGGGTGTTATGAAGAATGAAACTGCAATCTTGCAGTCAATCAAGTTTGATTATAAAAAAATAAAGAAGATGGAAACTAAAAATCTAGTTTCCGAAAACTTTGGTAGACCTGGTAGTTTATTAACAGGACTTCTTAGTGGTGCTTTAGATCTTGGTGGATTTATTGGTCAATTTTTTCGCGGAAAGAAGGGCGGAAAACCTGGATCTGGAAAGATTCTTCCTAAAGGAAAAGGAATAAAAATTGGTGGAATGAGAGCATTGGGAATTTCAAATGCTGTATTTGCTGGCATTGATTTTGCTACTGGACTTTCAGAAGGGGAAAGTGTAGGTAAAGCTGCTGCGGGTGCAGGTGGCGCACTCGCTGGAGGTATGTTGGGTGGTATTATTGGACAAACACTAATACCAATTCCTGGTGTTGGTTTTGTACTTGGCCAGGCAGTCGGTGGAATGGCTGGGGGGTATCTAGGAGATAGAGTATATGAGGGAGTAACCGGAGAGGGTGGAGATAATAAACAAGAAGAACTTAGAAAGAAAGAATCTGAACAAATTAAAAAAGCAGAGTCTGTTTCTAAGGTAAATTGGCAATCAACTATAGAAAAATTCGATACTATTGTTTACAAATTCGAGTCGATTGCGAGTAAAGGGTTCTTTGGTAAGAAATCCCCAGGTTCCATGAATGACGAATCCGCAGAAGATGAAGATATTATCCATCAAGAGATTGAAGAGAGACCATCAAGTAAGCCACCAGGAAACATTGTTAATAATACCTATACAGCACAGGGCGGAGAACTGCCCAGCAAGTACGTTAATACTCTAGATTATAATGAATTTAGACAGTATTATAACGAAGGTGCAGGGGGAAGACACAGAGGAGAAGATCTACCAATCGAACAAGGAACTCCTGTTAGTATAATCGTTCCGGGTACAGTTTTTAGGAGTGGATTTACTGGCGGCGGTGCTGGTGGCGAAATCATAATTACTCACGAAGACGGCACACAAACACGATATCTTCACATGAGTGAGATATTAGTTTCCCCTGGACAAAGGGTTGAAGCTGGACAAGTAATTGGAAAAACTGGTGGAGCTCCAGGCACAAAGGGTGCAGGTCATTCATTTGGACCACATTTACACTTAGAATATTATCCAACAACAACAAGTGGATGGTCAGATCCTAATCCAGTTATGGATAACTACTTTAGGTTTGGTGGAAATGTTCAGGTCAAACCAAAGGTACAACCAAAAACTGGTGTGATGGGCAATCTACCACCTGCGAAACCAATGTCTGAAAATGAATTTCACTCTGCGAGAACTACTAGTGACATAGAAGACAAATGGGATGATAGAATCGGAGGTTCACAAACTTATGATGAGTATTTAAAATATTTTGAGAAGAATAACGGAAAAATATCAGCACCACAACCACAAAATGAACCTCCTAAACAGACACCAGAACCAACATCTTCATTCCAAAACAGAAGACAATCTAGAGGTTCACAGTATAGACCATCACAAGTTAAATCCGATTCAACAAAATCAACAATTCAACAACAGGTATCACAACAAGTCCAACAATATCCTTCTTACAATACGGAAAGAGAAACTATAACTTTCATTCCAATGGCTCAAGGATCCAACAACTCCCCAATGATTATATCTACTGGAGGTGGTGGGGGTGAAACTGTATTCTTGCCGGGACCTTCAGAATCTCAAGTATTAAATAGTTTATTCAAGACTATGCTTCTTACCAATCTATCTTCCACGTAATATATGTCAGTAGCAGTACAAGGCGTAAGTTTCAATTTACTTGAACTCTTCACCCAAGATGGAAATAAAAAGGTTGACATTACCGCCAATGTCTTATCAATAGATTACTATGAAGATATACTGTCACCATGCGTGATGATGACCATTGACGTTGCTAGTACGTTGAATTTATATAATGGTCTTCCAATTCGTGGTGGAGAAAAGGTTGTTATGGATCTCACTACACCTACTGGGGACTTCGTTCTCGATGGTGACTATGGAATGTACGATTATAAAGTCAGTGGATATGCTTCCGATGGATCAAAAGAAACTTTTAGGTTACACCTAACATCAAGAGAAGGATTGTCAAATGAAGTTGTAAGAGTTCAGAAAAAATATCAAAAGAATCCTATAAATGAACACGTAACATCCATATTGAAAGATGTCTTACAGACTAAAAAATACGAATCAAAAAATATAGAAAAAACTTCAAACTCATATAGTTTTATTGGTAATCAGAAGAAACCTTTCCATATACTAACTTGGTTAGGACCAAAAGGAATCCCATCTACTTCAAATTCTGGTGCAAGTGGACAAATTGCTAAAGGTGTTGCTGGATTCTTATTCTTTGAAACTAAAGATGGATTTAATTTTAAGAGTATTGATAAGTTAGTTTCATCTACACTCAAAGATAATGTTCCATCTCCAACTTACACATATAATTCAGCAATACAACACAACAAACCAGAGAATAATTTCACTATTATTAACTATAATTTAGAGAAGAATATAGATGTACTCAAATCTTTGAGAGTTGGAATGTATGCAAACAAAACATATTTTTACGATTTGTATACAAATACTCTAGATGTTTACGGATACTTCCTAAAAGACGAAATTAAGAGTAAACTAGGTAAGGAAGATAGTATTCCAGTCCCATATGGATTGGAAAAGTCTCCATCTAGAGTATTGTTCAGAATGTCAGATAGAGGAACATTAGATCCAAATGATATTTCTGGAAACTCTGGAAGAGATAATGTTGATATGGCAAAATCTTTTGCCAGATATAATCTGCTCTTTACACAGTCACTAAATATGGTAGTACCATGTAACGTGAATTTAAGAGCTGGTGGAACTATAGAAGCACAATTTCCAAAAGTTGATCCTTCGACAAAGAGTTCCGATTCAACATTAGATAATCAACAAAGTGGTAAATATCTTATCAAAGAGTTGAGACATCACTTTGAACCCAACACAATGATAACTTCATTGAGACTAGTTAGAGATTCTTACGGACTTTACTAATTAAAAACTATGGAAAACATCGAACAACATATTGAGGCAGACAAAAAGATCCTAGACGATCCACAAACCTCACCCCAAGCACGCAGACATACCGAAGAAGAACTTGCTGCACTAGAAGCATACGCAGAAAATCATCCAGAAGATCACCACGATCCTACCGCACTTGAACTTTACTGTGATGCAAATCCAAGTGCTCCAGAATGTTTAGTTTACGACGACTGATAACTAATGATTGAAGAATCCTTACTTAAATCCAATTTTGCCGGAAAAGACGGATTTATCTGGTGGGTCGGTCAAGTTGCCGACCCCAAATCTTGGCGCAACGAAAAATCTAGAGTGTTCAATGATGGAAGTTGGGCATACAGATGTAAAGTAAGGATTGTTGGTTATCATACATTTGATGGTAATGTCTTACCAGATGATGATCTACCCTGGGCACACATCCTAACCAGTGCAGCGGATGGTGCTCCAGGTCAAGGTGGTTTTGGTAAAAATCCAAACATCATTGGTGGAGAGACAGTTTTAGGATTCTTTTTGGATGGGGAAGAAGCGCAACAACCAATTGTAGTTTCTTGTTTTTATAGAAACAAATCGGTAAAGAACTTAATCACACCAGAACTTATAAAGAAAGAAAAGAGTTCCCAATTCAAACCTTTTACTGGTATGCAGGGAAACCTTTCTGCAAGACCTACAAGAATAAAACAACCAAAAGACGGTCAGGTAAAACAACCACCAAAGACAACTTCACCAGATCCAATTAATGTACAAAAAGAATCTGATATAGATTTTTCAAGTGCATTTAATGCAAACATAGACTTTGGTTCTACAGAAACTTTCAACTCGGATTTGAATTTAGGCATTTCGAGTTTAACAACTCCAAATTATTCTGCTTCATATGCAGATTCTTTAGGAACAGCTGGATCTCTCTGGGACACACAAGCAGCAATTACTGATCAATTGTTCTATGATGATGCTGCACATCTTGGAATGTTCAGTATCATCAAAAATGCAGGTCCAGTAGAAGGTGATAATGGTTGTTATAATAACTTTATTGCACAACTGCAGAATGCTTTACAGAGTTTTATTAGACTTATAAATGGATTGGAAAAAACCATTTATGGTTATATTGATCCTATTCGAAATGTAGTCGTTAACGTACAACAAAATATAAGAAGAGTTGCCCGTTTGATGGCTTCAATTGTGAAGTTCATAATGAACGGGATGCGTGATAACATCTCTAAACTAATTGGATGTTTGTTTAGAGTATTTGCAAAAACAATTCCACTTCCACAGTGGTTGCAACTATCAGAAGCTGCCAAGAATATTTTAAACATCATCTTCTGTATATTTGAAAAATTATTCGGACCTATTTGGGACTTTATTCAAGGATTATTAGATGGACTTATCGGAAAGTCACCAAATATACCAGTTTGTGCAGCAGAAGAAACAATTGCTGCAATTATTGGAAAGATTGGAGATCTTGTAAGTGAAGCACTTGAGACTGTTCTATCTGGTATTGACTGGTTGACTGATGGTGTTGGGCAAATATTTGACTATATTAATGGTGCGGTAAGTCAACTTAATCAGATATTGGGATTCTTGACTTGTGATAGACTGAAGTGCAAACCAGTTCCTGCTTGGGATCCTTTTGGTGGTGTGAAGTTCCCATCAACAGATGACTGGGCAAAGGCATTAAACAATTTTGATTTATTGGGAGGTTCTGGTGCTCAAGTAGATGAGTGGGCATCGTTACTATCCATGTATGGTGGAGACGATACTATCTTCATAGATTGTAGAGAACAAATTGTAAATCCACAAACCCAAGACGATATTGATCTTCCCGTTGGTACTTCATGGTATTACTGTATACCACCAGAGGTTAAAATTAATGGAAATGGAGTTGGTGCAAAAGCTGTTGCTGTAATTGATCCAACTTTTGGTTCTGTTCTTACTATAAAGGTCACAGATCCAGGAACAGAATATACAAAACCACCAACAGTTACCATTGTAGATAAGTCAAACTATGGTAAAGGTGCTCTTGCAAAGGCAACAATAAATGATACAGGAAACATAGAGTCAATTTATATTGTTGAACCTGGTTCTGGATATTGTCAGACAAATCTAACCGTTTTTGATGTTGGTATTGGGTCAACAGATCCAGCGACAGGAATTGGAACAACAACTCCAACAACAGGAATTGGAAGTACAGTTATTGGAATCTCAACAACTCCTGTGGGAATAGTAACAAGTATTGTTGTAGAAAAACCAGGATTTGGATATACATCTGGAGACACAATCAACGTCGGTTCTTGTGTTTACAGTCCAGTATTGACTACAAATGGTTCTATTATAGGAATAACTTCTGCTGCTTACTGTAAGTCTGAATTTAAAACCACTCCTGCACTGACGATAAATACCAATACAGGACAGGGTGCCCTCCTATATCCAGTTCTACAATATGTACCTCAATATGTTGTTGACAACCCAAATAATTTAGTCGGTATCGTAACTGTAGTAAACGTAGATCAATGTATTTAAGATATGGCTGAACAACCAAATGAATATAATGAAAAGTTTCCTGGGGGATTTAGTGTAAAGTCTGGTGTTCCAGATCCAGTGGGAAATAAAATTGAATATTCAGTAACTACAGACAGTAGTCAAGGATTCCAGTACGGTGCAAATGGAAATAAATTTGATGTATCTTTGGGAACATCATATGAAATTTGTGGGGAAAAAGTACAAGAAAACGAACCAGGAAAAGTTATAAGAGCTTTAAACGGGAACATTGTAATAGAAGCAATTGATGGAGAGATAGTATTAAGAGCAAATAGTATTAGACTTGTAGCTAAAGATGGCAGTGGAGAAATAACTCTGGTTGCAAATAGTCAAATACAATCATCAGCACCTATCGTAAATGAAAAAGGAACTATTTCAAATTCACTGATGTCAAATAGTAAGTCGGTTGCTGCTCAAGCGGTAGATACTGCTGGTGGAATTCAAAATACTTCTGGAACACTTACTGATACTGAACAAGGAAGTTTCCTTGGTAGAATTATGAAAGTTCTACAGAAATTCAAAAAATGGTTAGAGTGTGGAGGGTGATAAGTGACTGCTTCTATTCAACATATTGGCGATAAGTTAGTTATTGGTACACTCGATGTATCATTCTTAAGTGCAACATCCCAGTTATTTCCAGGAACTTTTGTTGCTAATGGGCCATGTTATCTGGGATTAACTGTTGCGAAAGGAGTACCAACAGCAACAGTAATGATTGGCCCTCCTATCGGATTGGGAGTGCCTGCATCTTTAGAAGTTACTGGCATTTCTAATTTTATTGGAAATATTAACTATACTGGTGTAATTAACAGATATGCAATTACTAATGCTAGTGGTGCAACTGTAAAAACTGGTATTAGTATAAAGAAAGCTCTCGCAGCTTCTTTGGGACTAAGTACCAAAGCTGGTGTACAACAAACTGCCGGTGCGAAGGTATGTCATTCAGTTGCAACTGTTCCTCTTTTTAAGGCGGAAACAATCATTTGCACAAAGATTACCGCTGCTAATGGTTCATTTTCATCAGTTGCAGCTCCATTTAAACAGTTTAATATTCCACACCCAAATAAATCTGGAAAGAGACTAGTACATGCGTGTATTGAAGGTCCAGAAGTTGGAGTCTATCATAGAGGAAAACTCGTCGGTAACAACACAATAGAACTACCAGATTACTGGACTAACTTGATTGATCCAGAAACGATTACCGTTCACTTAACACCACATCAAACATATCAAGAACTTTTTGTCAAAGACATAGAATGGGGTAGGAAAATAAATGTGGTAAATAATGCAGGAGGAACAATAAACTGTAGTTATGTTGTTTATGCCGAAAGAATTGACGTTGAGAAATTGCAGATAGAACAAGATGATATCAACTAATTTTGTTGCCGATTTAAAAGAAGAACTGGAACAAAGAAAAGCAGAAGCTGAAATGATCAAAGATCAGCTGAAACTTTATGATGTTCGTATAGATCAATATGATTCAATCATTGAGAATATGGACAAATCCATTTTGCCTTTGGTGGACCAGATCAATGTTGCAATATCATCCGTAAAAACTGCATATGATAATAGAATTTCTGCTGGATGTAAATCTGATTTGATTTGGGTTTTGACTGCTTCAAATACCTACGAAGTTGGATTAAGTAGTTCATATTCCACAAAGACGTATGTCGCAAAAAAGAACACCGCTGTTCAGGTAAATTATAGCAAGTACGGTGTAAAATATTATAGAAGACCACAAAATCAAGATTATGGTTCGAATATTGTTCTAGAGTTTGTTGGAAGTGCTGGTTATGGTGCGACCAATCTCGCTGTTACTAGTGCCGGATCTACAAATAGCATTGTATTGGGTGATACTATTACTGATAGTATTGACAATCCATCTCTCTACAATTCAGCAAATCTACCGGATGTTGTAGGATTTGGTGTAAGTTCTATTATTAAAGAGTCTGTAGATTTTGGTGGAACAGTTGCTTTCGGATCAACCATAATTGTTCACACAGGTATCGGTTCCACTGTTGGAATTAATACGGGAGATTCTATCGAGAAGACCGGAGTTTTGACTCCTGGAACAACGGTTGTTGGATTTTCAACAGGAAGTTATACAATAGAAGTTTGGGACTATTCTTCTGGATCTTTCATATCATCAAGTACTAGTGGACCTGCATTAGTTGTCAGTTCTCCAGCAACTGGTACTGCAACAACTACTTTTACTGTTGGATTGAAATCAGATTACCCATCATTACTTTTGGATCAACCAATAAATGCAGATGCAAATGATGCGTTTTTTACTGTAATCAGAACAACACAATCCGTTTTAGATAGTTTTGATTATACAAATAATCCATTAGATCCAGTCACAGTTGCGATAATGGATACTAATAAAGCAGGACTGGGACATACTGCAATATTAGTAAATAATGGCAGTTCTGCTGGACCTTTCCAATGGAGAGAAGTTCTTGGTGAATTTGAACCAGAACCTTCATGTGGAAACGGATATGTAACATACTACAGTGGAAATACCTCATGGCCTGGATACATTGAATACACATATAGTAGTGGTGGAGTTGCTACTGCAAGTACATTCACATATGCAACTGAAGGACAATCTATTATAGTATCTACCGCTGGAATAGGAACTACGACGAGTACACCAGCAAAATATTCTATTGAGTATAGTTCCACAAGTCCGACAAATCCTTCGCTTACGGGATGCTCTGGATATGATAGTGCGATTACTTCTGCAGAATCCAGTAGAGATTCTATTATTTCAACAAACTCGGCGATTATTACAGATACTTTAAACAAAGCAACAGTTCTAAGAAAGTTAAGAGATAAACTAGAATCAGAAGCTTTTGCTATGTTGCAAGGAAAAGTATATTCTGAAGTTGAAGTGAATAAACTTAAGAATGATATCAAGACTCTGAATAATACGGACTTCACTCCATACGAACCAAAAAAACCAAATAAAAATCTAAAATTCTCATCCAACACTACTGGAGTTGCAACCAGTTCGTAAAGTGTCCACTTGACGAGTCCACTAAGTCTTGGTATTATAAGTGCATACCAATCAAATGACCCATGATCACTGACCGCGAGACTATCAAATCTCTCTGGGAACTCCATGAAGACACCGCAGAATATTTCTGCCATGAAAATTTCCCCATGAGTGGTGAACTTTACTGGACTATGGTAGAATGTTTTGCAACTGCAAAACTTGCAGAACTTCGTGGTGAGGTGACTTCCGATGACGTATGAAGCAGAAGTACAATTTAAATTCGATGCTACCTTCACCCCAACCTATGGGTCATCCTCCTGGACTTCAGATGATTTTATCCCTGAAGAGCACTATCTTATCACTGCACCAGCAGCAGACCTTAACGCTAAACAATATTTCAAACTTTTTGAAAAGTTTCTCCTCTGTGTAGGAATGGATCCTGCTTCTATTCGTAGTGGTGCTATGTCTCTTGTCTTCAATGACTGTGTGCGTGAAGATGAGCAGCGTAAGGTATGTAATGAGTATGAATTGACCATG
>Ga0099849_1001573_pt1 | contig 10698 bp, 11 predicted proteins | sample CB_VirMetaG_4_FD_78177 | JGI IMG/M metagenome (GOLD analysis project Ga0099849, IMG submission 78177) | Freshwater to marine saline gradient viral communities from Chesapeake Bay - CB_1508_1M Viral MetaG | ecosystem: Environmental > Aquatic > Marine > Coastal | place: USA: Chesapeake Bay... | reverse complement strand
GCTCAACGACAAAGCGTCACTTGTCAAGTCAGCACTAGAAATCGTTAGTGTAGCGGTTGTTGTGGCCATTTTGTTCTTTTATTTCTGCAAATATAACAATTATCGGTAACGCGCTGTTTTCTTGGCGATTGACTTAGGCTGCTTTACAAATTGCTTTTTGCCCTTGGCTTTTGCTTTATTTGTGGCAGCCTTTTCTCCTGCACTTAGCGCACTCCATGCGGCCCTAGGAAGGTACCGCTTTTTGCCCTTGGACTTTACCTCCTTGGACTTTCCTTTCTTTTTATTCGCGTGAGTACCAGACGTCATCCATTCCTGGCTCGTCCAATCCTTCAGAGACTGCTGTGACTTCTTGAGCTTTGGCATTAGTTCTTGTATCCTCCGCCTGCTTTTTTGTAGGCAGTCGCCAACAGCTGAGCCTTACGCGCAGACCACTGACCAGGCCGCCCTCCCTTTGATCCAGCCTTAATGCGATTAAAGATTCTCTTGCGCATACCAGGCTTGGTGTAGTTGCCAGCCTCGTTCACACGGCTCTTGCTTTTCTTTTTGAGTTTAGCCATGGCTCACCATTTTAAACTTTGCGTTCTTGACAGCACCAGGGTGTGGCTTGTACTCACCCTTCATCAAAAAATATCTGCCCCGCTCCTCCATCCAGTGATAACCTTCAGGTGGTGGGACAGACATTGTCTTGCTGCTGACCTTGAGCTTGCCGCCCTTGTTGTACTTAACGAGCCCAGGCATTACCACTTGACTCTATTGGCCCAATAAGCTGCACTCATCTTACCCTTGGCGATGTTACGTCTATGCCTCGCCTTAAACGAAGCGCGCTTCTTCTTCATCTTAGATCCTTCCCCAGCCTTAGGCTTACCCGCAGTCTTGGCACCCTGCTGACCAAAACGAATTGTTTTGATTTTACTGCCTTGTTTGGCAACAACAATGTGCGACTTCTTGGGATGACCTGGCGTTCTCTTGGGCTTGTTAAACCCAGAGACTCCAGCTCTCTTTAGTCTAGGGTCTCTCTTGCTCATATTGCAAATATAAACAATATGAAATTACGCAACTATAGCCTCTGTGTAGATAAAGATTTGAGCAATGACATCATCGATTATAACAGTGTCTCCAGTCTCCGCTTCAACTCGAATGAAAGGAACAAGTACATCGCCTGCTTCAAATTTATACGTATCCTGCCTATGAATAGTGTCTTCAACAGTGTAAGCGGTTGATCTGATATTATCCTCAAGAGCGAGGTCACCGTCTGTGGTTGCAATTCTATGCTCAGTAAAATTAGGATCTGAGTCGTTGGCAAAGACCTTTCTTATAAAAAGCCTTACGCGGCCCTCCTGAGTTACTGCACTCTGTCTTCTGCACATAAATGAACCACCAGCGATATATCCGCCAAAGGGCAACATGATGCCAAGGGAGGCATCAAGATCACTGCCTGAAAATGCAGGAACACCGTTTGCCATTCTTAAAACAGAATTAGCGGTGCCCCCATCCTCGGCTGTGATGGTACCGTTTTCTCCGCACTGAATTGTAATCAGATTTCTTCTTGTAAGCGTCTCAAGGTCTGTCCCATGAACCTCGACACCCCTGAGCTTTTGCTCGTTGGCCGAGAAGCTATCCGAGGCCGCTCCGCCGCCGTCGTGTCCAATGGTCATAACGGTGGTCTCTGCTCCCGATATGCTCACATTGAAATTCATCTTCCCGTCTACATCATCTGTGTCTACCTCAGAGCTATTGACCAGAATGCTTCCGTAGTTAACTGTTGAGACAGACCCGTCGCCATCATCTGACTGAGATGAAAATGTAATCTGACCAACCTTCGCGTTGTCAGTAGGGGAGAAGTCGAGCTTTAGAAGATCTAAGGTAGGGGCAGCATTGGCAGCTGAGTTTTCATCACCCCTAACCTGAAAGGTAGTCTCCTTAAGCTCAAGCCTTGTATTTAAGTTTTCCCCCTTTATTCTAAAAGCCTCTGCCTCTGTTCCTCCTCTAAGAACATTAAACAACAACGTACCATCTTCGGTATTGTTTGTAACGTCCTGATGCTCTGCAGAGATGGAGGCATAGTCTTTAAATTCGTTATCTGCCCCCTCGGCCTGAAAAATAATCTTACCGCCTTTTTCGTTGTCAGCGGGATCCGCATCTGTTTTCTTTAAAATAAGGTTTGGACCATTGACATCGCCTGTGCTAGCAGAGCTGATGGTAAAGTCATTCTCCTTGATCTCTGCAAACAAATCAAGATCGACACCCTCGATAGAAAGGCCAGTAACCAGGGTGTCTGAGCCACCTACGCGGACGTTAAAATCAAGCCTTCCCGCAGTGTCATTGATAATATCGGGGTTGACAAAATCAAGCTCTGTCTCGCTGGCGATAGCCTGGATGTTGGCATATTGCCTTGAGACGGCTGGAAGCGAACCACTCGTAGAGTTGGTGTCGCCCCACATTTGAATCTGCCCAATCTTGTCGCCATCGGCTGCGCCGTCCTCTGCGTCTTCATCTCTTATGAGCTTCAAGATAGGTCCCGCAGCGCTTCCGTCTTCAATACCTATGATTTGAAGCTCGTTCGTTTTTTTAAACTTAGCTGTTTTAGTGCTTTCCAACACAAGGTTTGACCCCGAGCTAACAAGCGAAGAGGTGTCGCAGTCAGTGATGGTACCTAACGTGACAGCCGTATCCTTTACCAGAAAGAGTACGGTATCATTACTATCTCTTATTTCAAGCCTAGAACTAGAGTTTCCAAGATCTAAAAGTCTAGATGTGCCGTTAGGGATCGTCAGGTTAGCGTTACCAATGTTGTTGTTGGTCTCATCACCTGCTACTAAAACCTTTTTCCACGTGGCCATAATCTATCAGCTGCTTTTATTCTCTTGCAACTTTTGAAGACGAGTAAACTCTTTCTCTAATTTCGTTACAACTGCAGCGACAGCTGGGGCGTCCGAGACTTTAATCTGCACGTTGGCAATGGCACTCTTCAAGAAGAACACCTCATCGATCTCAAGCTTCATGTAAAATAAATTTAGGGTGATTAACTACCCTGCAATTTACCTACAATGGAGCTAAGAATCAAAACATCTTTACCAGCAAATTCAGCCTCGGCAATATGACGGAGGAGAAAGTCAATCTCGTTCTTGGTGAACGACATGTCTTTGTTGCCGTCCACTGGTTTCTTAGATCCAAATGCCATTATGCTACTCTAATGTAAAGCTCTTCGTCAGTAGTGTTCATCATAAAGGACCCAACACCTGCACTTGGGGCCGACGGAGGAGTGCCCGCGGCGGTCATAAAGTCCATGATGGCGATAGCAAACTGAGCTCCCTCGGTCTCCTGGTCGGCGTCGTAAGCAACACCTTCTCCTGGTGCGTGCGGAGCAGCTGTATCGTTAACAACCCATCCAGTGAGCTCACCGCCAGTTCTCCATCTGACGCCTGCGTACTTGGCGATGATTTGAGCATCGGTATCTGCGTCGTCAAATCCAGTAGATGCGTGGTGAGAAGCGACAACAATACCATTGTTGTCGGCTGCAGAGTTTGCAGACGAAACGCCTCCAGCGTCGATGTCGTAGGCGGTATCTGGGACACCGAGCACAATCTGCGTGTCGGCGATGTTTACCTCCGTGGAGTTCACGGTGGTTGTGGTTCCGTCTACTTGAAGGTTACCACTGACGGTGAGGTTTGAGGACATCGTGATGTTGTCCTCAAAGGTTTTTTCACCCGTAATGGCCTGGGCGTCAGATCCGTCATTCAGGATACCTGCAGTACCAGTGGTGGCTGCTGGAAGGTCTGTGAGTGTAGCCCCAGTGACGTGACCGTGATCCGCGAACGTCATAGCGCTCACGAACTGAATACCCGATCCAGTAATATTAGATTCGCCAGTGATACCACTGTGAACTGTAGCAAAAGAAGCTGCGTTAGAACCAACGTAGGTGTTGATGGCGTCGATGGTGGTCTTACCGTTGATCGCCGCTGACCCAGCTCCACCGTTAACGTCTACGACAGGGAAGACATCACCAGTCTGCAGCGTAGAGTTGTCGTATGAAGCCCCGTCGATGTTCAAGGCTGTGATGTTTACCTTGTCGGCTGTGGTGAGCTCGCTAAGCTTGTCGTCGCCAATAGAACCAGCCAAGTGGACGGCGTCGACAGACCCATCCACAATCTGGTCTGAGTCAATCGAATCGTCAGCGAGCGAGACAAATCCACTAACCGCAGTAAAGTGAGAGTCGTTGAATGACGCAATACCCTTGTTCGCATCTGTGCCTGAGGCTTCCGCAACGGCATCATCACCAGCAATGCTGATTTGACCTGCAGAGCCAGTTGTCGTAATACCCACACCACCCGCGATGGTAATGTTCGCCGCACCATCCAATGTCCCAGTGTTACTAGAATCACCTGTGAGCTGCACAGAGGTTACATCACTAGAGAACGATGCTGCGAGGTCAGCAATTTCGACCTTCTTGAGTTGAGAAACGCCTGCACCGTTTTCACTAATATCCTGGACGACGACAAAGTCACCATCGGCTGGCGTCGCATCGAGGTGCGTCAGCCCGCTAATGTCAAGGCCAACCGTTACGTCTTCGCCTTCAGCACCGAGAAGGGTGTTCTGGAGGGTTCCTGACATTGTGATACCAGCCCCCGCGACAAGATCACCGTGGTTGCCTTCTACATCACCACCAGTGATGTCTAACCCTTTCGTTAGTACTTTTTTCCAAGTTGACATTTAGATTCTTTTTATGGTTGTTGCAAATATAAACAGTTTTTCTTATTCATCTGCTTCGATGCCAAAATATAGGTTGTCTTCTTTGTCAGCGTACATGCCTCCAGGGAATGGGTCTGGGGGTGTATCAAATCTCTTAAACTTAACAGTGCCATCTAAGTTGATACTGCCTGTAGGGGTAAACGTAATATCCTGATTCGTCGATGACGTAAACAAAGAAAACGTCTGTACATCCAGGTTGGCCCCGAGCTGTGGTGCAGGATCGTTGAACAAAGACCCCGACCCTGGTGCCCCGTCGGCCCCAGCTGGGCCTGCCTCACCTTGGTCGCCCTTATCCCCCTTCGGACCCCTTGCAAGTATAGTCACCTGGCTAGGTGACTGAGGCAGTACATCTACCGCCCTGGTTACTTGCTGAGTGACAGATATCTTGTTCTTAGCTGGCTCAGATACGGTAAGCGGCGCAGCCACATTAGCTGTAGAGATTACATTCTGATACTTGGGAGGGTGAGTTACATGCACGGATGTTGTCTCCGTTTCCACTGTAGTCAGAGTGTTCTGATTCAGGGTAACAGAAATCGACGTGCCGCCAGAAACTTTAACCTCAGTCGCCATTATCTATCGTAGTTAGATACGTCGTCATTCACAATAAACCGACCCTCAAAGATTGTGGTGGTCACTTCAGCGGGGGTGGTTTGCTGAATATCATACACGTAAGATCCAGCCTCAATCAACCCCATAACCTGAGATGTAGCTTGAATATTTACGTTGCCATCAGATTCGGCTTTAAACGTGAAGTTTGTGGGAAAGTCATCATCCCCCTGTGCGGCGAGCTTACCCCTCTCTGCGGTTCCGATAATCAAAGGTCTTTCTCCAGTCACAGGATCGGCATCGCCTTTTACCTGCATCAAGAAAGCATAATTACTTACATCAATAGGATCCCCGCTTGAGTCCTTCATAAGCAAACCCAAGTTGAATGTATCACCCTTTCTGCAGGTAATATTCAGCTTTTCAGATACGTCAAGATTTACTTTGGTTGCCATTATTGGGGTAGTTCATTGATGTTTACATCCTCCTCTTGTTGATTTGATTGAACTTGTTCTTGAGTCAGGCGATTGTCTTTCCTGTCCTCTTTCATGACCTCAAGCTTTTCCCTGAAGTTTTGATCGTCTTCGCGGAAGCCGAGGGTGGCCTGCGCTTTGATCATTTCAATTTCTTTTCTCATCTGATGTTCCAGCTGCATCAGCTGCATATCCATCTGACCCTTGAGCTGGATCTCCTGCTGCTTGAGCTGAGACTCCATCTGCAGCTCCTGCTGCTTGGCCTGGCTTGCAGCCATGGCGGCTTGCTGAGCTTGCTGAGCTTGCATCTGCGAGTTCTGCGCAGCCATCTGCTGCTGCTCCTGCATGCGCTTCTTGCGTCGGATGATGAGCAGACGCTCTGCCTGATTCACGTCCTTGAGAGATCGCACAGCCATGGCGTCCTCCAGATCAATCTGACCCTGCTGGATGGCCATCTGAATGTTCTGCTCCAGGAACTCCCTGTCCTTGTCCTCCATCTCCTTCACCACCTTTACGCCGAAGTTGTACATAGGCAAGTCTCTAAACGAGCTAAGCACACCTATGTTTGTTTCGCCGATGGCATTGGCATAGATCCTATACAGCACTGAGTCTGGTGGGATAATCTGCAAACACTTTACGATGTCGCTACACACCCTCTTGTACAGAAGCATAGAGGAGTGGGTTATGTCGTAGAGAGCGTTGTTGCCCTGAGCGATTGCGTTCTGTTGAACTCCGACCAGCATGTCGCCCTTCGGCGTAGTTCCGTCCATAGACTCATTGATGCCCGATGTATCTCTGATGAGCTGGAGGTAGTGGTTGTACAACGCCACGAGCTCCTGGATGTTGCGGATCTGGTTTCCGATCTCACGCACAGGTGGGTTCTGGAATCCACCCTCTGGGTTCTTGCTCCTGTAGTAGAAGACACCAGTCTGCTCGTAGATGTCGTGGATCTCAAGCGGCTCAAGTTCACCGCCTTTACCGAGCTGTACGTTCTCCAGCCCCTCGATGTCGATGATCAATCCGTCAGGCTTAGCCTTGGCAATGGCCTGCTGAATCTTGAGGTGGGTAAGCTGCAACATGTCGGCAAATCCAGTGCAGCTCTCCACGAGAGACTTGGGCATCATCCGACGGAAGTTGGTGGCGACCACGGAGTACGACAGGCTCACACGAGACAGGTCGTGCAGGTTCTTGGGGACGTTGGTCTTCTTGCCGTACCCGAACATCTTCTCTGTTCCGATAATAAATGTCCCGCCATACAGGCAACCCACCTCCATCTTGTGAGGCTTGCGATCAAACACACCATTGTTCTTGGCCCTGTGCTTCATCCCCTTGAAGTAGAAGCCAGTGTTTCCAAAGCGGCTCTCCTTCTCTTCGAAGTGCATGGTGTCGATGGAGATAAACTCGAAGTCGAGAATCTCTACCATGTACTCGTCGTATCCGTAGATGGTGCGAGAGTATCTATCGTCGTAGTGTGAAGAGTTGAAACGAGTGGCGTCGTTGTTGTACTTGTCCTTCACTTTGTTGGCAATCTCCTTGTAGCACTCTTCGCTCAGCTGATCGCCAGCCAATCTCTTGAGCTCCTGAATGGGGATGCGCTTGATGTGACCCGCATACACAAGATCGCCGAAGTTGTGATCTTCGGTGTAGCTGTGTACGAAGTTTACTGGATCGACGTACTCCACTTCAATCCCCTTGTTAGGATCGTTGCTTCTCTTTACCACACACATGCCAAGAGCGACCAAATCCTTGACTGCTCTTCTAAATGTTGTGTCGTTGAACTCCGCCCAAGACAGAGTCATGTTGGTGGCAACCTGTGCCGCTACCTCTGCATCGGTCTTGATGTTCGTGTCCATGAACATCTCCGCCTCCTCAAGGGTCTCGGGGATTTCGTCTGGGTCCATGTCGAGGACGACGCCTGTCTGCTCCTTCAGGGCCATGAGCTCCTGACGGGCCTGAACCTGCATCTTGATTCTGTCCTTCTTTTTGTTTTTCTCTGAAGAAGAGATGGGGTCGATGGACTCAAGGTTTGGATACGGATCCCTAGACAGGATCTTGTTCATCACGATCTTAACGAACTTAGGCAGTATAGGTACTGGCGTATAGTCGAGGTTGAGCAAGCTACCATCCCCCTTCTCTGGCCCGAGAGAGTTGAGGAGCTGCTTGTAGATCGTAGTGTCTTGTGTGCCGTTGGCGTAGTCTCTGTTGCGGCTGAAGATCTTGTTTCTTCTACCGTACAGCGAGTGAGTGTCGGTGGACTGGCCCCACTGTTCGTAGATGGCCTTGGCGTACTGCAGTCCGTATGACTTGTCCTGCTTCGCAGAATAATCCGCTAGTGGATCTGGGAATCCCGACTTCTTGTTATTGCTGCTATACATTGGCACAAATATAACAAATGAAGAGTTTATCGATATCGTCTAAAGAACTTGCGCTCAGTGAAGTTGCTACGCTCTTTTGGTTTTGATTTTTGTGCAGCAAGAAGTGCTAGTCCAGAACTAATTGTCAAGTCAAACTTTGTACGATCGTTGATCTTGAATCCAATCCAATCCTCTAGGGTTCTGTTGAAGTACATCTTTCCCATGTCACCCGTATTCCCGTTCACCCCTACGTGGTCGTAGATGTACTGCTCGATAGATTGGGCATGGGCCTGGATGACATCCTGAGAGTTCGAGGGGATACCCTTTGTCTTTACATTCATCTTGGCGTTGGCAGACTTGAGATGTTGCGGCCTGTCCATAAGGTATCCGTCGTAACCTCTTGATTCAAAGTACCTTACGATACCGTACTTGTTGTTCTCTACAAGGAGTGGATATCCGTAGAAGAAGGCAGCCATCAATACATCTTCGTAGAATATCTTGGCCAGGTCTGGGCGTGAGGCATACTCCACAACGAACATGTTCGATGGGTTCTCGATGTGGAACTTGTTGTACAGATGCAGTGCGCCCTTTGATCCCCTCCCGTCTACTGTAGCATCCAGGTCGTAGGAGTCAACGCCTCCGCACCCCCTATCTGCATGAGGCGCGATGCGCTTACCCTGATCCATGCGCACGATGTTCCGCTGATCCTGCGGGGGCATCCACGCTACACGGAACCTACCATTCACGTCTGGAGAGAACACCACCTCTTTGTCCTTCTCCTTCCACATGAAGTTGCCCTTGACTACAGGGTTGGGGAACAGCTCATCGTTATACTCTACCTGCTGATAGATCTTACCCACATTAAAGATGCTTCCGTCGATGCTATCACGGAACGCCTCATCTGTGGTGAAAGGGAACTGCCTAGTCACCTCGTTGAGTTCCGAGGGATCGTCCTTGAGGCTGTCCCTTTCGTTCTTCAGGTATTGTTTTGATCCCTGATTGATGATATCACCATCAATACCAGGCACATCACAACCAGGATCTTCAATGACTGGATGTCCGTAGATGTCAAAGAAGCCTTCGAGAGAATTTTGTGCAGGGATAAAGAGGCGATAAAGTCCGCTCCTAGTCCTGCCGTTAGCATTTCTCTCATTAGGATTTGAGTCTTTCCACAAGTCCTTGTACTCCTTACCGCCTTTATCCATGGGATTGACGGTGCTTCCTACCAGGGCCTTGCCTACAATTTTACGTCCAACAATTAGGCAGGTCCGTTGAATCCTCCAAGCATCTCTGATGTCTGTAGGCTTCTCCCACTTTCCCGCCTCGTCAAGATACAACATGTGTAACTTCTCTCCGTCGTAGGCGTTGTTCGTGGTGTTCTTCCAGTTGATTACCGAATTAAGAGCTTCGCCCGTCTGCGAAGTCTTATTCTTCTTCGTGATTCTCTTAGACGGCTCGCGAAAAGCCAGCTCCATGCGCGGATTGGTCGTTCCATCTTGAATGGGTTTAAAGAAGAAGGGGTAGTTGCGAAACATGTACACAACCTTCTTCATGAATATATTTTCCTGCGCGTCCTTACCCGTCTTAGACTGTATACCAAGGAGCTTGTCCTTCACCTGCGTAGCCTCGTCCACCAGGACGGAGGAGCATATATTGGTGTATCCAGATCGACGGCACTTGGTGTACAGCTGCCCGATACATCGGGGGTCAGCCTCACATGCAGCCATGTGCAAAAAGATGTCGCGCTGAAATGCAAGATAGTGAGGAAACCCTATATCGAGTTTCGTCCACTGGAGCATCATGTAATGCCGACCCGTAATATACGTAGGTGTACCGTTGTTATAGAACCAAAAGCCTTGACGGCGACGTCTAAACTCCTCTTCGATATACGGACGAAACTTTTCTCGAAACTCTCTGGGCATCTCGGCCCACTCATCCATAGTCTTAATCCTAGACAGCTCCTCAGGCATAGGTTGCCTCTTCCACACGTGCATGTGGTTTGGCTCTCCATATCCTTGAATCTCTTTCTTGGGCGGCTGAGCGGGAAGTGCAATGTGTAGATCACCAACTGAAACAATTTCACCTTGCGTACCGTTGGGACAAATCGAGATAACATCTTCGTCGTAGTTATCGACCTTGACCAGCATAGCGCTTTACGTAGTTCTTAGACGTCTTGGTCTTAGAGGTCTTGGTCTTGGCATGAATCCCCTTACGGCGGACCTGCTTCTTCTGATAGGTGGATACTTGTACTTTGGCCATGGTGATTTAATTTGTACCCCTGCCAGGATTCGAACCTGGGACCCACAGCTTAGAAGGCTGTTGCTCTATCCATCTGAGCTACAAGGGCATTCGTCGTTCCAGGAATCTTCCCAAAACCTATGTTCTATATTGTTACGCTCCCATACGATTTCTTTCCAATCACTTCGAATATCTTTCGGCAAACCCTCCTGAGTAGTCTTTTGCTTCTTCGATCGCTCCATCTGTATTTAGGTCTTTGATCATTTGCTCCAGACGCTGTCTCTCAACGAGGAGTTCTTTGCAGTCAGTGGCCGTTTGCTTGATAGACTGAAGCTCTGCCT
>Ga0099849_1001572_pt1 | contig 10701 bp, 10 predicted proteins | sample CB_VirMetaG_4_FD_78177 | JGI IMG/M metagenome (GOLD analysis project Ga0099849, IMG submission 78177) | Freshwater to marine saline gradient viral communities from Chesapeake Bay - CB_1508_1M Viral MetaG | ecosystem: Environmental > Aquatic > Marine > Coastal | place: USA: Chesapeake Bay... | reverse complement strand
GGATCAATTAAAAGTGAAGGTTTAAAAAATATGTTAAATAGCTTATGATAGAAATTGTTTCCATATCGGTATTATCAGTATTAGTAGTAGTTTTTGGATTTACTACTTTTAATTTGCTTAGAAAGAATGAAAAACAAGAGGATGTTTTAGTTGAATATCTTACTTATTTAGATAAACTTTCAAAAACTATAGAAGCATCAGATAAAAAATTAAAACAAATAGACAGAGCGGGAACATTCAAATCAGATGATGAAGTTGGACATTTTTTCAAATCAATCCAACAAATTCAAGATATCTTAAACGATTTCAAAGTAAAAGAACTTAAATAAAATGCCTAGACGCAGAAAAAAAAACTCGAGGAATTACTTTACTCAAGAGACAGAAGATGCCATAGTATTATATAATAATACTGAATGTATGGAAGCTAAGAGTAAAATATATGGTGAAGAAATACACTATGCCTTTTTTAAACTTACAGAAAATATAATCCATACTTTTAAATTTTACTATACAGAAGTAGATAAAATAGAACATCTACAGCAAGAAATAATCACATTTTTACTTTCTAAAATACATTTATTTGACCCCAGTAAAGGAGCTAAGGCATACTCTTATTTTGGTACTATAGTAAAACGTTGGCTCATTATATATAATACAAAAAATTACAAGAAACGTATTAAAAAAGCTCCTGTAGAAGACTTATATAAGGATGAAACATATTCTTATAATTTAGAAGATGATAGAGTAGCAGATAAACTTTCCTTTTTCATAGATCAATATGTTCAATATGTTGAAGAAAGATTTGATGAATTTTTCCCCAAGGGTAATGATGCTCAAGTAGCTGATGCAATATTAGAGTTGTTTAGAAAAAGAGAAAATTTAGAAATATTTAATAAAAAAGCACTCTATATCTATATTAGAGAAATAATGGCTACTAATGGGCTAGAAGTAAAAACCCCTAAAATTACAAAAATAGCTGGTAGACTTTACGATTTATTTAAAGATAATTATATCTCTTTTTTAGAACGTGGTTATGTAGAGTTTGAAAAAGTATAGTTTCTTATATTTATATACAACAAACTTATAAATATGAGTCATTTAGATAAAAAAATATTCGGTAAAAAATCCTACTCAGATTTACTAAAAGAAATATACGATAATCAAAAGAAGAAAGAAGACCAAATTTCAGCATTAATCAACGAATTAAAACCACTAATCAGTGATATAGGTGATGCTACAATGATTGTACCACTTATCAAAGAGTACATGGAATTAGGCATTAAAAATGATGAAGCACTTATCAAAGTTGCTACAATCTTTCAACGTATATTTGCAAACGAGGGTAATGAAGATAACGGGTTTGGTATTTCTGAAGAAGAAAAAGAACAACTACTTAAAGAGATAAATAATTTACAACTTCCTCCTAAAAAAGAAGAGGATGATAAATAATGGCTAACAGAAGATCTAAAAAATTAGAATACCCTTCAGGGATTGTTTCAATGCTTTCTACTATCAAAGATAAAATGATAGTAGGGAGAGTTACGGATATTATTTTAAATGATCAACATCCTGAATTTTTAAATAAAGGAGGATGGTCTAGTATAGGTACTATATTTTTTGAAGAGAATGATTTACAAGGATCAAATAATCCATCCACAGCAAGACCTTTTTTCCCTCAAACATCAGCTTATCCTTTAGTAAATGAATTGGTTTTATTATTTTCTTTACCTAACCAAAACATGGGATCTAATACTTCAAGTGAATCATATTATTATATTAATATAGTAAGTGTTTGGAATAGTCCCCATCATAATGCCTACCCAAATCCAATAACACCAGAAGCCCCTCCATCAGAGACTAAAGATTATTTTCAAACAGAAGCAGGATCTTTTGTAAGAAAAACAGATAGTGAATCCCTATTTCCTAATGGGAATAGTATTAGACTAAATAGTCCTATAAACCCAAGTCAACAGACTTTTATAGAAAGAAATAATATCCACCCATTACTCCCTTTTGCAGGAGATATAATATATGAAGGTAGATGGGGTAATAGTATAAGATTTGGGAGTACCTCTAACCCAAAACCAACATCAGACAAATCTACTCAAACAACTCCTCCTTCATCAACACCCGTTTTAAACAATTGGTCTAATGTAGGTAAAAATGGAGATCCTATTATAATTTTAAGAAACGGTCAAGATCCTAATTCATCTAATGAAGGTTGGACTTCAATAACTGAAAATTTAAATAAAGATTTATCTTCAATTTACTTAACATCAACTCAAAAGATTCCAATAAAAGTAGCTAGTCAAAGATATTTTTCATATACTCCAAGATCTAAAGAAATTCCTATATCTCCAGATTCTTATACAGAAAATCAAATCATACTAAATTCAGGACGTTTATTATTTAATTCCAAAACAGACCATATATTATTAAGTTCTCAAAGAACTATAAGTTTTGAAGCTGTTAAAGGATTTAATTTTGATACTCCTGCTAATTTTGTAATAGATGCAGGTACTGACATTAAATTAGGAAGTAAAGATGCTACTGAACCTTTAGTTAAAGGAGAAACATTAAGACAAGAATTAGATTTTCTTCTAAAATCATTAATCCAAATGGTAGAAGTTTTAAAATACACTCAATCTTGGCCTGGTGGAGGTGCTGTAGTAGATGCACCAACTTCAACAACAGCAGATGGAGTAGAGAAAGCTTTAACTGATATTAAAAATAATTTAGATAATATTTTATCTACAAAAACTAAAACTATATAATGCCCAATATTAATATCATAGGGAAAGTTATAGATTTTGACACTAATGAAGAACTCATTGGGACTAATATTAAAATTTCTAAAAATGGAAAAAATTTTGGGGGTTTTTCTACTAACATTGAAGGTAATTTTGGTGGAACAAAAGAATTAGAAACAGGAGTTTATACTTTTGAATTTTCTTATGTAGGTTATGATAGTAAATCTTTTGAAAAACAAGTAACACTTACTACTCAAGAAATTAATTTTGGAGAAGTTAAATTAGTTGAAATTAGTGAGCAATTAAATGAAGTTGTAGTTGAAGCTAAAAGATTTATTGGTAAAATAGTTGATAAAGGTACTAAAGAACCCATTTCAGAAGCTATTATACTTTCTAATACAAATAAAGAAGAAAAATCTATATCACAACCCAATGGAGATTTTAATATAGTAGTAGAATTAGATGAAACTTATATAATAGTAGAACCTGATAACACTATAACTACTGAAACCCAAACCCGATATAAAAACTTCACCCTAAATATTTCTGCAGGGGGGTATAGTTCTACTTCTGTAAATACTACAAATCAAGATGGAAGTTTAAAACAAAGTTTAGGTATAATTGAATTAGAACCTTCTCAACCATCTTTACAAAATCAAAAAAGAGAAGAATTATTATTAAAAGATGAACAAATTCAAGCTATCAAAACTGAAAAAATTCTTTCATCTCCACAATCATATGCTACTAATATAGCTTTAAATAATGTTAAAGCAAGAATTGTAAATACTCTTTTACCTGCAATACTGAATTTAATAGCTGCTTTTGGTATTACTAATATCAAAAATTCTTTAGGTAAAAAGTTTGGAGATTTAAACGCTACTTGTCCTGCTAATTTAGATGAATTAAATAGATTAATTGAAAGAAAAAATAGATTAACTAAGGCTTTAAACAATATTTATAGTTTTTTAAACACAGTAAGAATTGGAGTAGATATAATAGATAAAACAATTACAGCAGCCCAATTAATCCTACCAGCTTTAATAGCAGCATCTTCAGTCCCTTTAGCCCCACCTAGTTCAGTTACTATAATTGAAAAAATAGATAGAGAATTAAGAAAATATAAATTAATATCATCCTCAACTTTATTAATTTTAACTATAATAGTTCAATTACTTCAAAGGGTACTAAATTATTTATCTTTATTAGATAGTTTAATTCAAGGTTGTGCTATAGAAGGAGCATTACCTCAAGAACAACTTACAGATGATTTACTTAGAGCAACTCAAGAACAATCTCAACAATTATCACCTGTTGTAACTAATGTAAATGGGTTTGAAATGGGTGTAGAAACTGAAAAAACAGAAGTTCAACTAAAACGAAGAAGAGCAATAGCTAAAAATAAGGCAGGAATTATAATGTTAAAAGGAGAATGGTCATTCTCTTCAAATGATCAAATATTAATAGATGAATTAGTATTTTATATTCAACAAAATGATTTAAAAGCAGAATAACGTAATATTTATAAAAAACAGTATATGAAAACCGAGTTACTTAAAAACTTAATTAAAGAAGCAGTTAGAGAAGCGATACAAGAGGAATTAAAAGAAGTTTTATTAGAGGCAGTTAAAGCACCTAAAGTTGCTACTCCTCAACCTGTTCAAGAGAATAAAACAATAACTTCAACAACACCTCCACCCGTATCTCAAATAGATAGAAGACAATCTTATTTAGATATTATAGGTGAGACAGGATTAAATATGAATAGTTCTCATGCTCAAGGGTTTGGAAATAAACCATTTAACCCAAAAGGAGTAGGAGATACAACATCCCCAAATGGTAGTTTACCTGCAGGAGAAGTTAATATGGACCAAATAATGGGATTAATGACAAATAGATAATGGCATTTGGAGCACAACAAATATTTCCAATAGACTTTAATAAAAGTGCTGCAGTAGGAGTAGATTTACCTCTTAATGCTCCTGGTGTATTTAGACCTAATTATACTACTGCTGCTGCTATTAAAAATAACTTAATTAATTACTTTTTAACCAACCCCGGAGAAAGACCTCTAAATCCTACATTTGGAGGAGGGTTAAGAGCATTTATATTTGAACAAATTACCACAAATAATTTAGATTTTTTAGAAGAAAGAATATCATCTGATTTATCTACATTTTTCCCTAATATTAAAATTGGTAATTTAGAAATATTAAAACATGAAGATACAAACACAATAACAGTATCCTTAACTTACAGTGTAATAAACACTAATATTAATGATACTTTACAAATAGACTTTACATAATGGCTGTAAATAGAGACGTAAAATATTTAAATAGAGATTTTTCTGATATTAGGGCTAGGTTAATAGAATTTTCTAAAACTTATTTTCCTAATACTTACAACGATTTTTCTCCAACATCACCTGGAATGATGTTTATGGAGCAAGCAGCTTATGTAAGTGATGTAATGTCTTTTTATTTAGATAATCAATTACAAGAAACATTCACTCAGTTTGCTAGACAAACTAATAATTTATATGAGCTAGCCTATATGTTTGGTTATAAACCTAAAGCTACAGGGGCGGCTCAAACTACTATAGAATTATTTCAACAATTACCCTCAAAATTAGTAGGAGGAGATTATGTTCCTGATTTTGATTATGCTTTAACCATAGGAGAAAATAGTACAATTGCCTCTACTTTATCTTCAACCACTAATTTTTTAATGGAAGATAAGTGTGATTTTTCTTTTTCTAGTTCCTTAGATCCAACAGAAATTTCTATCTATCAAATTTCAGGTAAAGTTCCACAATATTACCTACTTAAAAAAACTAGAAAAGCTATTTCATCAAATGTTAACACTCAAACATTTACTTTTGGAGACCCAGTTCAATTCCCCACAATTAATATTACAGCAGATAATATAATAGGAGTATTAGATATAGTAGATAGTAATGGTAATACTTGGTATGAAGTAGATTATTTAGGTCAAGAAATGATATATAATAATATCAAAAATACAAATGTAAATGATCCTAACAATGTAGAAGATGCAGGTGATGTACCTTATTTACTTCAACTTAAAAAAGTACAAAGACGTTTTACTACTCGTTTAACAACAGAAAATAATTTACAAATTCAATTTGGAGCAGGTAATCCAAATGATACTGATGAACTAATCACACCTAACCCAAATAATATAGGTATAGGTTTACCTTTTGAAAAAAACAAACTTACAACAGCATACTCTCCTACTAACTTTTTATTTACAAATACTTATGGTATAGCACCTTCAAGTACTACTTTAACCGTAAGATATTTAACAGGTGGAGGAGTAGAAGCAAATGTACCTAGTGGTGATTTAACTAATTTAAATATTGATAATACTACATTTAATAGTATTAATTTAAATGCAACCACAGCTAATTATATATTTGGAACATTAGCTGCAAATAATCCTATAGCAGCAGACGGAGGTCAAGCAGGAGATACAATAGAAGAAATTAGACAGAATACTTTAATGCAAATTGCTGCTCAACAAAGATCTGTAACATTAGATGATTATATGGTTAGAGCTTTAAGTATGCCTCCTGAGTATGGAACTATAGCTAAAGCCTATATTGAAAAACCAAAATTAACAGACGATCAAGTTTCAACAATTGAAACCTTAAATTTATTTATATTATCCCAAAATTCATTAGGACAATTTGCTTTAGCATCTGATACATTAAAGAAAAATTTAAGAACTTATCTATCTCAATATAGAATGATAGGGGATAGTGTAGAAATTAGAGATGCTTATATTATAAACATAGCTATAGATTTTGAAATTATAGTATTACCTAATTTTAATAATAGTCAAGTTATACTAGCTTGTATAGATTCATTACAAGAATATTTTAATAGAGAAAATTGGCAAATCAATCAACCAATTTTAATAAGAGATCTATATGTTAGATTAGATAAAGTAGAAGGTGTTCAAACAGTAAAAAATATTATTTTTACAAATAAAGCAGGTGTTTCTGAAGGATATTCACAATTTGGATATGATATGGAGAGTGCAACACAAAACCAAGTAATATATCCTTCATTAGATCCTAGTATTTTTGAAATTAAGTATCCTAATCAAGATATTAAAGGTAGAGTAGTACCATTATAAAATTAAAACATGGCAGTTTACAAATTATTCCCATATAAAGACACCACCCTATATTCATTATATCCTGATATGAATACAGGTATAGATCCTATTACATCTATAACAAATTTAAATATAGCTATAGATTCTTTACCCAGAGTATCTAGATTTTTAACTGAATTTGTTCAGGAAGAAATAGAAGATGTTATAAATAATAAAATAGGAAATTCACAGTGGGATGTAAACTTAAAAACATTTATAGCAACCGCAGAAGGTATCGTTGAATCAACGGATTTAGCGGTATATCCATTAGCTCAATATTGGTACAATGGTACTGGAACATATTTAGATATACCACAGACTACCGATGGGGCTTCATGGTATTCTCCAAATTTCAAAGGTTCTGTAGCATGGTCTTCAAGTGGTCAAGATGCCTATGGAAATCAAGTAACCTCATCTTACAACTCAGATTATATAGGAGCTGGAGGTGGAGCATGGTTAGTTAATTCAGGTAGTACATATTTTAAGGTTACTCAATCATTTGATACTAGAAGTGAAAAAGATTTAGAAGTAAATGCAAAAGAAGTAGTATCACGTTGGTATAGTGGTTCTATGGATAATAATGGATTTATAGTAAAATGGGAAGATTCAGTTGAATTTAACAGTAGTACCCAAATACAACCTGTAATGCAATTTTATAGTGTTGATACTAATACAATATATCCACCACAATTAGAATTTAAGTGGGATGACTATTCAAGTGTGTTAACAGGTTCAGCTACTAGTAGTATATTATCTACAACAAACATAGTAGCTTCATTATCAGAAAATCCAGGAGAATTTCTACCTGAATCAGTTCATAGATTTAGATTTAATGTAGCAGACAAATACCCAAAAAGAACATTTCAAACTTCATCATTATTTACAGGTGTAAATTATTTACCAACTTCTTCACAGTATGCTGTAAAAGATTTGGATACTAATGAATTTGTTATTAATTTCGACGACACTTATACAAAACTTAGTTCTGATGAAAATGGGAATTACTTTGATATATATATGAATGGGTTAGAACCTGAAAGATATTATAAAATTTTAGTAAAAACTACAATTAACAATTCAACAATGGTTTTAGATGATAATTATTACTTTAAAGTTGTAAATGGATTTTAAATGGCAGAAAATATAAAACTAAATAAAGAAGTTTTTAATAAAAGAGATTATCAAAAAACTATAAATACCTCTTTTACTCAATTAGGAGTTAAAACAGTTCAAGAACAAATAGATGAACAGCCTACAGTTCAAGAATTTTTTCAAATGTATAATGAACTTTTTTACGAAATTCCTGAATTAGGTGAAACAAATTCACACGAATATTTAATTAAAACAAGTACTGAGTATATTGGTTTTGAAGAAAATAATGAAATAATACAAGCATTACAAAATGAAATAGCTCAATTAAGAGAAGAGTTATTAGAAACCCAAAAACAACTTACAGAACAACAAACTAATTAATAATGGCAGAAGTAGTTAGAATAGATCCTACTAATTTTGAACTTCAATCTTATGAAGGTCAAGATGAATCATTAATTAATCAATTTAATGTTGATTCTGCCTTAACAAGTTCAAGTTATATAGAATTTTATGTATATGATTTAAATCAAAACATTTTATCTTCTAATTTAAATTATTCCAATTACACAGTTTTAAATGATGATATTGGAGCTCAAAATGAGGAAATAACTCAATTTAATATTTCCCCTGCAGATGATGTAACAAGTGAAGGATTTGATCAAGGAGATTATGTAGCATATTATAACTTTTTTACCAAAAGAATAGGTGATCAATTTACCAATCTTTATATATCTGAAATTTCTTCAGATAGGACTGAAATTAGATTAGATAGTACTATTTTATCTAACTTAGATATAGTAGAACAAACTAATCAATTTATACAATTTAGAGAAGATCAAACTTATTTCGTAGATTTTTATCTTAATTTTGGAAATAATCAGCTAATTATAGCTAATAACATCCAATTAGAAAATGAAACTACTGATGATCCTACAATACTAGTTAAACTATACGAGCCCCTACCTATAGAATTTGATTTAAAATCATTATTATGGATTGTTACAACATTAAATGAGCCCGAAGCATTTCAAGTAACATATCCTATAGTACCCGTCACTTTTTCAGATTTTAACCAAATAGCAGGTCCAAATTTTAACATTCCTATAAAGGGACAAATTAATAACTCATCCCAAAATTTATCAGAAAATGATATAATTTCAGGGGCTCCAACTAGTTCTTTAAATCAATTACAAAGTCTACTCACCTCAGCTTCTCTTAATATTAGTGTAGACTATACAGATTTTTCAGATTTTATACATTTTAGTTCAGCTAAAACAAGAATAGAAAATTTTTATTATAAAGCAAGTTTAATTGAAGGATATTCAGCTTCAATTGCAGAACTAACTGATGCTTCTGGATCATCAACCTCAATTTTACTATTACAAAATAATATTTCTGAAGTTATTAAAAACTTTGATGGGTTTGAATACTTTATGTATTATACTAGTGGTTCTGAACAAACTTGGCCTAAAACAACAACAGAACCTCCTTATTTGTTAGCTAAAACTGGAAGTTTATCTGTTGCAAATTGGTTAGGAAGTGACAATGAAGTTAGTGTTTATTATGGAGGTAGAATATTATCTGCTTCTAATTTTGACAATGAAAATAATGATCAACTATTAAAATCTATCCCTGAATATTTAAGAGAAGATACCCAAAATGAACCATATGATTTATTTGTTGATATGGTTGCCCAATATTATGACAATGTTTGGTTGTATACAAAAGATATTACCCAAAAATATAATACAGACAACAGATTAGATTTTGGTATTTCTAAAGATTTAGTAGCAGATGCAATAAAAGATTTTGGGGTTAAATTATATCAAAATAATTTTTCAAATAAAGAATTATATACTGCTTTTTTAGGAATTACCTCTAATGGTAGTTTATTTCCATTCCCAGAAATAACAGGATCACTACCTGCACCTACAGGATATGAATTTGTAGATACATTAATATCAGCATCAAATGATATTATATCAATGGATGATGTTAATAAATCATTATATAAAAGAATTTATCACAACATACCTTATTTATTAAATACTAAAGGAACCATTGCAGGTTTACGAGCATTAATAACTTCATATGGTATTCCTGATACTATACTTAGAATATCTGAATTTGGTGGTAAAGATCAAGTAAATGCTAATGATTATGATTATTATTTTAATAATTTTAATTATGCTTTTAATGCATCTACCACTTTTCTATCTTCATCTTGGGGAGTAAAAAATACTTGGGGCGCTACAAACAATAAACCTTCCACAGTACAATTTAGATTTAAACCTGAAGAATTTCCACCAACAAATTTATCCCAATCTTTATGGTGGATAGATGGAGGTATTAATGGGACTGCTGAACTCCTTTTAGATTATACTGGATCAGGTTTAATAAGTGGTTCATGGAGTGGTTCTATAAAAGACCCAAATTATCAATATGCTAATTTAAGGTTTATCTCCGATAATAGTACTCCTAATGAAAGTGCTAGTATATCATTACCTTTTTACAATGGGGATTGGTGGTCAGTTATGGTCACTACTGATCAATCTGGAGATTATAATTTATATGCTGGTAATAAAATATATAATGGTAATGATGGTACTTCTATTGGATATTATGCTTCTAGTTCTCTTAAAAGATCTAATAATGATGTTTGGGGGGGAGGATTTAT
>Ga0099849_1001571_pt1 | contig 10704 bp, 9 predicted proteins | sample CB_VirMetaG_4_FD_78177 | JGI IMG/M metagenome (GOLD analysis project Ga0099849, IMG submission 78177) | Freshwater to marine saline gradient viral communities from Chesapeake Bay - CB_1508_1M Viral MetaG | ecosystem: Environmental > Aquatic > Marine > Coastal | place: USA: Chesapeake Bay... | reverse complement strand
TGAAGGGATCAGCGCTGTTGGTCAGCACCTCGAGATAGCATCGTGACGTGATCTCTGACTTAGGGATCGCACCTGTGAAGACCTCATAAGCCGAACGGTCTCGAGGAGACAGCGTAGACATATTAGGCTCAAACTTCGCAGGTCCGTTCTTCTTAGGGCAGGCCCACTTCACGAGCTCAGCAGCTTGGGGGAATAACAAACCGAAATCACATCTAAACTGATATCTCAGTGTATGGCTGTGGCGATACTTCGTCTTCAGGGTCACGATACGATCAAGGGCCGAGGCTGCTTGGACGCAGGTGATCTTGTAATAACGATCCCGTGGCAGGATATCCATCATACGCTGCATGGTCCATCGAGTGTAATACTTGAGCTCGCCGGCGCAGAGGTTAGCAACCTTAGCGCGAAGCCAAGCATCGACATTCTCACGGTCATAGAACACGCTGATGAGGCTGTCCGGCATGAAGGAGTCAACGTAGGCATAAGCCATGAGCTGCTCAGGGAGAGCGATCTCAAGCTGAGCCTTCTGATCAACATCAGGACCGACAGTCTTGATGAAGTCAACTGCTTGCTCGATGCACACAGGAGCCAAGTCCTTAGGGACTTTGATGAAGAGGTTAGGTGCGATTTCAATATGGGTTTTCAAAGACATGGTGTGTCTCACTTTCTGAGGCAGAGCCTCTCTTGTGAGCCGGACACCTGAGACCGTTGACCGCTGTCAACACACTGATGGTGCCATAATCTCTAATACCCCTGCAAATATATTTTCGCTGTAACCAATCATTTTGTAGCTAAGTGTGCGTAATCACTGCAGAATATATTTTATAAAAAAGTTTCATACCACCCTCAGGAGCCCTGACCGTGAGCGCCCGTGAGATAACTTCATCCGTAAATGCGGATCGCTAGATGACACTCAGGGACCACTAGACTAGAGCTCCTCAACGGGACCTCGAGTCCGGATGAGAGCTCACAGGACCTAGGTCCCAAATGGCCTCAGGCGCTCCACCCCCTCTCAGATTGACTTGTATTGGACGTTTGGACCTCAACCCATACCAACCCCTAGGGTGACATGAGAAATGGCCTCTAAGACCCCTTCCCTGACACGTCATCTCTGGATTGGCGATCACGCGCCCTGAGGTCACGCGCTCAGGTCCCTAAACGCAGAAAGGCCCCACAGGACTTTGGTCCCATGAGGCCTCTCACGATCCGGATGCTCACCTCAGGTGGCGAGCTCGCTGCAGGTCAGCTCATCTTAGCCCTTGGCGGCCTTGGCGCATTGATCCTCGAACCAATCCTCATACTCATCACAGTCCATCTCACGAGGCTCGCCGTAGGGGAAGGCCTCGATGTATGCCTCTTGAGCTGCGAGCTCGAGGCCCTCTTCACGAAGACGGTGTGCCTCATACTCTGACTCGATTGCATCACACTCAGCCTCATACTGATCACGATCCGCTTGGCTCATCTCAGTGACCGGTGACTTCGAGACACCAAGACCGAGGCTCATGTGAAACTCCTGATCGAACATGGTGCCACGCTTGTAGGCCACGGTGTAGAGGATCGCGCAGCAGAGATTATCAGTGAGCTCGCTCAGGTCACCTGAGGCTGTGATCTCCTCTGCGACTTCACCGAGGAAGTTGCTGCCCTCTTGGTAGAGGCTGAGTCGGTGATAGATGAAGGTCTCAACGAGGTCGCTCACATCGAGGTCGCCGGTGAGGATGCCATTGACACGACACTGCACGGTCTGACCGTAGATGGTCACATCGCTAATGGTGTATTTGCCGAAGGTCAGAGTCGCGAAGTGAGCGCGGCGAGCTGCGATCTTGAAGAGGTAGGCAGCCTCTTGGATGAGGCGCTCATTCATATCTGCGACAGAGACATCTTCACCATCAAAGAGCTCGTTATAGATATCGTCACGAGTGATAGCCTCGATGCCGTAGCAGGTCTCAGGGAGCGCCTTATCCGCGATACAGTCCATCACCTGCTGCATGATCCAACCGGAGTCGAGAGAAGGCTTGAGGCCACGCGCAGCATCGAGCATGAAGTCGCGATCACGTCCCTCGAAGACTGCCTTGACGAGCGTGGTGGGCATGATCTCAGCGATGAAGGCACCATCCTTGAACACAGTCATCATCAGGTCATCACGGCCCACGTTGATGGTCCATGATCCGGATGAGCTGATGTCCTTGATCCAAGGAGCGCTACCCTTATGGCGACCACAGACAGCCTCGAGCTCGCGCTCCACAGCTGATGTGATGAGGCGACAGATGTCATCGTTGGTGAGCGCCGTGTGCTGACCGAGCTGACCGTAGGTGACAGGGTGTGGCTCGAAGCCGTTGAGCGCGGTGGCGAGGTTGAGCTTATACGATGAAGGCACGATGTCCATCTTCATGCCGAAGCTGCGATGCTCCTCAGTCATAATATCACCCAAGACGCTGCGAGCGGTGCGACCAAGCCACCGCTGATAGCCGGTGACGATCTGCTGACCGATGACGTTCCACTCCACATCTGACATGAAGGGAGGCTTAGGGTTAGAGGTGAGGATGCGGAGCGCCTCTTCCTCAGTGACGTGATCCTCAGCGAAAGAGCGAAGCTCAGCGACAGAGAAGGCGAGCGCCTCAGTTGCCTCAGTGTGAGTGATCTTGGTGTAGAGGTGTGAGATGATGTCGAAGTTTGAAGTTGCCATGATGGGCTCCTTGTTTCTTATGCCCCGTGAAGGGTCTTGCTGTTAGCTCCGTGAGTGGAGCGGTTCGGTGTAGCACCGTGCTACACTCAACACAGTAGTCATAAAGTATATACACTGCAAGTATTATTTTCGCGGTATACGGACATTTGGTGCGTAAGTATGCGAAATATAAGCAGATATATTTTTCACAAAAAGATTATACCCCTCAGAAAACTCTGTGACCGTGAAGCCCGTGAGCGCCCACGAGCCACTAAACTAGTGGATATTTCTCGTCAACTAGCGGCGAGCTGCCGCAGAAATAAACGGCGAGCTGAGCTCGAGCTCATCGCGAGCTGCATCTTCGCTGTTCCACAGGGCGCTCATCTTCGTAAATGTGGCCTGCGACACCTTGGGTTGAGTTAGGTATAGACGTAACGTGCGTTGAGCCTCGAGCAGATCTTCATGCCGGACTGACATCACGTCATCAAGGAAGCTGTCAAGCCTGCTCAATGCCTCGTCACCTGAGATGCGCCCCTTGACGCAAGCCCAATGCGTATTCCACTTGAGCGCTCGCGCTGCCTTGGCCACAGCTGCGAGGTCCATGGCGAGCTGCCCATCAGGTAGAGGCCTACCCTGAGCGTGGTGAGCGCGTAATCTGTTTTCAATGTCAATCATCTTCATGTGATGGTCTCCTCTTAGGTGTAGATAGGGTGATGGTGTTGAGCTTCACCTCGCCGGTGTCGAGCTCCTTGACGATCTCAATGGTGCAAGGCCCATGTATCTCAGCCTCGCGCTGCCGATACTCGCGCATAGATATACGGTCGAGCTGTCTTGGTGCAGTATACCGTGGATCCTTCTGCGTGGCGATCTGCACATACGACTCTACATCTTCAGCCCATGTAGGCCACTGACCACCATGCACGACACGGTTGGACCGTCTGCGCCCAACGTGACCTAGGATCCATGCGCGTTGCTGATCTATGTTGCACTGTATTTCTTCTTCAAACTGCAGGCGCTCCTCGAGGCACATACGCAGATCGTGTAACTCGAGCTGATGAGTCATACGCTTCTTCAGGAGCTCCACATATTTCTCCATGACGTAGATCGCGTCATCGAGGTCGCACCATCCCCATAGCGCTGCAGTTATGTCTGCCGGTAACACGTCAAGCAGGTTACGCAGCTTCTCTCGTGCCTCGTCCTTGGTGATCGGTGACTTGGCGTAGACTGATGTCCATCGCTTCATCACATGGAGCTCCGCGATATTGGTTGCACATCTCTCGAGCTCCCTCTCGATCTTTCTCATCTGCTTGGTCTCGACCTGATACTCAGGCAGACCTCTGTCGAGTAGAGCGCTGCACTTATACGGATCGAGGTCTTCGACCGCGCCCACGTCATCAGCTGTCGGGAAGTCAACCTCGTCAATGGCCACTAGTATGGCAGGCACCTGATGCACATGACGATCCGCTGTGTCTCTGTGGCTATACCAATCATCAGGCAGCCCTGCCTCCAACTCCTCACCTAGAGCGCTCAGGGTCCCGTTGATGAGCTCCTGCATCAGTGCTGCCGGTGTCATCTTCATGGTGATCGCGTGGTCCTTAAACCTGCTCCACGTCACCTCAGGCACCTTGATGGTGACCGGCCTGAGTCGGTGGTGTCTATATGCGCCCTCGTTGACCGGTCTGCCTCGAGGGTCCAAGTCTGCGTATTTTCTCTTGGCCATATATGGTATCCTCCTGCTTATAGTTTATCCCACCCATCATAACACAACGGAGTATTCAAATGAGGCGATTTCAAAGGCAAGGCAAGAAGTATACGCAAGCCGGACTAGCAGGGTTGAGCGCCAACAGGAATGGTGCTGACGCTGAGTCCCAAATCGAGATGATCAGTAACGTGTATCTCAATGAAGGCAAGGCAGAGATATGCAAACGGTATGAGCCCTATCGTAGAGTTAGCGGTGGCGCTAAGTCGTTTAAGGCTGTCTACGCAGGGAAGTCAGGCTGTGACTTTGAGCTGTGGCTACCGGATGGTCGATCAGGTCACATGGAGCTCAAGTCTCGTGAAGCTGACCGGATCCCCAAGAGCGCGATTGACGAAACACAGTCTAGGCAGCTCGACCGCCGTCAAGCGTGGGGCCACTTAGCCTTCGTCATCGTTCGTCTGCGCGGTGTATGGTATCGTGTGCCGTGGTCACGGTGGCAAGAGGGTGACCGTAAGTCCCATAACGCTGCTCAGCTTGCAGAGATCGGCCACCTGATCCCTATCAAGCGTGGGCTCCCTGACATACTTGATGGGGTGCTACCATGAAGGTGATCGACACACTTGAGATGATGGGTGACCGGCTTCAGGTCGCTATCGTGGTCTGTGACTTCCCTGATGAGTCAGGTGACCTGACGATCCGCTACGCCAACATACCTGCAGCCTACCTGTTCGGATATCAACAGACTAGGGACCTCGTGGGTATGGACGTGCTGACCTTGATGCCTGAGGAGATCGCGAAACATCACCGTGGTTACGTTCAGGCGTATATGCAGCGCTATCTTCAATCAGGTGGTCACGTCACTCAACAGTCAACCATCATGGGATCGTGGCGAGCCCTTCACGCTGTCCGTAGGGATGGTTCGATGGTGCCTGTCCATGCGAATGTGGCTGACATCAAGAACAGTGACGAGCGTTACCTCGTAGCGATCTTCAGGGACCGGACACCGGACATCAAGGCTGAGCAGGAGCAGCAGCGTCTACTCGATGAGCTCCAAGCTGAGAAGGACAGAGCTGAGGTCGCCATGAGTGAGGCCCTCACCCTCAAAGAGAAGGCTGAGTCAGCCCTACTCAAAGAGAAGAAGCTCAGCGCTCAAGTCACTCTACTCAAGCAGATCTTCACAGGCACAGTTGGCTTGGTGGCTATGTTGGGCTGCCTGATAATCGCGTCTTGGGTTACCGGCAACAAAGAAAGTAAAGATGCCCTAGCCATGATCGAGCGTGTGCTACTCGTGATGACCGGCATCTTGGGTTCCGCTATGGCGAGCGTGTTCGACTCGAGGTCGAAGATTGATCAGTAGGCCTGTCGTCTAATGCCCTCGAGCTCGTCACCGATACGCTCTAGTGCTGTCTCATCATCCTCGTCAATCTCGTCCATGGCCTCATCGAGCTGATCCGCGAAGGCAAGGGCTCTGTCAGCTTGAGTGTAAAAGACCTCATACTCATCATGGTCACTGAAGACTGCACCCCAAGACTCTACGCGCTCACGACCGAAGTATGAGATGGTGCTGACGATACGCTGCATGACACAGCAGTCATCCTCGAGGCAACCTTCGTGACACTCACAGAAATCGAGCTCCTCACCACAGGTGTCACAATAGGGCTCCTCTTCGTCCTGATACTCCTCTAGGCTGATGGAGTCAGGGATAGGCTCAATCTCTACCTCAGGCTCAATCTGAGCAGCCTCAGGCTCATCCATGTAAAGACCGTCAAGCTCCTCTTCCTCAATCGCATCCAAATCGGCCTGTGATGGACCCTCCAACTCCTCACCCTGACTGTAATAGGCTGCGCGAGCGTTGGTGATCAGGTCACTGTAATCATTGTCATCCATGTCAGACTCCTCTTCAATCTCATACTCAGGTTCGACATCAACCGGATCGGGAAGCACCTCAGGCTTCTTCATCTCCTCGATGATAGCCTTAAACGCTGCTGTGTCTACCGCGATCTCTTCACGGAGTGTCTCGAGCTGACCTACGATCTTGAGGTTGGCCTGCTGCGCCATACCTGCCTCAGTGAGATCTCTGAAGGCCTTGATGGTCTTGGTCACGTCAACGCGACTTGAGAAGTGAGGGCGCTCACGCTCCACAGTGATACCCATCAAGTTAGCTACGCAGCTAATGAATGTGTATTGACGCTCTGTGAGCTCGCCGGTGCCACCTTCAGCCTGAGGCACTGCCACAGCCTTGCCCATCTTCGCGAGGATGGTGCTGAGGATACGCTTCTCGCCACCGATGATACGGCGGTCATACTCGTCTTGAAGAAAGGCCACCATCTTAGGCTCGTCCTTGGTAGCGTAAATCAATCCGGCCTTCTTGGAGTTAGAGCTGATGCGCCCAAGCTCACCCATGTCGAGCTCTCTGAGTAAGGTGGTCTGACCGGTGGTGCAGTCGATCTCAGTCTCATGCTCTTTAGGTGCCTTGGGCTGCTGCTCTGCGATGAGGCGCTGATAGTCTCCGAAGTATCGGTAGTCTGATGGGCTCGTGGTCATGGCTGAGATCTTTTGGATCAGTGCGTTATGAGCGCGGAGCTGCCCTCTCTCTTTACTTGGCGTGGCGTGGTTCAGGTCATTGATCAGTCTCGCGATCTCGTCCTGATGCGCGAAGTAGATGGTGCGTTTACGGACGAGAGCTCCTGCGATTTCGGCTTGCTCTGCTTGCTTGTATGTGACGGTGATTGAGTAACTCATCTTGTCTCCTTACCCTATCGAGGGTGTCTTAGTTTATGGAAGGTCCCATAGTTATAGTTTCATCTTAGTTGAATGTCAAGGGCCACTAGGCTAGTGGATCAGAAAGTCCATCTAGCTGCATGGACACGCTGTGCGTATTGCTGAGCGCCACGAGCGATCAGGTCCAAGGTGCGAGGTGTGAAGCCACCGGTAGCTGAAGCTGAGAAATAGGCCACGATCTCGTTAGCGATGCTCTCCTTGATGCCCTTCTGACGGATCAGTGAGCGGAAGCTGACGGGCTCGAACATCTCATACTGCGCGTAGAGGCTGTTGCTGACCTTCTTCATGGCGATTGCACGACCCTTGTCACCGATCTCGTCATATGCCTTTGAGAGCCCGTAGAAGTGACCGGCGACAGCGTAATGTGAAGCGAAGGTCCAAGTGCCGAAGACTGAGGTAGCCTCAGGATGCTCAGCAACCTGACCGAGTGTCATGGCCATGCGGAACGCTGCGCCCCATGAGATGCCCTGTGCCTTCTTGATCTTCCATGCTGTCTTGTTGAGGTCTGCGGTGAAATACTTACGCATGATGTTATCTCTTTGTGTCGATCTTAGCTTGAGTGTGGTGAGGGCCGACTCTCCTCGTCTCCACACCTAGATGTATCTCATATCCACTAGACTAGTGCAAACATTTATTTTACCACTAGGTCTCAGATACACAAAAACCCTAGGTATCATCGACACTTAGGGTCCTTGAAAAAGTTTTATACCGGTGCTTGACCGGTCCTGATCAGCGTGACCGTGAAGCCCTTAGACTGCCTCTAGGAGCTCCCGATACTCACACTCAGCACGGCGAGCCTGAACCATCACAGCCTTGAGGCTATCTAAATCGCGGATCTTACGATCATCATTGGCGAGGTCCAATAACCGGTGCCACTCATCATGCTTCGCCTGCACCTCAGCAGCCCACTCGTTGATCTGCGCTTCGTAGCGCTCGATCTCGAGGTCAGCCTTACGGTGGATCTCGTTGAGGCACTCTTCACAATAGGGACACTCTTCGCTTACCGGTGTGCCACACTCAATGCAGTTATCCATTTGAGGTCTCCTCTCCGAAGACAGCGCGGTGCTTATTCATGTAATCACACATAGCCTGATGGATCATCACGCGCCCGATGAGCTCTGTAGCAAATCGGTGGGCCTCAGGGACACGCTTGGTGGCCTTCTCGAAGTGGTCCATCTTATCCATCATGTTGGTGAAGCTCGCCTCGAGCTCCTCAATCTTCTGTTTCTCTGTCTTACTCATCTTAGTTACCTGCCTTTGCTCGAGCCTTAGCCTCAGAGCTGAAATGGTTATCATAAAGGGTGTTAATGGTGGCGATTGCGATCTTGCGGATCCGGACCTTAGCCTTGATCTCCTCTGCGTCAGGCTCATCAAGGTCGATGACATCATCATCATCAGTCTCAGCATCCGGATCCTCAGAGGGTGTCCAAATGTCAATGAGCCCATTCTCGAGGATATCTGACTCAGCGTCCTTGACCCACTTGGTGGTCAACGTGGGCTCCGCGATTGCAGGGATATTAGGTGTGTAGATCTCCATCTGCTGCTCCATGATGGTCTGTAACCGGCGAGCAGCCTCAGAGCAGCGCTGATGTGACTCAGCTGACCCATCATGCTTGGTCTCAAGCACGATCTCGTCATGCACGAACAGGATAGGCTTAGAGCCGTAGAGCGGTGAGCTCTTGACGAAGTAACACTCCTTGAAGGTCTCGATCACAGCTGACTTGGCACCGTCAGCGCTCACGCCTTGAAATGGCGTATTGCAAGCCACGGTGTATTTACGCAGGAAGCGAGCCCTACCGGATTGACGGAAGATGTAGGTGCGTTGAGCCTCAGTGGTGATAGCCTCACCGGTCATGGGATCTTCACGGAACAGACGAGCTCGCTCATCGAAGTAGGTCACCATCTCAGACCAAACGTCACGCCACATCTTACATAGGCGCTCTGACTCAGCTACTGAGAGGTAGACCTTATAACCTCGTGCGTAACTCACGAAGCCAACGTGTGAGAGGCCACCGGCGAGCCCGAAGTTGAGGATCTTGGCGAGTGTGCGTTTGTTCTTCATCTCTTTATAGAGCTCGTGCTTCTTATCAGCGTAGATCGCCTTAGCCTCGTCAAAGGTCATCTGCGCCCCACGCTCGATGTTATACATCTTGTAGGCAGCGAAGAGGTGAGGATCGAAGAGAGGGTCTTTACGATACTCTGCAGCGAGCATTGAGGCAGCACCCTGAGTGACGAAGTTTTCCTCAGCGAGTGAGCGCATCTCAGCGTTAGAGTAATCGGACTGAATGAAGATGTGGCCGTCCTGAGGGATGATGCAGTCTCTCACGCGCCCACCACGAGGTAGGTTTTGGAAGTTAGGGTTTTTCCATGACGTGCGACCTGTAGATACAAAGCCGTTGGCAGTAGAGCGGATCCGGTGGTCCCTGTTAAGCCTAGCGTTACGCAGAGCCTTGATGAAGGTGTTCGACTCTTTCCACAGCTTCTCGATGTCAGCGTAGGTCTCAATCGCCATAGCCAACACTGAGAGCTCCTCAATCTCGTCATCATCGAGAGGCACCTTAGTGATGATTGAGTGACCACGGTCAAGGCTGTTCTTGATCATGCGTAAGAGGTTATCACGGGGCTCTGACGCGAGGCTGATTGACGTTGGGTCATTAGGGTTGGAGTAGACCTTAGGGTCTTTGAGGTCGAGGATCTTATAGCACCGGTCGAACGCTGCACGGACCTTAGCCTCGTTCTTCTTAACGCCACGCGCCTCTTTAGGTGCCGGACGGTAGAAACCGAAGTCCTTGATGGTGTCGATCAGGCGATCATGCTCGAGCTTGAGGTCAGCCTGTGCATCGTCAATCTTATCCATGTCGATCCGGACACCACTGACACCTGCCATATACTGAAGGCAAAACTCAGCAAAGGCCTGACGCTGTGCATCTGCCATGATGTTGACCGGTTGACCGAGCGCGTGACTGAGACGGCGTGTGATGGTGCGGTTATGAGCCTCTTGAGCAAGGAACACAGCCACAGCAAACTCAGCGTCAGAGATCGCGTAGTCAACAGCCTCAATGGGCCACTGATCCACGGGCTCGCCGTGTAGCTCATGGTAGCGTAAGCGCCAAGCGTCACCACCTACCTTAGAGGCTGTGATGTCCTTGTCGAAGTAGTTGAGCAGGCATCCGGCAAGGCTGATACGCGATACCGGTGCGAAGCGACCCATGATGGAGCCTGAGACCTCACCATAGTTATCGCTACCACCAACGAGAAGCAGACACTCGCGCAGCTTGGTGCAGTGGATACGTCCATCATCATAAGCCTTGGTGATGAGCGCGAAGACCTGATCATTGAGCAGTGACGCTGTAATACAGTCGAAGTGAGCGTTATGTGCCACGAGATGCACAGTGGGATCCATGAGGTAGCGAGCGAGCTGCTTGAGCCCCTCTTTAGGATCACAGATGTAACCCTTCGCCTGCTCGAGACGAGGGTCAAAGAAGGTGAAGCACACGATCTCAGGCATGACACCGTTCTTGATCATGTAGGTTTCCACGTCCCACCCAACGACTGTGCAGTC
>Ga0099849_1001568_pt1 | contig 10720 bp, 4 predicted proteins | sample CB_VirMetaG_4_FD_78177 | JGI IMG/M metagenome (GOLD analysis project Ga0099849, IMG submission 78177) | Freshwater to marine saline gradient viral communities from Chesapeake Bay - CB_1508_1M Viral MetaG | ecosystem: Environmental > Aquatic > Marine > Coastal | place: USA: Chesapeake Bay... | reverse complement strand
GTGATGATGTGTTAATACCTACGTTTGAGTTTAGGAAATATGCTCTAGCAGTTCCAGCTCCACCTTCGATAGTAAATCTTTCTGATGATGCTCCTACGTTTGTTCTCGTATAGAATTTATGGTGATAGCTTCCGGTTGCAATTTCTAATCTTGTGTAACCGGTGTCAGTACCTACAATGAGGTTTGGTTGAACACCGTATCCTGCTATAAGAGCAACATCTGTTTGAGCATCAGATCTTACATCTAATTTAGCTTCTGGTGAGGTAGTACCTATACCAATCCTATCTGAGTTATCTATAACAAGAGGCCTAGTGCCAGTCGACTTTGCACCTCTTACAAATTCTAAACTAGTAGATCCATAGCTACCGATAAACCACTTTGCAGTCGTATCATTATGTAATTCTAAACCGTAATATCCACTTGCGCCTTCTGAGTTGGCTTTAAAGTAGGCTCCTGCATTTGTGGTCTTTGCTTCTATTGAAGCATCATTAGAACCTGATCTCTCTAATAGTATTCGGTTTCCTTGAACGTGAAGAGGTACTTGAGGGGATGTTGTTCCAATACCTACGTTACCTTTAATAAATAAATCGCCAGATCCTGAGATATTACCTACTACGGCTAGTTTAGCATTTGAAGGTAATCCGGTTGATCCAATAACTGTACCCCCTCCAGAGGAGTTCATTGAGACGTTACCTCCTGGGTTGATGTATATCTGAGTAGCACTGTCAGACTTATCGTATGCGGCGATCTGATCTCTACCAATCTTTAGCTTTCTAGCATCATCTTCTACAATTAGAGAATTTGATGTTCCGTTGCCTGATTGGGATACGTGTAGTTTAGCCCCTGGGCTGGTAGTGCTAATACCTACGTTACCGCCATCTTTTTGTAATGCTACAGTTGAACCTGTAACGTATATTGTAGTATCTTTTGATCCTAAGGTTAAGGTTACGTTAGAACCTGCCTCACCTCTAATCTCTCCATTTTGTTCAAAGATAATATCCACATTAGATACCCCATCCCCAATATAAACATCGGAGTTGGTATCACCAAATAAAATATCACCTACGGCATTAGATAGCACAAGGTCATCATTGACCTGCTGGATCTTACCTGAGGCTGAGGCTGCTGCATTGTAAAATTGGATATCTCCATCTGCAGGAATTATTCTAACGTCTTTAGCCATAGTCTTTTATTATAATTAGAGTCGTGTACCACCTATTCTCTTCTTAGTTCTGGTAAATCCAGATCTAACAGAAACACGTCTTCCTGGTGTACCTTCTTTTAGATAGGTAGGTGACTGGTCGAAAAATATGTTAATGTCTTTCAATTCATGTTTCTCTTGTCGACTATCATTCGTCCCCATAATACCTACAAACAGGAAGTATCCTTTTGATTGAGGCTCTACAGTAATTTGCCTCTCTTGCCACACTCCTTTTGAAGAAACATCAAATGAGCTGTTTTCTATAAAACTATAAAATGCGTCACCGTGACCAGAACCTAATGTACTGGTTTGATCTGTGTATGCTGTTCTCCATCTTCCGACTGCGCCCCTGTATCCTGTTATTTTCTGTGCTGTTAAAAACAAATTAGAGGAGTAACTGCCGCCTGCTTGAAACTTCATTTCAGCAGAAATACGGACAGTAGTGTTTACAGGTACGTAAACTTGCTTTGAATATACAGGATAGTTGTCAGATGTATGATGGAATACCTTCATAACAGAGGAGTCACTAGTTCTTAATATACTACCTCCTCCGTAATATTCTAATTTAGCATCGTATTCAAAGTTATGTTCAAACGATTCAAAACATTGCTGTGTTCCGTCTGCTCTATATAAATGATTCCTACCGTCTTGACCTGCCCAGCCGAAATAATCATCAGCGTCGTACAAACCAGCAGTCTCGTTGCGGACAGACTTAAACCATCTATTATCCATGTACGAATCTAAAAATTGAATATGTGTAACTATACCTGTGTACGGGATATATCGGTACCCATCTATATACCATCTTTCGGTAGTAGCGTCCGGTATCCAGTAAAAAGCATAAAAAGCTCTGTTTTCGTGATTTATACTATAGTTGTGACGGATAGGAACGGGCTCTCTATAGTGATGTAACATAATTCCGTAGTCGTCACTTCGTGTAGCATAGTTGTAGGAAAATTCCGTATACGGCTCATAGTGTGCTTCTGTATATATACAAGCATAGCTACTTCTTGTGCTGTAGTTGTTGTATACTTTTAAGTTGTGATTTGAAGACCATATCCATAATTGATGGTTACCCACATAATACATCAAATTATTTCTACATGTCATTCCGTGGGAATGTCTAATAGATAATCCTGTATAGCTTTGATTTACATTATTACATTTATCGAAAACACATCCTTGTACGTGAGATTGGTACTGGTACCGGTTATCAGAACCTTGGTCGTCTCTTTTCTCACTATTATACCCGGCAATCATCACACCCCGGTAGTAGGTACTGTTGGTATTATATCCCCACTGTGTAAAGCGTATATTTTTTAATCCAATATGGCGAGTATGTGCGTTGGCAAAATCTGTCCAGTATTCTACATATAAGAATGGGCGTGTATCTGTGCTTGTGTCAACTCCCTTAATAGTAAATTCTCTGTCAAGCTTTTGAATAATTGAACCTACCTTATGTAGGTGTCTTACTTGATCGTCAAGTGTTAATGTAGTACCTGATTTTGCAGTAATAGTATATTCTGAGTCGTAGTCCCAGCTGAAATCAGTATCGTTATTTACATCTATAATTATACTATCGCCTACTGATAAATCGTTTGCGGAACCAACATCAATCTGATTAGTTGAGTCGGCAGTTGTAATTGCAGTAGTTAAAGTAGTGGCTAATTTCTGAACTTTGTTAGTAGTACTATGGTACTTCTCTAATCCAGTTTAATACATCGTTTCTCCTATATGAGAAGATGTGTATGTACTACTCATAGTCAACTTATTAGTTGAGTAGTTTATAGCTGTAATAGTAGCTACTACTCGTGTTGATTGAGTTCCACATATTAATACGTACCCTTCTCTGAAGACTTTGGCATTATCTACAGTGACGGTGCTTCCGTTAACTGCTTGAATTGTTGCGGTTGGAGTAACAAACTGTCTTACATATATTCTGTTGTTAGCTGTGTCTACATCATGTACGAAAAATCCTTCGTCTCCTAAAACTCGGTTGTCTTGTTGCTCTTCATATACTGCGATCCAGTCTTCAGCTGCAATACCTGTACTATCTAATACTGATAGGTAACTGTCGTTGGTTTCCGCGGAGGCAGATAACGCTGTTGTTGTGCGTACTTCATCTGCTTGGAGTTTCATAGAAGCAAATCTCTCGTTCTCTACCCAAATACCATGTTGGTCGGCATTATTACCCCTAACCTCTAATATCATATTACTTCCGGAAGAAGAGAATAGTCCAGCAGTAGATGAGTTTCCATCAGCAAACCAAGCACCGCCGGCGACGTTGTACGCTGCAGTATTATATCCCTTCACAGTAATACGTCCATTAAGACGCATCTTTGCGTTTGTAGTAAATTTCAAATGACCGTAAACTGCAATATCACCGAATCCGTCTGTAGTTCTAATATCAGAATTTACAGTAACTTCATGTCCTCTGTTGATCGTAAAGGTATCTCCGTCTGCAGGAGTAGATCCTCCCCAGGTTGCTGAAGAGCTCCAGTTACCGGATTGTGTTGATGATAGTGCTGCCATTATTCAATGATTAAATCTCCGTCAATACTGTTTACTGATTCATAAGTAGATGTATTTACAGCAATCTCAAAATAGAGACTTTCACTAGTATCTACTGTAGCGTTGTCTGCTACTTCTACTGTAACATCTTTTAAGTCGTTCTCGACAGATATACCGCCGGAGACTTTATCATACGTAACTTTAATTTGCATCTCTTTCTGTTATTAGAGGTTTAACATCCTTTCTAGTACCCTGTACAAAGTAGAAGGCATTGATCTTGCTTGAGAATGTATTGCCGTTTTTAATAAATATTTTGTTATCTTTAATGTCGACTACATATAGGTTTTGATGTGATCCAATGGATGTTAACTGCACAGTGATGGTATCTTCGTCAACCAATCCCGTCCATTCTTCCGGTAATTCGATTACGTTAGTGTTAATCTTTCCACGTACGTAAACGGCGTGTTCTGGTCCCTCTAACACCCCGTAGATCAACCTCTTATCCTCTTTGGTTGGGTGCTTGATATTAAACGACTTCTCTGAAGCTTCTAAAGTACCGTTGATACTTAAGGTAGTACCGTCCCAAGTAAAGTCTCCTGATCCTGATACTGTATCTGAATCTGACCATACTGTGACTTGGTTTGCTGCTCCAGCTCCATCTACAGCGCCTGCTCCTAAACTCTCTTCAATGATATTACCTGAAGAATCTACAGCTAGGCGGTAGGCGGTAGTACCTGTGTAGTCTCCTTGTCCATACATCTGGAACTTAACAGATCCTGATATATCTAAGGTAGCACCTGGTGAGGTAGTACCTATACCTACGTTACCACCGTTAAAGTACGTATTACCAGCAGATGCAATTCTTACAGTCTCACTATTGGATGTGTTCCAGAAAGAAGAGTACGTATTTCCGTTAAACTGCCTTACCTTATACTTTAGGTTTGCGCTAGCATCTTTTAAAGCAATGCCTTCTTCGTTGGTACTGGTTAATACCTCTAATCTAGAAGCTGGATTACTGATTCCTATACCTACGTTACCTGTCTCTAAAACTCTAAGTATTTCTGCTGAACCTCCTGATCCGCCAGAATACAATCTCCAAGCGTCTGAGTCGAATCTTAAAGTTGTAACAGCAGTACTTCCCAACTCTAACTGTTGACCAATATTAGTTCCTACGTTACCAATTGTACCACTACCATATATTTGACCTACAACATGAAGTTTTTGAGAAGGGGTGGTTGTACCAATACCGACATTACCTGATGCATCTACTACGTTAAGTATGTTATTACTAGAATCTACCCATCTGGTGAGGTCTGCGGTTTGCCCTGAATATCCTTTAGCAACTAGTGGGATATTGTCTACTCCGTTACTGAATGCTCCTATTACTGCGTAAGAGTAACTCGTGGCTGAGTTACCAAAGTAACTACCCAACCCTAATGCTCTAACAGCTCCAGCCACATCTAATTTAGATGTTGGCGATGTTTTACCAATACCTACATTATTTCCAGATGAAGCATTTAAAACTAAATCCGAACTACTGTAAAGTTCGAATTCTCCACCGGAAGTATTACTAGTTGCTAAAACTCCTCTTGTTACTCCACTTCTTTTTAATACAATGTTGGTACCATTGCCATTTCTATCAGAAATTATTTGGGTAGTGTCTCCTTTCTTAACTTCTAATGGTACACTTGGGCTCGTTGTACCTATACCTACGTTACCTCCGTTAAAATAAGAAGTACCATCAGCATCAAGTACTACACCAGCAGCACTTCCTGAGTATACCCCGAAAGCGTAACTGTCTCTATAAAATCTGAATCTATTGTTACTGCCGTCTGTTGCTCTAGTGATCCATAGATCTGATGCGTTAGTTCCTGTACCTGTATTACTGTCTCCGGATGACAAAATCCAAGTACCTCCAGCGGTTATGTACTGTGTAGCTGCATACCTGACTGTATTTTCATCATCTCCTAAAATTAAGAGTGGATTATCGGTAGCAATACGTACAGATCCAGATACATCCAACGCATAGGCTGGGTTTGTTTTACCAATACCCACTCTACCGGTAGAACCGTCTAGTACCATCATTCCAGGGTAAGAAGTACTTGGTGAGAATACAATATCACTAACACCACTCGATCCTTTAACCACTAAGTTTTTAGGGTTTATATTGCTGATACCGGTATCCCCTACTTCGAAATCAAAAGTAACATTAACACCTGAGCTTGGGCTTACTAAGCTTAGTCCTACACTATCAGCAGCATCGTTAGTAGCTACTAATGCACTTCCGGATGCTTCAATGTTACCGGTTACCGTTAGCTTACTGCCTGGTGATGATGTACCTATACCTACGTTGCCTCCACTATTCAATACTATAGATTTACTAGTATCCCCTCCGTATCTAATATATAAAGTAGTACCAAAAGTATCTATAAAGTTTCCTGTAGTACCTCCGGTAAGTTCTATATATCGTGAAGTAGAGGTAGTATGGGTTCTAATAGAACCTGAAACGTGGAGTCTTGTTTGGGGTGCCGTTGTACCTATACCTACGTTACCGTTGTAGTCGATACGCATACCTTCAGCTAAGGTACCTGATGCTCCGTATAAGAATGCTAAGTAAGATTTGCATTACCATCGTTAGCATTTGATTTACCTGCTCTAATAGCACCGAAGTTAGCTTGTGCTCCTGAAGAGTTGTAATCTCCTCTAAATACTAATCCAGCACCTCTATTAATACCGTACGCACTATCATCTCCAAGGATTAAGTGGTATTGATATCCTGATGCTGTAGAGCCGGTGCCGTGAATATGTAAGTGTGTTTCAGGATCTGTTGTACCGATACCTAACCTACCCACATTATCTAAGGTGAGTCCTTTATTATCGTCGGTATGAATATTTAAGATATCGTTACTACTATCATACTTTAACTTATAATCTCCTCCAGATCCTATAGATAATTGACCGGCATCGTAAATCCTAAAGTTACTAGTAGTGTATACTAGGCTTGGAGCATCAAGTGATAGGTAATTCTCAGCATTAATCTGAAGGTATCCTGATGATCCTGAGTTTACTTGTGTTAATCTAGTATTACCTGCTGAGTCTACGTATAGTTGTGCGTATGAGTTTGCTTTATCGTCATATCCATGGACCCTAATACCGCTATCGTCAGCTGGTTGATATATAGTCAGTACTGTAGTAGGGCTTGTAGTACCGATACCTACGTTACCGGCTCCAGTAATTCGCATCTTTTCAGAAGTAGTACCTGAGTTAGCTGTATAGAATTTAATAGCTTGAGTAGTACTGCTTCCGTGAGTTATCAATTTTATATCCTTCTCCCAAGATCGAATTGTTACATCAGTAGCATCGTAGTCAAATCTAGCAACGTAGTTCATATCGGTACTACCAATCTGTACCTGATTACTTACCAAGGAAAGGGCTGGGTATTCACCAGTATATACTGCAAAGTCTGCCTTACCGGAATTATCACTAGCACCGTTCTGCAAGTAACTTCCTGATAGTAAGATTGAGCCGGTAAAGCTGTGATTGTCTCCAGTATCGTCTCCGAACTTGGTAGAACCTGACTGGTACACAATACTTGCTGATACAAATTCGGTGTGGAATTCTTGAGCCGTTACTATACCTTCAACTGTTAAATCTCCAGGAATCTCAACTTGTCCAGTTGATTTTGCTCTAAATAATACCTTATCAGGTGCTGCTGATGCAGAGTTTTCACTATTTGCTACAACAGCAAAAGAGTCGTCGTCATCGTTATTTTTTATTCTAACTACTAAATGTCCGGAGTTTGGTCCTGTTATCAATCCGCCAAAAGTAGATCCGTTAATTATCGTAGCAATATCAGCGTAAGTACTTGTATTGTTGTAACTACCTAAACTCCATCCTTGTGATGCTGGATTGATTAGAATCCCTTCATCAATATCATCAGTAATCCTTATCTTAGTAGTACTCGCAACATCTAGATCAATACGATCGTTAGCAGGGAAGTTTACACCCGTACCACCATCGCCCCAGTGTTGAAAACCTGTACCTGCATAAGCGATACCCTCTACAATCATACTGGCGGCTCTAGCTGTACCGTCTACATCTAATAGCTCTACTGGATAGGTTGTACCTATACCTACTTGACCGGATCCAGAAATATACATTCTGGTTGCGCCAGTGGCTTGGAAAGAGATAGGATCGCCTTTTATTGTAGTTGGCCTATTTTCTCCGGTTGCTGCTCCAATAGTTACAGAATCAGTACTAGTATTCCCAATTGTGATGTGACCGTTAGCTGCTAGATCTAGATTGTTACCTAATGTAATATATCCGTATGTATTGTAATTAGCAGCAAAAGACCCACTAATATCTAAGTTGTAGCCTGGTGAGGTTGTTCCTATACCTACACGTCCCTGGGCATCGATCACCATTCTATCTACAGCTGAAGAGTCGTTGATGTCTGAGGTCTTAAACCTCAATTCTGCCTCTGGTCCACTCGCAGCACCAACTCCACTGTAGGCTTGAATCTCTGCTAATGCTCTAGCTCCTGGTGAAGTTGTATCTGAAGTGTAGAATTGTATTCTACCTAAACTTACATCATCCCAATCACCTACATTCAGGTTTCTAGTATCGGTAAGTCTGATGATTGGTTCTGAATCGGCTACGTCTAATCTAGTGCCTGGGGAATTAGTACCTATACCGATATTGCCAGAGTCGGTGATAAGCATTTTTTGGCTGCTATTAACCTGGAGAGATATAGGGGCTGTAGTAAGAGTTTTAAACTCTAATTTTGTTGTAGCATCAGCTCTTACCCCTCCTAATACGGTTCCTTGGTGGTTTACATAGATTGTTGGATAGTAATTTTCGGTTACTATGTTTCCTGATACGTGTAGTCTTTGAGAAGGTGAGGTAGTGCCTATACCTACTTTTCCGTCGTGTGTAATTCTCATGTACTCAGAACCGCTGGCTTTGAATACAATACGGGAACCTGCTTGAGTAGACTTGTTTTCTAGAATAAGATATCCGCCATTACCTTCATACATAAGTTTACCTAAACTTCCAAACTCAAAAGAGGATTGGTATGTGTCAGTATACTTAAACTGGAACTGTTGGTACGAGGCTTGATACAGGTTTAGAGCTTTGGAAGCACCACTAGTAACAACGTGTAATTTTGTGTCTGGTGATGTAGTTCCAATACCAACGTTACCATCTGACTTGAGGGTCAGAGAAGCTGTCATATCGTTGACAGTAAAGTTGCCGTTTGCTACTTTAGCAAAACCAAAATACTTAAACGAAGTGTTTGCACCATTACCAAAATATCTCTCGTAGTAGGCATAACCACTATTTGCCGCTGTTACTGTACCTGCATTTTCACCAGTCCAATAACCACCTTCCATATAGAATACTGATGGAGAGTTTGCTGATGGAGAATACAAGTGAGCATCTTGAACTACAGATGCGTTGGTTCTTGTAAGCCTAATTCCAAAGTGGTTAGATGTAGAATCTCCAATTTGAAGTTGACCGTTTGTCACATGGAGTTTATTGGCTGGTGATGTAGTACCTATACCTACATTACCTCCGTTAAAGTATGAGGTTCCATTTACAGAAATATTGGCTACGGTAGTGCCACTTACATTTCTAAAATTAAAGTTCTGGTCGTTAAAAACTCTAACGTAGTTTCCTCCGTAAAATGCACTATTCCCACTTTCTGCTATTTGGGTAATTCCAGTTACGTGAAGTTTAGTAGTTGGGCTAGAAGTACCTATACCTACCGAAGATCCTGATAGGTACATAATATTTGTCCCCTTAGATCCTAGAATAAGAGTTCCTTGGTCGTTTGATATTCTATTTCTCGCATTAACAGGTCCGCTAATGTATAGTGTTTTATTATCTTGAAAATAGTAATACCTATTGGTTCTAAAATTCATCGAGTAGTCTGTACCCGATGGATCGCCCATTTCGATTCTAGAATTAGTACCCGGGAATATTATTGGAGATAAAGATCCTGAAAGTGTTAATGATCCTGTTATCGCGGATGACTGTAACTGCGCCATATTACTTGTTTTCTAATTTTTCGATTCTAGCAACTAGATCATTAATAAATAGATCTTGAGCTTTTACTTTATTATCTAATTCTTTAATAGCTTCAGTTAGGATTGCTACCGTTCTGGCGTAGTGTACACCTTGTACGTCTCCTTCAGCATTATAGGTGACTAATTCAGGAACTACATCCTTCACTTCATCGGCAATGAAACCGTATTCATGCTTCTCTTCTCCTATTCTATTAAAGGTTACACCCTGAAGGTTAACTACTTTATCTAATGCTCCTTCGATAGGTTTGATATTCTCTTTAAACCTTCTTGCAGAAGTTTCAACAAAAGATGGGGCTGTTAATGTCTCACCATCAAAAGTAAACCCTGCTGAACCAGTAATTGAAGAAGAACTATCCCAGTAAGATACTAGCCCTGAGGTGCTGCCGCCAGTTATTGCTCCTGCTCCAATAGATTCCTCAATAATATTACCTGAGGAGTCAACTGCTAAAGTGTAAGCTGCAGTACCAGTGTTATTCCCTGAACCGTAATCTGTAAACTGTACGTTACCGCCGTCCTTAATCGAGATACCGTTAGTTCCGCTATCATCCATTAAGTCTAACCCGCCTGCGCTTATACCTAAGACCTTTCTAGTACCAATAAAGTTTGAGGTAGAGGTCTGTATGATGTTACCGGCTACGGTCAGAGCTTGGGTTGGTGAGTTAGTACCAATACCTACATTACTTCCAATAAAGTAGGTGTTTACATCAGCACCAATTCTAGTCTTAACACCGCCAGTACCGCCTGCTCCGTAAAGTAGGATAGAGCCACCAGCTGTATAGTGTCCGTTTATATCTACACTGCTGATCCTATCAGAAGAAGATGAAGATGCGTGGGTAAATCTTGTACTTGAGGTATACCTCCCAATATGAAAGTCTAAGGTATCTGCACCTACATCATCTGTATAAATTTTTACAAGAGGAGT
>Ga0099849_1001564_pt1 | contig 10730 bp, 22 predicted proteins | sample CB_VirMetaG_4_FD_78177 | JGI IMG/M metagenome (GOLD analysis project Ga0099849, IMG submission 78177) | Freshwater to marine saline gradient viral communities from Chesapeake Bay - CB_1508_1M Viral MetaG | ecosystem: Environmental > Aquatic > Marine > Coastal | place: USA: Chesapeake Bay... | reverse complement strand
GTTATAACCATAGACAAGCTGAAGCCAACAGGAAGATAAAAGTTTTAGAAGATAAGATTAGTGAGATTAGTGATAATTATTGCTAACACCTCGCTAAGAACCCGTTAATGGGTCTTGGCGGTATTTATGAACTAAACTAAAACCAAATCAATTAACACTTAAAACAATTATCATTATGACTACTCAAGAGAAAGTATTTGAAACGCTACAGAACACAGGAACTAACTGGACTGTATCTAAGGAGCCACTGACTGCAACCAAGCTAACCGACACTGGAATCATCCAGTTGCCTACTGAGACCTTCGGAATCTTCAGAAGCGATAACAACGGATGGCTAGGGTCTGTCGGTAACCGATACAAGCCTATGCAGAACCATGAACTAGCCGATACGATAGTCGGCATTCAGGACAGGTTCGGTGGAAAGATTCGTGGAGGCGATATGCAGGACGGTAAGAAGGTCTTTTACCAACTGTCTATTGCAGACCAAACCATAGGGCCTGATACTCTCAAGCGGCATATCACATGCCTAAGCTCTCACGATGGTAGTTCCAGTATAGGGTTCGGTAGCACCAACACAGTGGTATCGTGTAGCAATACATTCCACCTTGCAATGAGAGACCTATCCAAGTTCAGGCACACTGCGTCTGCAAGCGAGAGGTTGGAAATGGCAGTGGAAGAGTTCAAGAGGGCTATGGATGCCGATGAGCAACTTATGGAGCGATTCAAGCGATTCACTGAGGTGAAGCTAGACCCTACCATTCTGGAGCGAGTTATGAGCAACATCTTCAACGTAGACATGAAGGACAAGCAGTCTGAGGTATCTACACGTAAGATAAATCAGATAACTAACTTCGAGAAGGCACTCGCTAAGGAAACTTCGGAGAAGGGTTCCACGCTATGGGGACTATTCAACTCTGTGACCTACTACACCAATCACTTGGAGAAAGCTAAGGCAGATGATCTTCACCTGATGTTCGGTTCAGGGTACAAGAAGAACCTGAAAGCATTCAACATCATTGATCAGTACGAGAATGACAAGAGAGCTTTAGTATTTGCATAATATAATTCAATATCATAGTTATTCTGGGGGAGCATATTGCTCCCCTTTTATTTAAAACCAAATCAAGAAATGCCAGACTTATTAGACGAAATTGTTTTAAAGATTAAAAACAGATATGGTGGTAGGCTTAATTGCGAAGACCAATGTGCAGATTTGTATGTATATGTAGATGGTGAAGAAGCACCCATCACAGAAGTTAGTTGTGAGTACATCCACTTTGAAAACACCAAGGTCAAGCTTATAGACTCAGACATACACCATCTAGCTTATCTAAATGAAGTTATTTAAAACCAAATCAATAAGATGAAGACAATCATTCACGTTAACCAACACGTAATCAAAGCCAACGCTAAGAAGTCAGAATGTAATCCAGTGCTAACGTGCAAGACTTATAAGTCAAACAACTACGCACACGAGGCTATAATTTACGGAGAAGATGGAATAGAAGCGGCTAAGGTAATCTATTCACCAGACAAGCCACTAAGCTGCGGTGCTAAGGTGTGGATTGAAACAAACAACAAAGTAGAAATAAGCTAATATGGAAAAGAGCAGGTTTGTTATACAAGATGACTTTGGCAATCGTTTATACAATCAAGTGTTTAATAGTTACGATGAGGCTTGGTGTTATATATACAGCAAGTACCCCGTCATCTACAATAAAGACGGCACGCAAAACGATCAGGAAGAAGAGTTAAGCTCACATTACGTAGTTCATTATAATAACCAAAACAAATAAAAACATGGATTTAACACTTAAAAACATAAAGTACTTTAAACCTGGGTCTGAAGAAACCCCAAACTTTGTAGCCAGCCTATACGACAATGGCAAGCACGTTGCCACCGTCGCTAATGATGGGCATGGAGGCTGCAATTATTTCCAACCAGTTAACGGAGGCTCTTATAGTTCCGTTATGAAGTACGACAACTACAATGTAGAAGCTGAAATATTTAGAATGGTGTATGAATATGACGCAGTAACCACGCACCAAACCAAATCGTTGGTGATGAAGAAGGGTGATAGTCTCCATCTTTGCAAATTCAACATAAGCATTGCAAGGTTAAAGAGGAGTCCAAAGAACAAGGCTTTGCTTGAAGAACATATAAAGGACTACGAGAAGAAAGGTTTTACTATTTTAAACAGAAACATATAACATGAAAGATTACAGAAGAGTAAACGGTTGGGAATTTGAATGGAAAAAGGAACACAACTGGTATCAATGCAGGGGCGAGGTTATGTACGATGATGAACACGACGAGATGCCAGAGCCGTCACTCCTACAAGCTGCTTACGACTTAGCTAAAGAACTACAATCAGAAGGAGTTGAAGCTAGTCCAGAGTGGTCTGAGAAAGGATGGGTAGAAGTAATTGTAACACCTAAATCATAAACTAGAAAACATGAATGAACGCTATAAAGAAACGTGGTATGAAATTGCTGAGTCATATACGGATGACGGAGGCACGATGACCATAGAGAGTACGGACACTCTTGAAGAGGCAAAAGAATGTGCTAGTAATTACGACTTCAGCGCAGAGCCTAATGTTGAGTTTGTCTTTATCGACAAGTGGCAATTGTCAGATGATTGGATTCCCTTAAAAGACAGAAGTTTTGAAGCATTAATAACTAAACCAATTAAAAACTAGAAAACATGAGAGAACCTACAGACAAATTACTGGACAGACTATTGTTTATCGTAACACTAGCATTATTAATAACCGCACTGACTTTCAAGACATTGGTCTTGGGTTGGTAAAATCAAAACAACATGAATAAAGACATAGTAAGCCAAGTGCAAGAAAAAATTAGCAAATCACAATGGACGGCAGAGTTTTGTCATCCACATAGGTGGAAGGATGAAGACATGGATAAATGTATAGACACCCTACACAAAACAATCTTTAGTACAGTAGACGTTATTACTCACATACTAAAGAACATGAAATTATGAATCGTAAGTACCGAACAACATGGAAAACAGACGTAAAAGAAATATCAATGATTACCTTATTAAGCATAGTATATGGGGTTATTTTCTATTTAATCTCCTAAACCCTAAGAAGTGGTGGAAGCTATGGAGAACCAACGAGATGAGATACTTTTTCTTAGGTGTCTACGGATTTATCATTATATTTTTAACACTTAAAGTAGTAATAATTCTATTTGGATGAGCATTAAAACCAAAACATTAACAGTAATAAATACATGCAGGAACGCAGAGCAGTTAAAGGGTGCAGTAAGATATGCAAGGTTAGCGATGCTAGAAAATCATCTTCAGGTGAAGGTGGCGATCATTTCGCAAGCACATGCATTGGGATTATCCTTAGACTCAATAGATTAAGTCAATCAATTAACAAACTAAATCAATTAAACAAATGAATCTAAAAGAAGAAGTTTACGCACAGACCTACAGGTCAATCTTAGAATCTGTAGACGAAGGAATTATGAATGCTCTTCAGGAGGCCGTAGTGATGCGAGAGATGGCTTACCTAGGTAGGAGGCTATCTGAAATAAAAATCAGCGTGAAGGAGATTGTAAAACTGGTTGAGGAGGATTTCGATGTGACAATGGAAGCCATGCAAGGTTCCACCAGACATAGGAACATAGTTATTCCTAGACAGACAATCATGTGGATCATGCGAAATACAATGAGAAACATGACAACGGTATCTATCGGAAAGCTGTTTGATCGAGATCACGCGACAGTACTCCATGCATGTAAGGCGATAGAAGACCAGATACAGACAGACATAGGTTACAGAAATAGGCTTTGCGTAATCCTAAACAAGCTGGGCTACAAGACCAAGTGGTCACCTGCCAAGATAGGAGTGGGAGGTGTGTTTACGATGGAGAAGTCAACCAACCACAAGGAAGCATGAAGTACGTAGCATATTATCGCGTAAGCACAGAGAAACAAGGCAAGTCTGGGCTAGGTCTTGGGGACCAAGTAGACATCGTTCAGAACTACATCTCTAACAAAGGGGAACTTATCAAAGAGTTTACCGAGGTTGAGACGGGTACAAACAAGAAGCATCGCAAGAAACTTCAAGATGCTATTGACATGTGCAAGAAAGAAGGCGCAACCTTAGTAATAGCAAAGCTTGATAGGCTTGCCAGAAATGTAGCGTTCATTAGTTCTCTCATGGATTCCAATGTTGAGTTTGTTGCTTGTGATCTTCCATCTGCAAACAGAATGACAATACACATTCTAGCAGCAGTTGCTGAGAACGAGGCTGAACTTATAAGTAGCAGAACCAAAGCATCTCTCAAGCAGATAAAGGACAAGATCAAAAGAGACGGATACTATATGACCAAAGAAGGTAGAAGGATAGAAAGCCTAGGCTCTTCAGACAACCTTACTCATGATGCAAGAATGAAGGGTGTAAGGGTTAGGCAGGAGAAGGCTAGAAAGAACAAGAACAGCATGTTGGCTAAACCATTTGCAGAGTCGTTGAGAAACAATGGCTCTTCATACAGAAAGATATCCAGCGTCCTTAACGAAAATGGATTCCCTGCTCCTAAGGGTGGTCTTTGGTTTCCAATGTCGGTCAAGAATCTGATTGGATGAAGGGTAAGTATGCACCAGACAAGACGGGCATATACAACGAGACAATCTTAATAGATACATCTAGGACACGATACAGTGTGCGGCTCATAACGAGAGTGTGGGTTAATGATAAAAAGCATCTTGAAGGAGAGGTTGTTGGATACACCGTTAAGAACATTCAATCAAAGAACCAAAAGGAACTACACCCATCTAAAATCATTCAGAAGATACGTGATGGCAAGGTTACAATAGCTAATACAAATAAGGAGGATTATGACATATATCAAGACCAAGAAGAAGATTCAGAAGAAGTTGTCTTATAAAGAGATGAAGCAGTTTGGCGGCATGTCTATGAAGATTATGAGAATGTCAACTGGATTGAGTATAGAAGACCTAGCCTTTCATGCTGGGGTTTCAGTAAGCAAAATGAATAGGTGGTTTGCAAACCCTAAATGCATAAGCGTTGGTGATTTGGTTTCATTTGTAGATGTGGTGAATAAATTAGCACCATCTACCAAATGCACTTATGATGAGTTGTTTCACGCAATACTTATGGATGAATAATGGAAGGATGGGTAAGTCTACATAGAAAACTCTGTGAGCATTGGCTGTGGGATGAGAAGCCATACGATAAGGCTAGAGCTTGGATTGATCTTCTACTACACATCAATCATACTGATAAGAAGTTTCTCTTTGACGGCATGTTGATACAACTTGAGAGAGGTCAGAAGATAACATCCATACGCAAGATGGCTGATAGATGGGGCTGGTCAAGAAGCAAGGTTAAACGGTTCTTAGGCAATTTAGAAAGTGACGGTATGTTGGTCGTAGAAAGTGACACCAAAAAGACACTCCTAACCGTTGTCAATTGGGCAACATATCAAAATGTAAAACCACAAAAGAGCCGCAGAAAAGCCACAGACGAGCCACAGACGAACACAAACAATAATGTAAATAATGATAATAATGAAAACAATAATAGCCCAGAGGGCAAATTATTATTATGGTTGAAGTCTGAGGCTCCTAGGGTTATGAAGATGTCTAAGCCAATTACGTTGGCTCAGGCAAAAAGAATCCTAGACAACTATGACAAGAAGGTTATTTTAGATACCTTCACCGCAATGGAGAACTTCAAGCCGTTGGTTGGTAAATACATGAACGCCAACTTAACATTCAAGAAGTGGGCATCTAGTGCCATAGAGAGGAGTTCTGAGAAGAATCCTACTCAGAAGGGAGGAACATTTGTAAAACCTAAAACGATATGATAAACGTACCCCATGCTCCAGAGGCTGAGAGTTCAGTAATTGGGGCGTTACTTGTAGACCCTACGGTATTACCTGACTGTGTTGACCACCTAACTGATAGTTCATTTCACGACCAGTTCAATCGTCAGGCATACATATCCGTACTGGATATAGACTCTAAGGGCGGAAAGATAGATGCGCTTACGGTATCTGAGCGACTGAAGGAGTTTGGTTACGATGCGTTCCCAAGGCTTGTTGACTTAATGGGAAAAGCAATAGATGTAGGCAACATAGTTAACCATTGTCTGATACTTAGGGAGAAGGAGATAGCAAGGGGTCAAATCACATTAGCTGGAGAACTTCAGCAACGTGCGTTGAACCCTGCTGTTGATCCTCTGGAAACATCTGCATACCTATCCAAAGAGGTTGAGAGGCTGGCGCAACTTAGCGATATAAGTAAGCCCAGAACAAACACAGACCTAATAGATGAGGTAAAGAAGAAGATGTTAGCATCTGCTAATAGCGGAGGCATCACAGGCATCTGTACTGGATTCAATAAGTTGGATATCGTCTACGCAGGAAGGCAACGTGGAGACCTAGTGATCAAGGCTGGAAGGCCAGGTATGGGAAAGACAGCACAAGCCTTGTGCGAGTTCCTAAACATATCGGTCGGAGGTGGTAAGAAGAGTTTATTCTTCTCATTGGAGATGAGCGCAGAGCAACTGATGCAGAGGCTTATATCCATACAGACTGAGATACCTCTGAAGAACATTAGGACGGGAGACCTCTATTCAGAGCAGTGGGATAATTTTGACTACCTCGTTGATCCACTGAAGACAGACAACATGATGATAGTGGATGACGTATACACGCTAAACGGAATCCGCAGTAAGGCGAGAAAGATTGCACAGACTTTAGGTCTAGAAATAATCTACATTGACTACCTGCAACTCATTGAGGATTCTGTGAAGAAGGGATGGTCTAAGGAAGCGATGGTGTCAGGCATAAGCCGATCACTTAAGATGCTTGCCAAGCAACTTGATGTTCCAGTAATAGCACTTAGCCAGTTGAGTAGGAAGTGTGAGGAGAGGGCTGATAAGAAGCCTATGCTCTCAGACCTACGGGACTCTGGTGCTATTGAGCAGGATGCTGATGTTGTGGAGTTCATGTACCGACCCAGCTACTACGAGTTAGTGGATGAGGAAGGTATGTTGGTTCCAGACGATGTAGCTTACTTGCTAATTGAAAAGCACCGACATGGTGCAACCTATAATGTTGAACTAACCTTTATACCCGAATGTGCGAAATTCAAGACGAAGGTATCAGAGATCTGTTAGCCCTTATGGATCAGGGCGCACTGGCAACTGATAGATTCCTAAAAAATACAAACCAAACCAACTTGGATATTCTACTCACAATATCTAACTTGACAATCCAAAAATGTGAGGAATTGAAGAAACTTAAATCAGATGAAAAGAAGCTGGATAACTAAGATAATGGACAGGACTCCAGAGTGGCTGGAGTTCAGGAGGAACGGCATAGGGGCATCAGAGATAGGTACTATCTGTGGTGTTAACCCCTATCGCCCAACTACTATGGAACTGTACCACCAGAAGGTTGGTACAGAAACAAGAAACAACATCCTCAACCCTGCTATGTTTTGGGGTATAGAGCTAGAAAAGGATGTGGCTGATAAATGGCAGTACTACGATGGCAGAGAACTAGGATACATAGACAACTTTGGGAAGGGGAATATACAGAGGAAGGCTAGGCAATTACATGGGTTTGTAGTTAATCCTGAATATCCCTACCTGTTCTGCAACCTTGACAGGATGATTGAGAAGGGTTCCTTTAAACTTAGGCCAGACGGAACGCCTAGCGATGAGATGCTAACGGAAAGATGTCCTTTGGAGATAAAGACCATGAGTTCTTGGGTTCACAAGAAGTGGGATAGAGGCATTCCAGAATACTACGTTACCCAGATCCATCAGCAGATGTTGATCACTGATACCTATTACGGTGAGATTGCTGTCCTGATAGATGGTAGAGACCTTGTGGTATTCCCGATAGAACGGAATGAGGCAATCGTCAACCTGATCATTGAGAAGGGTGCTGAGTTCTGGGCTAGAGTACTGAAAGGCAGAGAGCATTACCAAGCCGCACTGGATGTGAAGTCATTTGACCTAGAGGAGTATGAAAGGCTTATGGGCTATGTTCAGCACTACGAGCCTGAGCCAGATGACAATGACGGATACAAGGAGTATCTATCTGAGCGACATAAGGTTGAGCAGGAAGAGGTTCAAGGGTCTGATGAGATGCTAGAGATGGCCAAGAAACTTCAGTCGGTAAAGGCTGCAATCAAACTACTTGATAAGGACAAGAAGGAAATGGAGAATGCTATTAGGTATAAGTTCACCAAAGAGTTGGCTGACAAGATATCTTTTCCAGGTCAAGGTTACATGAGGTACTATGACAAGTCAAATAGTGTGAACAAGGTTTTGGATGTTAGAGTAACCAAGCCAGATGAGTTTGTCATAGCATGTGAACTAGAAAAATTGAACTTAAATATTGGCTACGAGTAATGTTGATATTTGAATTATTAACCATAACTTAGCGCAATATTGAAGGTAGAGGTAGACATCCCGTACAAGTCTGTAAAGAAACTTAGAGAGATAGCTGATTCACTTAATGTTGTTGGGTTTACCGACACTCCAGATGAAAAATCAGCGATAGAATTTATAGTTAGGAATGCACTTTCAAATAACCAAAATGGAATTGCAAAGATTCACGCTTTGTGCAGGAGATACCTTATGCAACCAAAAACAACCAAGATGTCTCACAAAGCAGACACAAGGGAAATAAAGCAATCATTTAAGAAAACTTTAAACCAAACAATTAAACATGGAGAAATTAATCAAAGTACAGAATGAGCTAAAGGCTCCCAAGAATCAGTATAACGGCTTTGGTAAGTACAAGTACCGTAACTGTGAGGACATACTAGAGGCCGTAAAGCCATTGCTGCTCAAGCACAACCTTATACTCTACTTGTCAGACGAGGTTCGGCAGGTGGGTGACATCATTTACGTTGAGGCTACTGCTATGATAGAAGACTCTGACTCACCTGGTAATGCTTTTACTTCTAAGGCTCAGGCAGGAATTGAGCCTAACAAAAAAGGGATGGACTTAGCGCAATCGTTTGGTTCCTCCTCTAGTTACGCTAGAAAGTACGCACTGAACGGCCTATTCCTAATAGATGACACCAAGGATTCTGATAGCACCAATACTCATGACAAGACTGCCTCAGCTAGGAAGGCCACCCCTATGGAGAGGAAGGTCAGCAACACCCCAGTAAAAACTGCTCCAGTTAAAGAGAAGCCGAAGCTATCTCACAAAGACGGTGATAATTTTCACAAGGCTATTGAGTGGGTTCAGTCAGACGAAGGAAGTATAGAGAAGCTGAAAAAACTATATGATGTAGACAGTGCTACCCTCAAGGCTATTGAGGATTTTATCAAGTAATTTTTTTAACCAATCAATTATATATCAGTATGGATAAACTAAGTTTATCGGGCGTAATCGTCCACATTGGAGACACCCAAGAAGTTGGGAAGAAAGGTTTCAGAAAGCGAGAAGTCGTAGTTGAAACACAAGACAAGTACCCTCAGAAAATCAAGATGGAGGCTATCGGTGACATGATAGAAACCCTTGATGGTTTCACAGAGGGGCAGGAAGTACTTGCATACTTTAACCTACGTGGTAATGAGTATGACGGTAGGTTCTACACTAATCTTCAGGTATGGAGAATAGAGGCGGCTGTTGAGCATGAAATGCCTCTTGATCCAGCAGAAGATGAAGAACCAAATCCAGCCCCCAAGTCAAGGAAGAAGACAACAAAGAAGGCTCCAGCAGAGCCTATGGAGGATGACCTTCCGTTTTAATTTATTATATTCACTTCCTTGAAAGCATAGAGAGTTAGTGGAAATCAATACGTACCAGAAAAGAAAATACTATAAAAGGCTGTCAACACCAAGACGTTAAAACGTGTGAGCGAGAGGTAAGTCACTCTAGCTGGTCCTCAAAACGTATAACTCTCATTTTATTAAGCCCTGTCCATTTGGATGGGGCTTTTTTTATATTTGAATATGCCTTACTGGAGAAACAAAAAGAAAATATCAGAGGAGGAATGGCAAGAAAGGCTAGAGAACAACACCAGGTTTGGGCAGCAGGTATACCAAACGGCAGAAGAAAAGTCTAGGCTGTTCTCAAAGAATATCATATATCTACTCAAGAAGAATGGGCTTAGTAGGGCAGACCTTGAGAAAAGACTGGAGGAACAAGGCTTTGCATTCAAGCCAGTAAGGATAAAAGTTCTAGAGAACTACCACGGAAGATACCCGTCTTTACTAGAGATGTGTTTCCTGGCCAAGTTCTTCGGGCTATCAGACCCGTCATTATTGATACTTAGAGACTTAGAAGCCCATGATAGGTTTACTGCTTCTTAAACTGATTGTCCAAAGCCTCCTCCAAATCAGCGGAATGCTTCAATACAATCATGTTACCGTCACTCATATAGGCAACTATGGACTTTAGGTGTCCGTTTACCTTCTTGGTTCTGGCCCTAAGTATGTCATCTATATGCAACCAAGTGGTTTCCTCTTGGTATTCTGGAGTTACGTAGTCGTATGGGTCAATTCCTAGCCTTTCACTTTCTTCTCTACTTCTCTCTATTTCGTCTATGTTTGAACAGATATATGCAGTGACTCTCATACTACCAAAGATACGAATCTTATATTTACACCATGAATTACATAACTTACTTACTTAGAACTTACTTACTTAGTACTTACTTACTTAGAACACTTTTCCCATATCTCGTGTGTTTC
>Ga0099849_1001563_pt1 | contig 10731 bp, 14 predicted proteins | sample CB_VirMetaG_4_FD_78177 | JGI IMG/M metagenome (GOLD analysis project Ga0099849, IMG submission 78177) | Freshwater to marine saline gradient viral communities from Chesapeake Bay - CB_1508_1M Viral MetaG | ecosystem: Environmental > Aquatic > Marine > Coastal | place: USA: Chesapeake Bay... | reverse complement strand
TTCAGCCGTGAGCCTTGCGATGCTTGCGAGACTCACCTGTCTGGAATGCGATTCCCCGCAGTGATAATGGAGGTCAAGAAATGAAGCTCTACGAGAAATACCTTGCCGATGGCAAGCGACTCTACAATGCGATGGAGGCTTTGAATACTTTGAAGTCTTTTACCGCAAACCCTCTGCCTACTACCCGTGGCGAGATTAGCGAAATGCAAAAGTCTGCGTTTGCTCAGCTTCGCCACTATGAGGCTCTGGTTGCCGAACTCAATGAAGCGGTTGCCGACTACGTGGACACCGTGGATGAAGGTGGCTTTGAAGCCGCAACTGCTGAGTTCGCCAAGAAGCTGGCTGAAGTCAGCGACTAAGACAAAAGACCCCTGCTGAGATTACTCAGTGGGGGTTTTTTGTTGCCGTTTTTCCATCGGCTCCACTACGCGCAGATGACGGCCCTTGACATCGGTAGCCGCCTTCACCTCTGGCTTGTCCAGCTTTGCGATTGCCTCGGCCATGAAAGGGGCCAAGTCTTTGATAGCACCAACCGATGGGCTTCCAGCCACCTTGAGGATTGCTTCCTCGATTTGTTTCACACTAGCCATTTTCCAGCTCCAATAGTTTCAGTCTCAGTTTCTTGAGTTCGAGTAGTTCGCGGGCCTTGTCTGCCTCAGCATCCTCGGGGGATTCCTCGGCTGGCTTTTCAGGTGCGATTGAGTCCAGGACCTGCTCAAGCATTTTGGCTTCCTCAGCGGTCATGTCCTCACCCTCCTCGAGCTTGATAAGCGTGTCCGAAAGTGCGTCAAGGTCCACGCCTGCCCGCTCGGCAACCTTGGCTAGGCCACGGACTGACGTGGTTCCGGCGGTTGCGGCGTATGCGGGGAAAGCAACAATGCTGACCTCGTGAAGCATAACCTCACGCAGGGTGCGCTCTGTTCCATCCTCGTTCCACTCGTCACCGCCACGGGGCACGTTGAAGCCGAAACTCATTGCGTCCACGTCTCCACGCTTCAGCAGTTCTGCTGCATCCCGGCCAGCGGTAGTGTTAGGTAACTTGGCCTGAACTTTGAGTCCCCGTTCATCCTCAATCAGCTTCAGGGTTCCAGCCCTGGTCGAGCCGAGCACCTGACCGCTATCGTGATTCCACAACAGCTTGATGTCGTTACGGGCCTTCAGGCTACGAATGAAAGCTCCAGGGGCAATCCTCTCAATGAACGGTAGTGGCTTGCTCGGTGAATCGAACAAAGCAGCGTATCCCTCAAAACTCATACCCTCGGCATCTTGGATGAGTTCGTAGTCATCGAATGGGTTAGTGCGCTGTTCCAAAGCTGGCAATGGTTTGCCTCCCCTGTCTGTGTTTTCTGATTCCAGTCTACCAACTACCTTCTCAGCGTAGTCCAAAGCTCGTTGCGCGGCACGCTTTGACGGGCCACTTCCCCAAAGTAGGTGAGCGACCACTCCGGCGCTTGGATAGCCATCGTTGTTCGGGTTTGCGGCAGGTGAGTCTAGGTCGCCCATGTGCCTAGCAATCCAGGCTCGCAGTCGAACCCACTTTTCAGCTGTGACCGAGCCACGGGCCATCGCCTTTGCCTCACGAATGGTTTGCGGTTTGAGACCAGAGCCGCCCAAGCCTTGCTCATAGTAGGACAGGCCACGTCTTGCCGCAGCTCTCATATACGCTGGCGGCTCCAGGTTTACCTTCCTCTGCTCAGAGCTCGATTCCTCTTGGAGGCTACCTGCGCCTTGCAGAGCGCTTGACCCTTCGTTCGGTCCCTCTATATCGAGCGAGTCGTATTCGGCGCTTAGCAGGCTACCTGCGGCTTCGATTTTCGTGATTTCAGCCTGATTCTCGACATTTCGGGCTGTTTTTGCCTCAAATGGCTCATTTTCACCCTCATACGTTCCACCTGGCTCAATGTCCTCCTCAAGAGACATTGCGACCATATGTTTGATTGCCCTGGACTTGTCAGCGTGGCAACCTACAATCTCGCCATCGGCTTTGACAACAGCCCAGCCCTTGGAGCATGATTTTGCGTCAGCGGTAATAAAGTAGGGCATTAGTCATTATTCTGAATCTGGATAACGTGAAGCGTGGGGTTGCCCTGGTTTGAGTAGGCGTAAAGCTCGTCATTCGGGCGCAAAGTAAAAGTCATCGTGTCGCCAGAATGGATATGAAGCCCGCTGGTCTCGTCCACGGTTGCGTTACCTAAAAAGATTTCAGTTGATTCTCCGTTCTCGGCATCGTGAACCAGAACAGTCTGAGGCATATTGTCGGCAGAGGCAATCTTTACGCGAGTGTCAGCAGCGACAGTATATTGCGAGTTCAGGATTGGCATTATTGGTCCTCGTCACTATACGGAATATCAGGGTTGGTCTCTCCAACCGTGACCGGCTGGAGCTGAGAGCTAGGCACTCCGGTATGCGGAATCGGCGGTAGGCCAAGTGCGGAGAGAACAGATGATGGGTCGAATCCAGCCGTTACCAACTGTTGCGCCGCCCCCACCTTTGACTTGACCGCAGAAACATCTGAGTCCTCAATGTTCACGTTAGCTAAGGGTACCCTAACCATATTTGCCGCATCGCCCTCCATCGGGGGCAGGTCCTCGAGCCTGCGAACATCGTTGATAGACATAACGCCCATCTGAATCATCTGCGAATACGCCCCGGTCCTTGCCGCAATGTCAGCTCGAAGCAAACCATCCAGGTTGAATCGCAGGAATGCTTCCTCGCCACGGGGGTAGCGGTCCAAAAGTGGGCTAAGCGCACCCTCAATCTTGGTGATAATCGGGCGCAGTCCGTGAGTGACCCAAGCCAGGTTTGTTTGCTCCACGCTCGCATAGCTGTTTGTCCCCGGTAGTCCGAGCAGGTGAGGCGGAACATTGAACGCTCGAGCAACATCCTCAATCGCCATCCGGCGGGCCTCGATAGCCTGCGACTGTCCCGGGTCAATCTGAGTAGCCTTGAACGATGCTCCACCCGTGAGGATACCTGTCCGGTGTCCACGCTTCCACCCACGGTGTCGGTTGTCGAATCGGCGGGCAAGCTCGTCAGCCTGTTCTTTGGTCAGGTTGCCCGGGAACTCAATGATTCCGTTGAGGTTAGTGCCTTGTCCAAAAAAGGTGGCCGCAAAGTTCTCAAGAGCCATTGCAAGCCCAAAGTTCTCCTTGAGTGCTTTGACTCGAGACACTCCCCGCAGTTCACCTGGGCGAACAACATCTGGAATCCAAATGATGTCCTCTGAGTTGAGAGGGCGGCTGGTCCCCTCGACCTTGAATCGCACCCGGCCTACGCGCTTACGCTCGACCTCAACGTCAAGCGGGTTGAGCACGTTGAGGTTTACAATTTCTCCACGGTCATTTGAGAACACTCGTATGAAAGCGTTGCCGTCAAGTAGCATCGACACGATAAGTGAGTTGTAGAATGCCTCACGGGTGATATCAATGTCTGGCTTCTGGACCCAGCTCGGCTGAGGCCGGTAGACCTGGCGAATGTCGTTCACTCGCGTATAGACATCAAGGGGCAGGGTGCTAATCGTGTCAGATATAAGTGATACGGCAGAGAAAATGGCATTGACCTGGAATACGGTCTCCTGGTTGATATTGGTTGCCGCCATCGTGCCGATGGAAACGTCATCCCCTGACTCGAAGATGGTCTGATAGCCAACGGCCCTGGACTCGAACAGTTTTTCAAACAATGGTTAGCTCCGTATCGCAAGGCCAATAATGATGGCAAACGCGCCACCGACTATCAAACCAGCTGGTAATGACATTAGGCCCGCTCCAACCGTAATCGCAACGGAACCAAATACTTGTAGGGTCGTAGACATTTACCTATCCAAAAAACTCAGGTACTATCTGTTCCATTCTACCGATAGTTGCCCGGTCATATGCTATTACCGCCGCAACTGCCGCATCAATCTTGCGCGGGCTGTCTCGCTTCTCCTTGACGATACGGGGACCGATAGAGTCGAGCTTCACTACTGAGTTCTCCAAATGGCGGGCCAAGAGCTGGTCTCCGTCTTGGAGAATGCGGTTCTCAACCACGGCATCGTAGAACTTGATACAGGCTGGGACCATCCGGCGCGGTGAAGTGCTCGGGTACTCGACTATCGGCAATCCCATGTCCTGAAGCACCTCCATCGAGCGTTGCCATCGGAATGGGTCGCAGGCGATTTCCCGCACGTTGGGATTTTTCTGGCAGAACTCAATAATCGTGCGCTCTACCTCTCCAATATCGACCCGCCAGTCAGGGCCGTCAACGTCCAGGTCCTTCTCCCACGCTTTGACCATAAACACTTTTGGTTTATCATCGTCATCTTTGGGAATAGTGCAACCTACAATAACTGTCGCATCGCCAGAGAATGAGCCGTCAAACCCAAGGATAATTTCATCGTCAGGTGATATTACGATATCAGCCTTGCGCTTGTCCCAGACACCGCTTGGCAGCCAGGAGTAGTTGCTCGAAACCCACTGGTTACAGCGCTTGGTCCGAAACTCAGGCTCAGGGGTCCTACGGACAGAGGAATGAAAGTCGCTTGGCGCGTTCAGGTCGGCGTAGCCAGGGTTGGCCCTACGCCAAGTTTTCTCACTTCGATGGTCTCCGTCATCTTCCCACCAAGCCATGAAGAAACTGTCATCCTCGATTTCTCCAGTTGATATCTGCTTGCCGTAGTTATACAGGTTGTAGGCGATTGAGTCCTGCCCCGTTGAGTCCGATTTTGTGCCAGCCGTGGTAATCGCGAGCATCGTGGCGAGACTACCTCGAGCGCCCATAGCCAGGGACATAACATCGAACAGGTCACGATTAGGCTGGGCGTGCATTTCGTCAAACATTACGAACGTAGGGTTGAGGCCTTCTTTCGAGTAAGCCTCTGCGGATAGCACGTTGTACGCGCTGTTCTTTTCAGGGAAGTAGATTGAGTTGCGGTAAACCTTTAGCATTTTGCTCAGCTCCTCGGACTGGTCCACGATTCGAGCCGCATCCTTGAACACGATACGAGCCTGTCCCGTCTCAGCCGCTACCGAATACACTTCACCGCCATCCGGTCCGGTGATTAGGGAGTAGAGCGCTAGGACCGAGCCAAGTGCCGACTTGCCATTCTTACGGGGCATTCCAACGTAGTTGATTCGATGCCTAAGCTGACCATTCTTGTCGTGAGCAAAAATATGACGTATGAGTTCTTTTTGCCATTCGCGCAGGACCAGAGGGCTCCCCGATTTCCCGGCTACCGAATCTTTGGTGACGATTCCGTAAGTCTCGGCAAACGCAATAGCACTCTCACCCTGTCCGTGTCTTAGGTCATCATCGGGGACCGGGGTCAGCCACTTAGGTTCGTGGCCTTGAAAGCTCATCCTTCATCCTCATGATTTCCTGAATCTTTGAAGCCTTCTTGACTTCAGCTACGCCCAGCCTAGTCCTATCACTCGGAGTGAAGCCGAGTAGAGACAGATTACGAACAATCTGATTCGATACAGAATCCAGCCGCCTTGCCATCCCCATATTGTCAGAGCTCATAACCTTGACCCTCAAGTTCCAGCGCTCATCTACTAGCTCGCAAGTCATAAGCAAGATTTCCATATCAGTCGTAGGCGATATCCATTGGATACCGGACCTCCAAACCTCATCCCATAATCTGCGACCAGGTTTCAGCAGTGGGCGCGGTGGCTCAGGAATCCCCTCAGCCTGCGGGAGCAACTCCACAGTTATGGGGTCCGGCAACTTACGCTTACCAGGATTACCCGTTTTGCGCTTCAGCTCTACCGGCTTGGGCGGTCTACCCTTAGTCAAGGTTTTGGCTCCCTAGCGTAAGTAATGCTTTTCAGCCTAAGACTAGGCACTCCCCCAGCTTTGATTTTGATTGCAGCCAAGTCAGGGTATCTTGCGACAATTTCTGCCAGACGCTTTGCGTTGTCTGACTCGCGGTGAGCTAATTCCGTCATCATCCCGCCAGTAGACCATTTCTTCTGAACCCCAGCCAGCCATTCAAGTCTGACTATCGGACCTTCCATCAGAAATGAGCGTATGGTAGTTTCCCAATCCTCGCCAGAGCTGTATAGCGATGGTCTATCGTTACCTACTGTAGCGACATTACCCGCATAGTTGCCGAAGAACAAGCCGCAAGCGAAACGCAAGCCTACCGTTACCTCATCCCGCATATAGAACCCATTAGTGACCGGGTTCACCGCCCAAAGTTTGGAGCCATACTTTTCGGCAAACCTGAAACCAGTTTCCGCAATTTCGTCAAAGCTCCCATCGTAAGGCAAAAGCCCCGCGCCATTCTTCTGAACTATCCCGGTGATGTCGTCATCCAGGTTTACCAGCGGAGTACCCTTGTCGTAATATTGCGAGCTATACCATCGCCTGCATTTCAGCAAACCTAATTCCGCTACGACCAAATCTATACCCGGCGGCATCTCCCTGCGGTAATCCCGGTACTCTTCATCGTTAGCCACGAACACCGTAATCAGTTTGGAGCTTGCTCCATACTTAGCGAGCGTAGCGAGCGTAGCGTTTACAATGAAATTGGGTCGGCTGTAGCTAGGGATAGCTATCTGATATCCCACGGCTATCCCTTCCAGTTGCCGAACTGAGTCTCGACTACTCCCCTAGGGATTTCCACATTATTGCTATCGGAGTAGTTCAGCTCCGTAGTTCCCCTGTCCGGGTCAACACCTAACGCTACTATGCCGGGATACCTCTTTGCTAATGAGGAGAATGCGGCTAGGTGGACCATTTCCCTTGCCCCGATTGCTTCATTCTCATCTTGTGCGCCGAGCCTATCCACCATGTCTGCGCTAATTCCGCCGGTTGTCGCTACTTTAGTCCAGAGCGAGAGGTATTCTAGCCTGACGTTCGCCCCGTAAGTCAGAAAAGATTGAATACTTGTTTCCGCATCTTCTTCAAATGATTCCTTGTTGGGTCGGCTCTCGGACAAGAACATGGGGTCACTTGAATAGCAGCCTTGTAGTCCTCCTACTATGAGCACGTTGCCTATTGTCGCAGTTTGGGACAAGTATTTGGGTCTAGCCTCTATGGTGCCTCCCCAAAGTCTTGCGCCTACAGACTCGCTGAGACCAAATCCTGTATTCGCTATGCTGTCGAACTCCCCATCGTATAACTCAAGTTTTTTGCGCGTGTTTCCCTGCGTTGACAATAATCTAAGCCCCCAGATATCGTCATCCATTCTGATAAGCCTTGTTCCTTGCCCGTACTTTTCCGAATACCAAGCGTGGAAGAACAACTGGCTTTGAACTAGCCCAGGCGCAGATACGACAACACGGTACTTGTTCCCAAGCACTTGCTTGTATTCTCTCAAATGCTCATCGTTGGGAACGAAAATTGTAATTAGCTCAGGGTCAACTGACAATAACTGGAGGGTCCGCAGAGTTGCGCGCTGGATGGTGTCCTGGCGACCATAGCTGGCGATAGCAATTTGATAATCCATAACTTCAGCTTTCGCTCAGAACCGGCTCAACAAGCGGTCCAAACTGCGCTTCAACCACCTCCCTAGGTATTGTAATGTTTCCCATATTTTTGTATTTGAAGCTACGCCTGGTTATCCCCGTAAACTTGCTATCCTCATTTTCCACAATTTTGACTAACCCTGGAAAATTGCCTTGGATTGTTTCAAATGCGGCACGATTAGTCATCTCTCGTATAGACCAAGCCTGTTTGATATCTTCAGCCAAGCCCTTGCCTATCTGCTCGCCACGGATTCCCCCAGGACTCCTGCGGCCAATCTTTTCTACCGAGCTGATGAAATTGAGGCGCACTACTTTCCCATATTTGACGAATGCCCTCAAGCTGGTTTCCGCATCTTCCTCCTGGGACTCAAGATATGTCCTGTCGCTTCCAACGTAGATTGAGTCTCCAGCATAAGCACCTTGGAACCGCCCCATAACAAGCAGGTTCCCAACGGTGACTGTGTTCGCCATATAGAACTCATTATTGCGAAAACTCATGCCCCAAAGTCTTGTCCCGACAGATTCAGCAACCCCGTAACCTATCTTGGCTAATGAGTCGAGAGTGCCGTCAAATTTTGCGAGAGCAAATCCATTGACCTTGCTTTCGTCAGGGACAAGATACGAGAACGCGACAATATCATCGTCAACCTGAATCAGTTTTTGATTTTCCCCGTACTTTTCTGCGAACCAGTTGTGGTAGAACTGGCGGCACCTAAACTGCCCAGGCGCAGATACGACAAGTCTCCATCCGTCTCCAAGTTCTGCCTTGTAATCAGATAGTTGCTCGCTGTTGGGAACGAATACCGTAATCTGGTCGCGGTCAACCTTCAAAGCCTCTAGGGTCGCAAGTGTCCTGTCCGCTATCAGCTCCTGCCGCCCATAAGTGTGAATAGCTACTTGATAATCCATTTATCCCTCCACCGTTTGCTGTTCAAGAATGTCCTCGACTACCAGCCGTGCCTTCTCTGCGCTCAACGCGGCAATAGTTTGCCTGCGGCTCAGCCCGGTCTCGCTCCATTCCTCTGGGTGGAGCAGTAGCTGTACCTTGTCTGCCGAAAATACGTCTAGCGGGTGCCCGTAATCCCAACGGTGGCGAGAGTCTGCGATATACCTAATTTCAGCGCTCGAGTAATCTTCCGTCAAGTCAAAAAATGAGGGACCGTATGCGTTTGTCAAACTTTTGCCGTCTTGAGACGGGAAGTGGTCTCTGCGAATATTCAGGAAGTGTCGCGTTGGTCTATGAACGCTGAATCGGTCAATCTTGGTCTCGGTCATCTGCTCCATAAGGTAGGTTTGCCGCAAGATTTGCTCCGTCAGGTAATCTTCGGACTGCTCGGACATATCAGGGATAAGAACGTGGACTCCAACGTGCGCCCCAAGGTCAACTATGTGCTGAAAGTTTTTCAGGTTTTTGATTGAAGCCAGGTTGTAGGATTCTGACGCCACCTGGAAAAAGAATGAAGATTCTGCCCCGATTTGGGAATCAAAATACGCAAGGGATAAAGCAGACTCAGTGCTGAACTCTATGTCGTGCCTAAGTATCGTGAAAGTCTGTCTATCTGGGACATCCGTGAAGTCGCAAATCCTGTGTAAGTGCTTCTCAACGATGCTCGAATATTGGTTGTAGGTCCAGCTGTCCAAGTTTGTCTCCTATTTCAATTTGACCTTTTCGGCCATACCGCGTTCACGCTCCACTCTACGCTTCTTTGCTTCCCCTATCTCGACGGCGTAGGTGTGGCAGTCTTTCATTCCTCGCTTAGCGTAGAACACGATGGAATATCGGTAGCCATCTTTAGTGCGCGGCTTCATCGGCGTGACTCCGTGAACGTATCGGTAGCCGTTGAACCAGAGCGTCCAACCGTCACGGCAGTTGATAGTGATATCGTACTCCGGCATATGAAGGTGACCGCCATCCATTCCCCTGCGGATTACCGGCATAGCGGACCAAGTGTCAAAGTTTGCTCCATCACGGTGATAGGGCAAAGCTGAGGACTGGTTGATAACCCCAGATGTCCAAAGCGCATCCTCTGTCATCCGCCACTCGGGTAGGACCGCATCTACCGCCTGATAGTCGTGCTCGTATACCTCGGGCAGAACGTCACGCAAATATAGTCCCAACACTATGGCCGTGCGGTTGAGTTCCATCTGAACATCCGGGTGGTCCATAGCCATCGATGACGGTGCACAGGATTCGCGGCGCAAAACTGTGGACCGAGTGTTCATCCCAAATATTCTGGACACGTTGCGGCTTCCACCGGCCCGCAAAGTTGTGGAGTAGGTCACTCCGAGCACCTTCTGGCGCAGGTTTGTCGTAGGTTCAGGGTAAGGTGCGTAGACCAGGACTGCTTCGCCTGTTTCGGCATCCCGGTAGATTCCTGCCTCATTCATGTTTGGCTCTTTATCCACAACCTTGTCCCCAACCACCTTTTCGGCATCGGGTACGGTCAGAGCACGTTTGAGACTGAACTCAGGAAGTAAGTTTTGAGAGCGCATCATTTACCAATCTTTGAACAGTGTCGGCGTGGTCGTCATCTCCGAAGTGCTCTCCCAGTCTGTCCAGTCCGTCAACCATTTTTCCATATATTTCATTCTGATAGTAGAGAATGATGGCTCGGGTGGCTTTTTGTGCGTATCTCTCCAGGAACTCTTGGTATGTCTTGTCTTTGATAACAGCTTCATCTGGATTTCCGTCAGACTTGCTCGAGCGGTCCTTACCTGTATCTTGAGGCGATACAGCCTCAATGCTTCCCACCTGCTCGTCAAACAGGGCCTTGAAGTCCTCAACGTCCACTTGCTCAAACCCAGCCGCCTTGATGTCATCTTCAGACATCAGCTCGAATGATGCGACCAGTTCCTCGACATCCCACTCGCCTAGCTGACCAATACGATTGTCGGCCACCGAATATGCCGTGGCTGTCTCCGGGTCATCATCCACTCGGACTACGGCAATCTTGTCCCAGCCCAACCGCTTGGCTGCCTCATATTGGTGATTGCCCGCAATGATTTCATTTGTCTCTTGGTGAACCACGATGGGCTTGCGCTGACCAAAGCGCTCATACGAACGCATGATTGCTTCGACATCACCCTTGCGTGGATTCGACTGGGCAGGTTTCAACGCGCTCAGAGGCTCTAGCAGGCTCTCTAAGGACTTTGCAACGTTCACTCTAGTTTCCCTTCGGTTTTGACGTAATCAGGCCTCTGCGAGGCGCAGGTAGCTTGCGGGAGCCACATTACCCGATGCGCGGCTCATTTTTTCTTATTTTCGCGGGAAAATCTAAACGCC
>Ga0099849_1001560_pt1 | contig 10752 bp, 11 predicted proteins | sample CB_VirMetaG_4_FD_78177 | JGI IMG/M metagenome (GOLD analysis project Ga0099849, IMG submission 78177) | Freshwater to marine saline gradient viral communities from Chesapeake Bay - CB_1508_1M Viral MetaG | ecosystem: Environmental > Aquatic > Marine > Coastal | place: USA: Chesapeake Bay... | reverse complement strand
GTTAGATTTAAACTCATATCAGACCTTATTTCTAATGATCAACAATGAACGCTTTATCTTTATTTTCTAATATAGGAATAGGAGAAATATATCTAAAAGATATAGGAGTTAATGTTGTCGTAGCAAATGAACTAGAAGAGAAAAGATGTAAACTTTACAAAGAATTACATCCACAAGTTAAAGTGATTTGCGGGGACATTAAAAATAATAATGTCAAAACTCAAATATACCAAGCTTGCCCAGATGCAATAAGGGGAGGTATTGATTTGATAATAGCAACACCCCCTTGTCAGGGAATGAGCGTTGCTAATGCAAAAAAATCACCAAAAGACCCAAGAAATTTACTTATACTGCATGCTATGGAAGTATTTAACGATCTACTTCCTGATTATATGTTGATAGAAAATGTCCCAGGAATGGCAAAAACTTTCATAAATATCAATGGTAAAATAGTTAATATTATTGATTTTATAAATTCTAAGTTACCTGAAGGATATAAAATGAATTATAAAGTTATTGATGCAAAAAATTATGGCACAGCACAGTCAAGAAAAAGATTTATAGGATTAATATCTAAAAAAGGTAAATGGGTACATCCTGATCCAAGCGACAAATTAAAAACAGTAAGAGATGCAATAGGTCATTTAGAATCTATGGAATCTGGAATGAAATCAAATTTACCTTGGCATTATGCAAAAAAGCATAACGAAAACCATATTATTTGGATGAGAAATACTCCTACAGGAAAAACTGCATTTGACAATAAAGTACATTACCCTCAAAAAGATGGAAGGAGAATAAAAGGGTTTATGACTACTTACAAAAGAATAGAGTGGGATAAACCAGCTCCGACCGTAACGATGTGCAATGGAGCAATTTCAAGCCAAAATAATGTTCATCCAGGAAAAAAATTAAATGACGGAACTTATTCAGATGCTAGAGTAATGTCTGTAAGAGAAATAATGTTGATTTGCGGTATCCCTGAAGATTTCTTTGATTCTTTAATTGGTAAATATTCTGAAAACTTTATAAGGCTTGTGCTAGGAGAATGCTTCCTTCCTTTGATGTGCTTGGAAATTATAAAAAATATAAAAAAAATATGAAGATAGTTAAAGAATTAAAAAATATTGAATTTATTTATGATGATGAATCAAAGCATTTTGAAATAACTAGAGATCATGGTATATCTGCTTATATGGATTTAAATAAAGTAGAAGCCTTCGCTTTATTGCGCTTTATGATCCGCATTTCTCAGAGAAATTGGTTTAGATCAAAGAAAAATGTTGACAAAACCGAGGATATTATGCTACAATCTGAAGAATACAAAGAAGAACAACTAGAAATAGAATTATGAATATTAAATCTTGTGAAATGGTATATGCTTCAGAATTTGAAGAATTCTTTAATAAAGAAGATGACTCAGTAGTGTCAGAAGGTCAGCCTGTAGGTGTAGACCTAGAGCTTGATAACGAAGTAAAATTCGTTCTCTTTAATGATATTTACTGGTGTAATGAAAAAGAAGAAATCGGAATTTGATAAATTGTTTGAGTATAGAATAAAATATAATGCAACAGAAGAACACGTTGCATTAGACAATTATCATTATTTTATGGCAAACAGTGCTGAAGAAGCTCTTAAATCTCACCATTCAATGTTAAATAAACACAATTTAAAAGTACAAGATATATCAATAGAAAAATTTAATCCTTATTCTAATAAGTGGGAAGAAGATAATGTTAACTAAAGAAAAAATATATACAGAATTTGAAATAGAAAAAGAAATAGAAGAAATACAACCAAAAATTTATTCATTTATTTTATCTACAGTACATAATAGATCAGACGCTAAAGATATTTTACAGGAAACGAACTATGTAATAGTAAGTAAAAAAAATGATTTTGATCCAAGTAAGGGGAAATTAATAAGTTGGGCAATAAGAATAGCTAAGTACCAAGTTATGGCTTTCCTTACTAGAAGAAAAAGAAATAGATTGCATTTTAGTAGTGAAATGATAGAAGATTTAGCCGATCAATATCAAAACGAAAATACAGAAGAATATTTATTAACCAAAAGCGCTTTAAAAATATGTTTTGATTTATTACCAGAACACATGAGATCAATAGCTGAATTAAGATTTAAAAAAGAAAAAACTTTAAAAGAAATATCAAAAGAATCAGGAAGATCTGTAGGAGCTATTTCAGCGACATTATTTAGAATAAGAGAAAATTTAATTAAATGCACAAGAAAAAAAGTAAATCAATATAAAGTATACGGAGAATTCAAAAATGAGTAATAGTAATCAAGCATTAGTAGAACATGTATTAAATAAATATGCACCATATGCAGTCCTTTTATTTTCATTAATAATGGGGATGGGTTTTAAGGATGTAAACTTATACATATGCTTAGGGGCAGCTATATTTATAGATAAATATGCATTTTTTGTTGGTAGATCGATGGGAGAATATGAAAATAATGAAAAATTTAAAAAACAAGTAGACGATACCCTAGAAGATTAATATGAAAAATTTACAAAAAGAATTAAGAAATAAAAAATTCTCATACGATCAATATTTTAGCATAGGATATACTATTGTTTTTCCTGATAAAACTGAGAGAGACTATTATAGTATAGTTAAAGCAAGATCTAATCAACTAGCTAAAGATATTTTAATAAAAAAAATAAAAGATGATCATGAAGGATCTAAGGTAAAATCTATACAATCTTTTATCTTAAGAAAAGATGGAAAAATTAAGAGGATTAAAATAGATATGGAAGATTGGGAGCATATAAGAAATTGTGCCTTTCCAAATCTTGCAAACAATCTTTTTAAAACTTTTAAAGAAAGGCCTAAGGGTTATATTTCAAGACTCAATAAAACTATACCAACTGGCGGATTCAAATTCGCAAAGAATAATAAATACAAAAAGCGAAAAAATAACTTAACAGAAGAGCAAAAATCCTATATGAAGCGTGTAAATCACAAATGGGTGCCTTGGCCTACCTCAGAAAGAAATGCTTTTAAACAAAAAATAATACTAGCATTAACTTTAAATAATAATTGTAGAACTGATGCGGCAAAACATTTAGGAGTAGGCACTAGAACTCTTTATAGTTTAATGAAGAGGATAATCGAAATAGATTGGAAAAAAGAGTATCCTCCACCAAAACCGATACCACCTCAAAATCAGAATAAACTCAGTAAAGAGGCAAGAGCAAGAAGAATAAAAAAATCTTGGGCTACAAGATGGGATAGATTATATGAACAAATTTCTCCAAGAGTAATAAAAATGCACAAAGAAGGATTTACGGCTCATCAAATTAGAACAAGATTAGGTCACGGAAAACCTACAATCGAAAAAGTTATAAATAGATATGAATCAAAAAGATAAAAATATAAAATATTTAGAAAATTATCAACATGATTTGTTGAAAATAGTAAGTAAAAATAGAAAGCCTATGCATGCCTTAACTGTCGAAGAAATTATATCGGATATTAATGCTCATTATCTAAATAAAATTTCTGAGCGAATGGATTTTGCAGATGAGACTTCCGCTAGAAAGTTTATGTATAGAATGGCAGTCCAATTTGTAAGGTGGACCGCTAAAGGAAGTGGTGCTAAGGATCAAAGGTATTTATCTAAAAGAGTTGATGCTTTAGTTTCTGGAAATGAAGATAATCCAGAGATAGAAACTGCATATGATTTAGCTATAGCAACAATGGGAGAAGAAGATGATTATTTTAAAAATTTAAACAAAACAAGAAAATATAAAAATATTAAAAAATGGATATTTGATTATAGTAGTATATTAACCGACTTGCAAAAGGCTGTATTACCTCATATTATGAAAGGTGTTACATTAGACGAAATTGGAAATGCTATGGGTGTTAGTCATCAAGCTGTATCTGCTTTGGTTATAGATTCTTTCGAGAGAATTAAAGCTTCAGTTAAAATTAATAAAACAGAATCTGAAATTTTGGAAAAAGGAAACAAGGGAATCAATTATTTGTTTTCAGAAGAAAGAAAGAAATATAGAATAGCTAAACATTACAATAGAGCTATAGAGTTATCATCAAAATCAAAATAATAATCTTTACCAAATTGTTTTGGAGATAAAAACCTAGCATAAGAGGAAAAAGCCGACCTCCTTCGGCCATAAGGAAAAGAAACTATAGAATTAATTTCATTTGAAAATGATAATTGCTGAAAATCCTTTAATGCGAATAAGCAATCTTTGGATGTAGAGCTTTTCAAACCGCTATGTTTTATAGCAAAAGTATTAGAGCTAAAATTTTTATATTTTTTTAAAAATTTTTTTAAAAAATAGGAATCTGAACTAAGAAATTCAAAATTAAGATTATTTTTTGATATCCATTCTAATATAATATTATGTTTATTTTTTTCGCTTAAAAAATCGAACCACTTGTAAGGATTAAAAGGATACCTAGGTAAGCTATAGAAAGAACTCAAGAAACCTCTTTCAGATATATAATTATCCCCTAATCTAACATGTAAACTAGAAGATCCAATTTCAAATTCATTAAACTTATTAGAAAAAAATATATTAAGTAATATTTGCTTGAAATCAAAATCATCTTGCATTGGAAAATAATCTGAAGAACCAGAACAACAAATGAATAAATCCTCATGAAAATGTTCTTTGATTATAAATTCTATATGCTCAGCATTAGCTTTTAATACTAATTCTGGCCTTGGTTTATTAAACTTGTAACAAGAATCATTGACATAATCTTCAAATCCACTACCACTAAAATCAACAAAAAAATTTAAACCAAATTCATCAGAGATATTTTTTATAAAAAAAATTCCTTGCATAATATCACCCAAGCCCGAATAAGTTGGACCCACAAACTTTCGATATTTATTCAAATAAAGAGCTTCTTTGGGGAAACAGGCTATTATATTTTTAACTAACATTAATCTAATAATTTATGCACAAGATTTTGTATACAAGATAAATATTGATCAAAAGAGTTGAATTCTTGACGATTAATTATAGATATATAATCCAAGTGCGATAAATTGTCAATTTTTGAATTCCATGAGTCGTTAGAGAGTAAATCAGAAACAGATTGCCATGCAAATCTTTTAGTTATCCAAGATTTATCAATTTTTGCTTTATCAATGAAATGATTTATGCAAATTGATGGGTCGTAAATAATATCATGATTTTTATATATTTTTTTTAATAAAAAATTTTCTTCATTACTTAACAATGTATTATTATTAGAATTTCTACCCAAAAAAATTGGAAAACCACCATATTTTATATATAAACTTTTTTTAAAGAGCAGATTTGCTCCAACTAACCAATTGGCATTATTTTTACCTGGACCAAAGGGTAATATTTTATCTCCTAAATCAATACAAGACATCATAGCAAGAATTTTTTTTGAACACCAAGAAGGTTTTGATTCAGAGCCCCAATCATCAATTATTTTGCCGCCTATTGCCGCACAATTTGAATTTAAATCTATAGAATTATATATATTATTAACAAAATTAGAATCAAAAGAAACATCATCATCTAAAAAATGTATATATTCCGTTGATGCTATATTAGCTGAAATATTTCTGGAATCAGATAATCCATCGCACTCTTGCTGGTCTACAATTAAATTTTTAAATTTAATTTTAATGTTTTTTCTAAAACTAACTGGAGTATTATCTTGAATAACCAAATCAAAACTTAAATTTTTTTGATTCAAGAGGCAATTGATTACAATATCTAGACAATCATAATTGTTAAAAGTTGAAATGCAAAAAGTAAGTTTATTCATCTATACATATATTATATATAAATAATAAAAGAATCAATTATTTTAATGGATATAAGTCTGGATTCGAACTTAGTGGAGCTTTCGTCAAAAAAAAATTTTAGAGCCTCAGGGAATTAAAGCTTCGAAGGTGAGAAATTATAATGGTTATGAGATTGGCTAAAATTATTTATGCCCCAATTGTGAGCAAGGTAGCCTTCTATTGAGTGAATTTCTTTCTCACTAAGTTTAGAGGATATTATTAATTCACCAAGATTAAAATTACCACCACCAATTCTAATTCCATCGTAATGCCAAACATTTGAGCCATCAATCGATTCAGCAACACGATATGTTGAAAATATTTTGCCATTTTTTCGAATAGTATAAAGAGCATCAAAATTGTCACTGGAATTAGAAATATTTCTTCGAGATATCGTAATCACATGAAAAATATCTCTATCTGCGTCTTGTTTACCTTCACCGTACCAGGAAGGAGAAGAATTAAATAAATTAAGTGTATTGCTCAATGCACCTCCTGAAGAATCAAGAGTTCGAATTTGTAATTTAGGATAATTCGCTGAATCATAATACGGGTAAGCAATTTGAAATCTAGATGCACTTGTTAGATCAGAGAGTAAGTTGGAGGTCCCTTCACTAGTAATACCAATTTCATTATGACTAACGACGGCAAAAATATCGAATTCTTTACTATCAAGAGAAGAGAATTGATCACTAGAGCTTGTCGCACTGTTAAAAGAGGTGGAACTTGAAGCAGAAAATTCCGCATAACCTTTACCAGAATTACTGCTAAAGGGTAAAGTTCCGTTGACAGTTAAATCTCCATTACTACCAATTAAATTGTCTATGGCAGTTATATTATTAGAATTTACAGTTAAATTAGTATCATCCTTTAAGCTATACCAAGCTTTAACATCACTAATATCACTTGGAGAAAAGTCTCCAAAAGAATTCGCCAAAGCTTTACCTATTTTTATAAGCCCTAAACCTTTCCAGGTTTTTCCATCGCTATTCAAATGTGTATTTATTGCACTTGAACCCACATAATCAGCAGTAGATAAAACTGAAACATTTGTTAGTGATGAAGCTAGATTATTTTGATAACCTTTAAAGGTGGATAAAGAAGCGTCCGCAGTACTGTCGCTAGCATTGGATGAATAAACTTGAGCCTGAACTAGTTTGATAGGTAAAGTGTTGTTGCCAATCCAGCTACGAATGTCGCCTATAAAATTGCTAAGTTGACTTTGATAGTTACTATTGGATAACTCTTCTTCTCCTTGAGACCAAATGATGCCTTTAAAGTTGGCTTTAAGTCCATTATCCGTAAGTGATCTCAAATATTCTGTAATAGATCTAACCAAGCCATCCCAGGCATTTTTCTTGAAGTCCCAAATTGCTCCCCTACCATCGAGTGCATATTCATTGAAAGAAACATTAGAATTAGTCTTTACATCAATAGTTCCTGTCATAGCAGAATGAACAGTACAAACATAATAATAGTCGCCAGAGGCTGTTGTTGGAGCAAAACGAACTTTTCTGTCAGAATCTTCAGTTGCAACAGTATTGTCGCTTGCATCTTTTATTACAAGCGGGTGAGAGCTGCCAAGACTACTGAGATCAATAGTTAATGTATCTCCCAAGGTCATTGTAATACTAGGGTTGTCGTCTGTATCATTAAATGAACCATTTTCATCTGAACCAGTAAAGGTATATCCGACACTACTACTAGTATTGGCGGCACTAACTGCAAGAGAGTAATCGCTCCCCCCAGTAGACCATGTGCCATTGCTATAACTAGCTTCAACTAAAGTAATTTTATTATTTGCGGAGTCGATACTAAAAATTTCAGCAATATCTCCATCGTTGAGGCTGGTGTTACCCGAAATTATGACCTCAACAAGATCTCCAAAAGAAACATCTCCGACTGAAGATTTATATGTTCTAGATTCATCTTTATTAAAATCACCAATCAAGGCATCTTCAACAAAGTATTTCAATAAACCAATTCTATTTGGTCGAGTATGATTTAAGATATCAAGAAAAGGTATTTCAAGACCAAACTGGTTAGAATTGTTTGTAGTGTAACCAGGAACCATTCTTCCAGGCCCTCCGCCAGAATCTGTATCAACCACACGACTTAATGAAGTGTTTGACTGGTTTGCAGTAGAGTGGTGCCTGCATTCAAATAAAATATCATCCTGTATATAATCCAAATCAAGCCAAGGATTTGCATCATCTTCGTATCTAGTCGCAGCATCCTGACTTAATGAAGTTGAAATACCATCATTAGAGCCGCCTAATCCATTAGCATTGTTACCTCCAGCAACTATATAAAGATCAATATTATTTCCAGGAGTATCAAATGATGTAGGTTTATAACTTAAATAAGCATCATTAGATGACAATAAGCTAGTTAGACCCCATTTATGAGCCAAGTAACCTCTTACTTTTGAAATGCTCTCAAAAGATACATCTTCGTAAGCAATGAATTCAGCAAGAGAAGCTCGTAATGATTTGTTTTCTCCCCTGTTTCCGAACAATGCAAAATCTGTATAAGATGCTATTCTTTTGCATTGAAAATTAAAATTAAAACCAGAATTTAAGACGACATCTTCACCATGATATATTTTATAAATTTTAAATAAGTCAGAATCTTCAAATAATTGTTTGAGAGTCTTAGTGCCATCTCCAGTTACCGTAACATTGCTACTTGTATGATATTTAGAAGTTTCTTCCGATTGAAAATTATGATCTGGGTTAGATAGTCCGATACGAACAATTTCATTACTATCACCGCTGTGATTTGAGCTAGATATCGCATATTGTCTGCATCCATAAGTATTAGCACGTCGTATAAATGGATTATCATCATCTGCCGCAAAAAATTTAATAACATTTAATTCGGAATCAAGGACAACTGTATATATTTGCCAGTCGCCAACTGGAATCTGTTCTGAGTTTGCACCTTTTCCAGAATCGTTGTATATATTTGCATTTGATAAGTCTTGATCTCGAAAAAATAATCTAGAACTAGCAGCAATATTCGATGAATATTGAATATTGCCACAATCTAATTGAAAATCTTGTGCAGCTGAAGGCTCTGCATCATAAGATAGTAAACTTTCAAATTTATTAGATATAGAATTAAATTTAAAAACAAAACTCATGGCAAATGACCCATTTTTAGGAGTCTTAACTCTAAGAGATGTATCTGAACTTGTGTTTCGTAATGTTTCGAGATATGAACCTATACCTTCAATAATATTTAGTCCATTTAATGAGCTTGTCTTTAATTTTATTAGAGAAGAATCTCTAGATGTTAAGTGGTAGTTGTTTTTACTTAAGTCATTGAATGTAGATACATCCGAGTCGGACAAGCCACTAAGTGTGCTAGCATCATACCATTGAATAACTTCGTTAATAATATCATAAGGAGTAAAATCTTTATTCGAGGATTCAGTGGGAAAGTTTTCGGATAAATTGGAGGTTAATGAATTGTAGTGAATATGATCAGACGGTAAAGAATCTAATAGCCCCCATTTAGAGCAAAAATATCCATCAATAAAATTTCTTTGATCATCGGTAACAATTCCTTGAATGAAAGCAATCTCACCAACAGCAATATCTCCAGAAACTTTAAGGCTTCCATCCGTAATGACGGAGTTTTTATATGTTTTGCTTTCATAAATTATTGAGCCATTAACTCTTATAAAAAACTTATCTTCAGCTCCAATTCTCTGAACTTCAATATAATAATCAGTATCAGTAGAAAAATTATAATCAGTGATAACATGATACACACTTCCCATTCTTACACCGATTTGGTTGCTAGCTCCAAGAGTAAGAGTGAATCTACCTTCACTAGTTCCTAGCTCTATGAATGGTACTCCTTCCCAGTCAGTTTGCTTTTTAAAAACTGAAAAGAAACTAAAATTTTCATTAGAAATAGCGTCTGTAATTGCTGCACTTGCTAAAGATTTATCACTAGCATCGTCAAAAACAACAGTATTTAAAGAATTGATTTGAATGCTACTTGATACTGAAGGTCTTAGGCTTGTATTGCTTTGAACTAAATTTTTTGAATTGCCAGATAAGTCTTCCCAACTACTTAAGCTGTTAGAGGCTGATAAATTGCTTGCATCATAATGCAGTGCAAGAGGATCGCCAAAATCAGATAACTCAAAGTTACCTTTAATCCATGTATAACTGTTTGATCCATTGTCTCTTAGTTTATAAAGATGAGCATTAGCCTTTACCTCACCCTTAATAAAAACATAATCATAGTCTGTATCGCTTGAACTGAAATCAGAATCGAGCGAGTGAATACTTGCACCGCTCTGTTCATATAATATCTCATTCGTTTCAGGAGGCAATTCTTGTGTAGATTCATCCAGATGATCGTATGTAGCTTCTATGGAAAAACTTTCATAATTAGATCCATTTTTTCTAATCCAAAGGCCGTATTTTTGATCTCGATTCCAAGTAGACTTATTGTTTGTGTCTGTAGTATCTGGAACATGATTATAGCTGATAATTTTTAGGCTTTTATTTCCATTAGTATCCGTCCAGTAGGCAATAATTGGAGCTCCTGTTTCTCCTTGAGGTTTAGGCCAGTAGGGGCTTAGGGGTAAATTCTGACCATCAACACCGTATTCAGTAGAATTGTAAGTATAGTCTGCGTCTTCAGTTACTTTATGGGCTATTTCGTGGGCAAGTAAGTACTGCTTTGTTCCTAATGAATTATCTTCATTATTTAAGTCATCGATCCAGTCTTTTACTTGAGATAATAATGCCATATATTATATATTACACAAGAATTTAAATTTTTGCTTGGTTAAACTTGTAGCCAAAGTGATATATATCTTGAGCATAAAGATTTTGAACAGCCCTTACCATTTCATCATCATAATATTCACTATAATGTTTATGCTTTCGTTTGTTTCTATGGGG
>Ga0099849_1001559_pt1 | contig 10757 bp, 4 predicted proteins | sample CB_VirMetaG_4_FD_78177 | JGI IMG/M metagenome (GOLD analysis project Ga0099849, IMG submission 78177) | Freshwater to marine saline gradient viral communities from Chesapeake Bay - CB_1508_1M Viral MetaG | ecosystem: Environmental > Aquatic > Marine > Coastal | place: USA: Chesapeake Bay... | reverse complement strand
TTATTCCATGCTTTAAAGCTACTTCAACAACTTTAAAAGCTTTGTCCATGCTTACAGCTATATCTACAGCTTTACCTGAACTATGTGCACCCGGCTTAGACTTACGTGCCTCTATTGGGTGGCTAGGATGTCGATAAGCACTGGTAAGTATAAAAGGAAATCCACATTCTTCACGAATAGCTTCTAGCTTCTGCATGAAGTCATGGTCCATTCCTTGTTGTCCTGTGTGTCGACAAGCTAACTCAGAGTCTTTGAAGTACTTGTACATTACTTAAGCCCAAGACCTTTCATCTGTGCTTCTAAATCTCTATCCTCTTCGTCCTGTATAAACTCAGCAGTAGCATTATAAGGCTCTCCAGTATATGGATTAATTCTTTCATCAGGTTCATTAATAGCTTGTGGTACATCTACTACACCACCTTTTGCATATTGAATTTTCTTTTCCTTTTCATCTTTTAAAAATTCTAAAATATCTTTGTCTACATTTCTACCAAACTTTTTAAGTTTATCTCTAGTTTCTTTTGGTAAAGCTGAATAAGCTGGTAAGTTTGTTAATGCTAGTTCATTTATACCTTTTCTATAAATAAGAGAATCAATAACGTCTTGACCGAGAGGACCAGTAAATGCTTTAGCTAGTGATGCAAACTGACCACCACCTAAATTAACATTAGTATCAATTCTATCTAGATATTCAAAAAAGCCAGCACCACCCCATCTTCTGATTGCTTCATATACTAACTCACCGGGTTCTTGTTCTTCCCAGTTTTTACCACCAGATCTAACATAGTTACCCATCATAGCTACTGATGTCATAAGTACAGTAGTTAATGCAACTTTAGGAGAAGCAACTAAAGGATAATCTTTCATATCTGTAATAAACTTTTTCAAAACAGTATTACTAAATACAGTAGGATAACCAGCAAACTGCATAAGAAGCTGACCAGCAGGAGAAGAAAACCATAAAGGTCTATTAGCTTCTGCTGTGCTTGGATTTAAAATAATTTCTTTTACAAATCTGTTAGCTCCTCTAACTATTCTATCATTATAAAATTCATCACCTATGGATTTATTATAATTAAAGGTGCCATCTTCCATGTACTTACCATACCAAGACAAGCCATCATTAACATCAACACCTAAGTCCTCTAATTGATCTTGTAAATATTTTTTCTTGGGAGCACCTAACTTTGTAATACCTTGTTGATCTTTATAAAGTCTTTCTATATTTCTTCGTAGTAATTTTTTACCAGTGTTAAATGAAGCAAGCTGTACCGCAGAAGTCCATTGTGTTAAAAGATTAGATTTAAAGAAAGCGTTTTGTAATCCTTTAGCTACATCACCAGTAAGAGCTTCACCAGTTAAGCCCTCTATCCTGTCCATCACAGCTTGTTCTAGAGCTAATCCAGTTTCATAAATTTCTCGCCACTCTTCATCTTCTAAGTCTTTAAATCCTTTAGTCTTTTTACCACTTAATCTTTTAATACCTTGTACTGCTCTATCAAAAGTTTTACCTGTTTCTTTTTTTAGAGCATGACCTATTTCATACACAGCAGAAGGTGTATCTCTTAAACCTACACGAGATAAAAGAATTAAAGGTTCTGTAATACTTGATAAAGTAGCTAAAGGTAAGTGAGCCATTTGCTGGCTAAGTCTTCCCCAGTCTGATGCACTTCTTAAAAATTTATTTGCAATTCTATCTTGATCTACTCCAGTAACTTTACCATAAATAGTTCTAACACCAGTTACAATTTTTTCAGCATCTTCTCTTGCCATTCCTTTATTTAATAAATCTTCACGAATAGGATTTATAAATTTATTTTCAAAATCTTGTTTAGTTTTACCAAAGTGTTTAGCTCTGGCTACTCCTTGTGATAAATTTGTAAAGTAATCTTGGAGTACTAAACGTACATCAGTTTCAATAAAAGGAATTAATTCACTATCAGGAATATCAAATACTCTATGTTTCATAAAGCCATAACCATTCCCAACATTACCGGCTCCTTGATACTCAAAAGGAGTCCAACGTTTTTCAAGCATGTTATCCACAATAGTTTTAGCTTTTAATCGTTTAGCTAATTCTTCATTGCCATTAGCATCAACTAAAAAATCTCTGCCAAAAACTTGCATGTCAGTTCCTAAAGTATTTTCCGGTAAGCCTTCTATTTCTCTACCATAGACATCGTAAAACTTTTGAAGCTTGACATCTTCTATTCCCAAAGGATTAGCATGATTATATTGTATTAAAAGATCTTCAAATTTTTCTCTGTTTACAGGATCTGATAATTTAGAATAATTAAATTTATGTGGAAAGTAGTTTTGAACTTTTTGATTAAATGCAAATAACCCGTATTCATTACCAACTGCAAAAGCTCTATCTAATAATTGTTTAATACCTATACGTTTTTTACCGTCTCCAAAATAAGCTTCTTTAACAAAGTCATCTATTGGCTTGCCACCTATTTCTGTAGCTTTGCCATTGGTTGATATTAAAGCTAGAAGCTGGTCGTTTTGTTCTTTAGAAATAGTTGTTTTAAATCTGCTTCTATTAAAAACTCTATCTATATTATTTAAAGAATAATCTAAATTCATGTGGAAAAACCCAAACAATCTTCCAATTGTTTCACCGTAAGTTTCTTCTTTAACTCCCGGCATTCTTTCACCGCCAATTCTTCTTAAATCATAACGTAATGTTTTTAAGAACTCCATCATTGGCTCAGATTCTTCAGCTATTTTTAAATATCTTGTAGAAGATTTACCCAAAGTAACAGATAAAAATCTTTCAAACTTTGAAGCTTTTAAATCTTTTTCTTTTTCTAAAGACTGTAAAATTTTTTGATCAATGTTTTCGTAATTCTCAACAGCTTTTCTAAATTTAGTATGATTTTCTTCATCTAAAGGACCTACAAATCTTTTAGCATGATCAATTATTTCTTGCTCGTTAGCATACTTAAAAGTTTTATCAAAGTATCTAGCACCGCTAATCCCACCAATAGTACCTGTAACCAATCCACCAGCAATACCACCGACAGCTGACATTCCTGCAACAGTATTCCAGTCAATATCATCACGTAAACCTAAGTCTACATCCATCGATTGTGAAAAATATTCGTATGGTCCAGTCCATGCAGCACCTTCGGCAGCTCCATAAATAGCTGGTCTTTTCGCACCTTCCATGGCTGCTCTAGTCAACTGAGAAGTAGTATATTTATTAATACCTTGTTTAGCTAATTGTGTTGCTGTTTCTTTAATAGCTACACTTGATCCAAAACTTGGAATAGCAAACAACACACTTACAAGATTTAAAGGATCAGCAATAATATCAATACCAATATCTTTAGCAGCTCGTAATCTTTCTTCAACAGTTTTTAATTCGGCATTTCTAAAAGTATCTCTAAGATAATTATAATCTCTTTTTTGTTCTTCTGTCCAATTTCCTACTTGAAAAGATCTAGTGATAGCAGAGCTTAAACTATATTCTGAATCTCTTAAGTATTCAAAAATATCTTCGTTTAAACCAAGACCTGCTAAAAATCTATTAGCTCTTTTTGTAAAGTTTTTATCTGCTCTTAAATCAGCAACACTATACTTATTACGAGTAACAGGTTCTTCTTTTGTTGGTTCAAATAAATTTGGATTATTAAAGATAGAACCATACATAGGTTCTTCCATTTTAGGAGTAATTGGAATATAAGGTTTTATATCAGAGGTAGGCTTTAAATAACTTGATAATTCTTGTGAATTAAAAATACTAGAATAAGTATCTTCTTTTTTAGGTTCTTCTTCAATAATCTGAGAAGAACTGAAAAGTTCTGGATCATTAAAGATAGACATAAATTATCCTGTTATTGTTAATGCTTGAAGTTGTTCTTCAAGATCAATTTGTTTTTCTTCTAATTCTTTTATTTCAGTAGGACTTAAAACATTTCTTCTAAATTTTAATTGATTTTTAATAGCGTTTAGATCATCAGTAATTTTCTTTTCTTCTCTATCTCTTAGAGGAATACCAGCTAATCCGGGAGATTCAATTAATTTTCTAATTGCATTTTCAGTAACTGTTTTTCTTCTTGTTAAAACTAATAAGTCTCTTTCAGAAAGATTTTCAGTATCTTTTAATTCTTCATCTACTGTAACAAGTTGTTTACTTAGTGCATCATATTGATCACGTTGCATTGGACTAAATTTTTCATAAACATCTTGAGTAGCTACGGTAGGTGTTTCAACATCCTTTTTATTTAATCCTGAAAGTACAGCATTTAATTCTTCACTTTCACCATAAGCATTCGTAAAGTTAGTAATTAACTCTTTAATTTGAGAATCACTGTAAGATCCAAGTGCAGTCATTTTTTCCATTCTATTACCAACAATTCTTACAGGTGTTACTCCTTTTAAATTTTCTGGAGGATTAATCATCAGTTTAATTATTTCTTGATCTCTTAATTTTGGATTACTTTGTTTTAAAATACTTGTAAGTCTATCAAGTTCAATATTTAAATCTTCTTGAACTTCAGCATCTGTAGTTTTATCTAATTGATTTTTAACCAAACCAATTTGTTTTGAAATTTCTTCATCAACTAATTGATTTAATACAGGCTTATCACTCTTTCTTTCTTGATCAGTTACTGCGTTGCTGTATTCTGTTTCAAGAGCATTAGATGAATTAGAAAGTTCATCTTCAGATATATTATATTTATAAGCCACATGTCTATTTAAATCCATAGGCTTTCTAAAATAAAATGTTGGACGTATAATACCTTCTTGAACAGCAAGGTTTCCTTCTTTTACTAAAGTTTGTATAGCTGCTTCCCTTAATTCTTCTTCAGTCCTAACAAGACCAGCAGAATCTCCAATCTTTTTTTCCATTGCCATTTGTTTAGAAACAGCATCAGCAAGAACATTTAAAGGCTCTGCATTTTCATCAACAACCCAATCACCATCTGTATTTTCTAAAACAACCATTTTATCAATGTTTTTAAAAGGCTGTACAGATCTTAAAGATTCTGTATTAACATTCAATTGTTCATTTATAATAGGTAATGAAAAAGTATCTTCTTTAAATAAAGGTTCAAAATTTTCAGCAAATCCTTTTTTATACAAATCTATATTTTTAAAATCTTCTGCATCAAAAATATTTGAAATATAAAAACTTTCTCCTTTAGTATTTTTTATTTGTTTAGCGTTTAATTTATTATTTACTAAATCTACTAAAGCTTTATTAGCAGTTTCTCTTCGAGTATTAAGATTAGTTGTTTTAGCTTCTGCTTCTTCTACAGCTAATTTTAATTCTGCTTGTTTGTCTGCACCAAACCCGGGAAATATTTTATTTATAGCACCATAAAATAAACTTTTTTTAGTAGGATCATCTTTAATTTGATTAACTTTAGCAACTAATTCATCCATATGTAGTTGTTGAATTTTATGTAGAGGTTCTGCAATATAAGGATTATTTTGTGCTTCAGTATAATAATTTATAATTGATTCAGTTTCCCCAGCTTTCCAAGCATTAAGTTTTTCTCTAACATAAGGATCTTTACTTTGTTTTAATTCATCCCAAGATAAACCGCCTAAATGATTTTGTAAATCACTATTTTCATAATTTCTTGCTACTTTATTATTTATAAAACTATCTCTATCAGGACCATTAAAGCTTACTAAGTCTGTTCTTAACTGATTATTTCTATCATTTTTATAATCGTTTTCAACACCTTTTAATATTAAAGAATATTGATCTTTTAATTGCGAAATCGTATCGTTTGTTTCTTCTTGCACAGCACTTTTTTTAGCACCGAAACCAGCTAAAATAAAATTATAAAGAAGTGCCCTGTCTCTATCTTTATTACTGCGTTTATCCTGACGAGCTAATAGTGCCCCGATTCTTTTACCAGCTCCACCATAAATATCATCAAAATTATCATCACCAAATATATTTGCCATTAATCTTCTCCTTGAGCTAGTAAGCTTTCTCTTATTTTAGGTCCCTCTTCTTTAATACGATCTAAAAGATTTTGGGGTAAAGCACCAGACTGTAAGTTTTCTACAGATATTTCTTTTTCAGATACTCCAGACTTGATAGTTTCAAAAGCTGTATTAATTTCATCTAGTTTAGCTTTTACATCATCTTCGTCTTCTTCGTCTAAATCACCATCTTCAATATTATATTCAATGTTAGCTTCTTCTGCAAGAGCCATAATAATATACATCAAAGGCTCTGCAAGTAATAACATAGTATCTACATTAAACATACCTTCAGTAAATTTAGAATATAGAACAGTCATAGCAACATCAGAAACTGCAATACCATTTACAAGACTTCCAAGAATATGCTTAACAGCTTCTGGATTTAACACAGTTGTTAATAGTGCATCTAAAGCTTCCCTTGGGTTTGTATATTGTGGTGGTTGCTCCCAAGGATAAGGAGTATCAGGGTTGTTAGTTAAAGACTGACCCGGAATAGAAGCTCCTCTAGCTTTAGATTCCACTAGTTCATTTAAAGCTTTTTCACTTAATTCTTTTCTAGCTCTAAGTTTAGGCGAACTATCTTCAATAATATCGTCTAAAGAAACTCCTGCATCTAAAGCATCTTCCAATACTTTAACAGAAGCATCAGTAATGTTATTAGATATTATAGGTTTTAAAAGTCTTTTCTGTGCCATAATATATTATCCTAAACTTGTAACACTGGAGATTGATACAATGAATTATTTAAGTATCCAACATCTCCTGTTCCAAAATTAAATGTTTGATCGTATGCTTTACTAATATCTACACCTGTTTGAGATTGTGCAACCATTAAACTATCTAACTGGCTTTTTTGCTCATTACTAAATCCAAAAGCTTCTCCAGTTTGAGGACCTTCACCAGCTCCTAAAAGTTTAGCGGTTCCATACCCAACAGCTATTTGTTTTCCAATAGAAGCTATTGGACTTGCTAAAGCTCCTACAGCCCTGCCTGTGAGTTGAGCAGCCTTACTTCCAAAACTAGTCATAGGTGCTGTTGCTCCAGCTTCTCCTAGAAATGTAGCCGGTGTTGCTGTTGTACCTGCTAATAAATCTGTATAGCCTAGCTTTTTAATTTCTTCAGCTGTTAAAGTTTTATATCCTTCTCCTTCTACAAATTTTCCAACAGGACTAAAATAATTTTTAGCTGTAAAACTTCCTGTACCACTAACTACTGCATTAGCTTGAGAAAGCACAGTATCCGCTGTTAACGTACCTGCTTCTAATGCAGCTTTAGTTGTAGCAAAAGAAGAACCACCAGCAGCTTGAATAGTTTTTGCAGCAACGTCTATGTCTTTAATAAAACCAAGTTTAGCTCCAGCAGTATATAAAGTTTCTCCAGCAAATGCTCCGGCTTTTGAAAAAGGAACAAAAGCTTTTCCAAGAACAGGAACGCTTGAAATCCAATTACCAGCATTTACAATTGCAGAGCCTATTTGGGTAGATGCCAGTCCCGGAAAAGCCCCTAACGCAGCTCCTCCCGTAACCACAACAGCTGCAATAGTTGCAAGAGTTCTAAGTATTTTACTACTAGAAATTTTCTTTACAACTTTCTTAACAGCTTTTACACCCTTTTTAATTACTTTACTTACTCCCTTAACAACTTTTTTAAAAGCTTTTTTAATTGAACTAAATAATCCCATTCTATCCTCCGAATACGTCTGCTGATATTGCAGCTATTAAATTTTGAAGATTACCAATCCCAGCACTATATTTACTTGGGTCACTTGCTAGTGCTGTATTAATTAATGCAGCTGCTCTATTCTTAGCATTCTCTCCTGATCTAAAATCATAATCTGCTTGGTCTCTCATTTCTTGCCAAATAAAAGATAAAGCAGTTGTTGATAAATTAAATGCGTTTTGTGCATTATTCATGGTTGCAGCATTTACAGCTGCGGTGTTAGCAGTATTAGCTTGCCTTCTCCACTGAACATTAGAAGCTTCAACAGCTGCTCTATTCTGAGCATTCCATTGATTTCTTGCAAACTCTTGAGAAGAATTAAACTCTTCTACTTGTGTTCTTAATTGTGCATTAAACTTCTGTCTATCAGCTTCACGTTGTGCATCTCTAGCAGCAGCAGCGTTAGCCTGTGTAGCATTAAACTGGTCAATTGCATTAGCTTGTGAAGCATTAAACTGACTCATCTGAGCTGCAAGACTTGTCATAAACTGATTAGTCTGTTGTTCGTTAGTAGCATTAAACTGACGTGATGCGTTGGTTGCAGCTTCTGCTGATAATATTCTTTGTTGTTCTTGTTGTGCTCTTAGCATGTTTGCTTGTTGAGCATTGTTAAGATTTGTCATATCCATTTGTAAAAAAGCTTGAGCATTCTGTGCTGCAAGTTTTGTACGTTGGTCAAGCGTTGCTAAATCTAACTGAGCCATAGCTGTAGCGTTTTGCATAATAGCTTGTTGGTCAGCGTTAAAGTTTGACAATGTTACAGTCTGCATAAACTTACTGTTAGCTAACTCTACTTGTTGCTCATTGGTAAACTTAGCCATGTCCATGTTAGCAACCATGTTAGCATTTTGCATAGCTCTTTGTTGGTCAACATTAAGTTGAGCTAAACCCATTTGTTGAGCTAACTCACCATTCTTAATATTGATATTCATCTGAGCATTAAGGTTGGCTAACTCAGTTTGCTGTGCAGCATTAAGATTTTCTGATGAAGCTTGATTAAGAGCTGTCAAGTTTGCAAGTCTCATCTGTTGTTCATTACTTAAATTAGCAAGTTCCATTTGCTGTTTAAATCCAGCATTCTTAGATAAGAAGTCAGCAGCTACTTGCATTTCTGCTAAACGTTCTTGGTTTTCAGCGGTCATGTTTTCACGCTGAGTAGCATCAAGAATATTTAAATTAGCCAACTCCATTTGTTGAGCATTACTTAAATTTTGAGCATTCATTGCCTGTTGGTTCTGAGCATTAATAACAGCAGCCTGTTGTTGATTCTGCAAATTCTGCATTCTCATTTGTTGCTGTTCTTGTGCTGTAGTCATTACAGCTTGTTGCTCAAACTGACTTTGAAGCACGTTCATCTGTTGTGCCATTTGTGCAGTCTGTGATGCAGCTTCTTGACGGTTTGCTAAGTTCTGCATTCTTAATTGTTGTTGTTGAGTAGCCTGTTGTAAATTAGCCTGTTGTTGATTGCTAAGATTCTGTGAAGCTCTTTGTTGTAAGGCACTTGCATTGCTTTGTGCCATTGGTAAAGCTGTTTGAATGATAGCATTGAACAATGCATCTCTACCTACTGTTGAAGCGGTTAAACCTCTTTGTGCCATGTTTTGATTAACAGCATCTACCGCAGGTCTAGCCCATAGTGGTATTTCTCCATTTTCCATACCACCTAATAATGTTTCAATCTGTGAAGATACTAAAGCTTCGGTAGGTAATGCAGCGATTGCAGCCTGTACTTCTACTGGCTCTGTATCTACTTGTGCTTCTACTGTTGCTGGGTCTTGAACAATAGCAGCAGATATTTCTGGTGGTAATGCTGCGGTTTGTGCAACCATTTCAGCAGCAGCACCTTTAGCAGCTGTTCCTCGAACTGCTCTACGTTTAGCTGATTCATAACCAACCATTCCAATAATCTGAGCAGCTTGTCCGTCTGTAGCTGGTACACCTGTTAAAGCTTCACGAGTCTGTGCTTCGGCTTGTGGAGTTTCTGAAATTTGTGCAGCTACTCCGTCTACTTCAGGAACAAAAGCTCCTGCTGAGATAACTGCATCAACTGTTGTGGCTTTTGCAGCGTTTGCAACTTGTTGTGATATTTCAGCAGCTTTTGCAGGTCCTGATAACTGACGTATTTCTTCTACTTTTGCAATCGATTCTGGTGATAAAGTTCCTAATGCAGCTTGTACATCTGCTGTTTGTTCACTAACAAAAGCATCGTATTCTGCTGGTTGAAAGCCTGAAGGAAGTTGTCCACGTTCTACCATTTGTGCAGTTGTTACTCTTTCTGGCGAAGTTTTCTTTTGATAAGTTCCTCGCACAGATTTAGTTTTAGCCATTGTTGTATATCGTTGTCTGATATTTGGATCAACATAAGCTAGATCTTCTTCTGTAACCTCTACATTTTCTGGTAAGTTTCCTTCTAAATATTGTAAAACTTTATCTTGTGCTATTGTAGCTCTTGTAGCTCTATCGGCTTGTGCCTCTTGTTCAGGACTCGGAGTCGGAGCAGGTGTAGGAGCTGGTGTAGGTGCAGGAGTAGGTGCCGGTGTTGGTGCCGGTGTTGGAGCTGGTGTTGGAGCTGGTGGTGATATAGGCTCTCCTTGCTCCCAAGATTGAGTCTCGGGATCCCAATACCATCCATCTGCCAAAGCTTCTTGTGGATTGTCGTATCCTAAATCAACCCACCATTCTCTTCCTGTTTCTATTCCCGTACCTATTTTAGTAGTTACCCTATCTTGATTTGCTCCGGGTTGTGGTGCTTGTATAGGTGGTCTTTGTGCTGCATCAACTGGAGCAGGTGTTGGAATTGTAGTACGTAAAGTTGGGTCATAGCCTTCAGGGAAACGAACTGGCATTGTAGTAAGTATAGGCTCGGGTCTTGGAGTTGCTCCTCTTGTTGGGTCTTCATCACCTCTTATCGGACCTCTTCCACCGCCTCCGGGTGTAGGTGTTGGTGCCGGTTGTGGTCTAGGTTTGGGCATGGGTTTAGGTTGTGGTTTAGGTTGTGGTTTAGGTTGTGGTTTAGGTTGTGGTTTAGGTGTTGGAACAGGTCTAGGTGCTGGTGTTGGAACAGGTCTAGGTGCTGGTGTTGG
>Ga0099849_1001558_pt1 | contig 10757 bp, 7 predicted proteins | sample CB_VirMetaG_4_FD_78177 | JGI IMG/M metagenome (GOLD analysis project Ga0099849, IMG submission 78177) | Freshwater to marine saline gradient viral communities from Chesapeake Bay - CB_1508_1M Viral MetaG | ecosystem: Environmental > Aquatic > Marine > Coastal | place: USA: Chesapeake Bay... | reverse complement strand
CAATCGAGTAGTGGTTTTAGCTCCATCAGAAGCACTCAATCTGGCTTTAAATGTACCCCCTAAGCTAGTGTTAGATGTTGGAGTAAAAGTATATACGCCATTAGATTGATCTATAGTAGTTGCAGAACTTAATTGATCAGGCAGAGATCCATTTGAAGTGTTATAAGCTATACCATATGTTATATTAAATCCTTCAGGATCTTGAGCCGTCATCGTAATAGATGATGTATTACCTGTAGGAGATAAAGTGTGTGTTGCTGGCGGTTCAGCAGTAATTACTGGACTTTCATCATTTCCGACTGAAACACGATCCCATTCACTACCATCCCACATATACATCGCCTTTGTATCAGCTGTAACTGCGAGATCTCCTAAAGAGTTGCCGCTTGATGGCAATGCAGCAGCGTTGGCGTATTCTGTTACTCCACCACCTGATCCACCTTTGATGTCTGAATAATTTGCCATTATCTTTCCGTCATAATCCAGCCTTGAGTAGCATTGTAATATACTAAACCAAATGCTGCTCTGTTTACGTTAACTGTGAGGTCTTGAGCTAATCCTTCGATATTGTGACCGTTTCTAGCCACAGTTATATTATTTATCGATGCATTACCTGTACCGTCAATAATTCTTATCTCATCACTCAGAGATGCAGATGCTGGTAATGTGATAGTCACTGTGTTCGATGTATCAACAATGAGTCTGTCGCCGGCGACCGCAGTATAATTTTGCGTCTGTTCTTGATATGTATTCGGCGTCGTTGTTGAACCACCGCCCGATGGATTTGTCTGTACCCATTGTGCAGAGTTTCCGTCGTAGAAGTAGATATAAAGTATGAGGTTCGTGTCGTCGAACCAGAGATCATCATAACTAGGCGACGGAGGTGGAGTAGAAGATACCGTGACACCTCCACTACCTCCTACTTCTGGAGTGACAGTAATCCATGCTGCATTACTACCATCATCGTAGTAGACATACATTGTGAGATCACTTGTATCAAACCAAAGATCTCCTTCACTTGGTGCACTTGGTGCTGTATTAGACGATGTGACGGAAGCACCGCCACCGCCACCGCCAGTAGCGTCAGCTGCTGGCGCCCAACTGCTACCATTGTATTTTAGTACTTGACCTGTTGTTGCTCCAGTAGTCGATACATCGGTAAGATCTCCGAGTGCTGTAGCTCCTCCACTGCTTGCTACATTTCCTGGCGCCCATTCGCTATTAGCATTATCCCAAACGAGAGCTTGTCCATCGAGCGGCGCAGTATTAGATACATTGTTTAAATCATCTAAGTCTGATGGTATTGTAGGAATAGTTGGAATATCACTTGCATTTGCTAGCTCTATCCAACTACCAGCATGGGCATAGTATGCTGCACCAGTTCCGTGTACATGAGCAAACATACCGTGATATGATGTAGCCGATGGCAAATCACCAGTCGTAGCGTACATGTTAGAGAACAATATCTTATTAGTGCCAAGATCTAAATCAGCACCTTCGATATGTGCACGTGCTCTCGCGTCTGTATAATAAAGGTTAGTAGAACCTTCTGATAAGTCGTCAGTATCTTTTTGTGTTAGATCAAGATTAGCACCAACTTGTAATGCTATTCTAGCGTCGGCTCTCGCATCAGTATAATATAGATTAGTTGAGCCTTCAGCTACAGTGTCTGTATCTCCCTGTGTATAAGTTAATACACCAGTTGTACTATTATAACTCAGTTGTGTAGAGTTCTCGCTGATCGCGGCTCGAGCTCTTGCATCTGTGTAATATAAGTTAGTTCCTTCAGAAAGATCAGACGTTGTCTTTTGACTCAGATCGAGATTGGCGCCAGTCTGCAAGTTAATGCGCGCGTCTGCTCGAGCATTCGTATAATAGAGATTGTTGACTCCTTCAGCAAGATCATCGGTATCTTCTGAAGAAAGATTCTGTAGGTAAGTGGTCGACAGATCAATCGTTGCTGCTGTCGACGAATCGCTGCGAGTCAACGTGATAACATTATTTGAGAAACTACCGCTCGTAATTCTTGTTAGATTTGTATCATCGAAGAGAACAGCGAAGTCAACAGTAAATGTTGTGTTGTCTGAGCGCGTAAATGTTGCAAGACCATTTGCGTCGACTGCGCCTGATGTCAGTCTTGCAAGATTTGTATCATCGAGATACAATGACAAATCGATATTAGTCGTTGCTCCTGTTTCATCGACGTACGATAAAATATTTGATCCGATACTGAGTGTAGTGGTAGTCTCAGTAAAACTCATTACACCGGTGGTACTATTATAACTTAAATCACCTGATGCGCTGATTGCTGATCTAGCCCTTGCATCTGTAAAGTATAAGTTCGTAGCACCTTCTGAGACTGTGTCAGTGTCTCCCTGAGTGAACGTTAAAACACCAGTAGTACTGTTATAGCTTAACTGTGTTGAGTTCTCACTAATAGCTGCGCGTGCTCTCGCGTCAGTGTAATATAAATTAGTGCCTTCTGCAAGATCTGACGTAGTCTTATTACTGAGATCGAGGTTTGCACCTGTTTGCAGATTTATTCGTGCGTCTGCTCTTGCATCAGTATAATAGAGATTCGTCCCTTCAGCTAGATCTGTAGTTGTTTTTGCTGCTAATCTTGCATCAAAATCGGTATTAGCTCTAGCAGTAGTATAATAGAGGTTTGTACCTTCAGCAAGATCTGTAGTTGTTTTTGCTGCTAATCTTGCATCAAAATCGGTATTAGCTCTAGCAGTAGTATAATAGAGGTTTGTACCTTCAGCTAGATCTGTAGTTGTTTTAGTTGAAAAATTTGTATCGACTCTTGCATCTGTATAGTAAAGATTATTGGAGCCTTCAGTAATATCATCAGTAGTACCACTGAGCTCACTGAGTTCATCTTTTGTGGCTAGTTGTGACTGTACATATTCTTGAGTAGCAAATGTTTCTGCGTTTGCACCAGCAACTGATATAAGGAGAGCATTCGAACTTTCTGATAATTGGAGTGAACCAAGATATATTGTGTTGCCGCTCAGATAAAGATCATTCCATCTTTTTGTTTCTGAACCGAGATTATATGTTACGTTCGCTGTCGGTGTTAGATTTCCTGCTACAGTTGCAGAACCTAAAATATTACCATCGAGATCTGCATGAACAGTAGGAGTTGGAATTGTATTTTCAATAATAAGCGTAGATCCTGACGGATCATATACTTCACCAAAGTGTGTGCCGTTTGTATTGCCCCAAAAATTTCGTGTTGAAATATCAAGTACAACAAAATTGTTAGCCGTCTTGTCAATGACGTCGCCATAATATGTAGCAGGATTTATTCCATCACCCGCATCTAAAACAATATCTGCTGTAACAGTAGGATCAGCAAGATTATGTCCGACCTTAGTTACGTAATCTACTTGTGTAAACGTAGCAGAATCGGCCCAGGTGTTTGATGAATCGATGTATACGTATAATTCATTATTGGCAGTATCGTACCAAAGATCTCCATCGCCAGGTGTAGCAGGTGCTGTATTACCTACAACGACAAATGAAGAAGAACCGCTAGATGATGCTGCCCCGTCTTTCCATGCATTTTTAGTCGAATTATAGGTATACGTGACACCGTTTATAACAACGGTATCGCCATCGCTCGGACTATTTGGAAAATTGTATGCGGCCATATATTATCCCTGGGATCTTTATATTTATACTTATTCCCAACTTTCGGGATCTACTGGTGCACCACCACCGCCGCCAGAAACGTTTGATAGTATGGCGCGCGCTTTTGTATAATCTCTTGTCTCACCGGCCAATGATCTCAATTCTTGTAAATCAAATTGATCAGAATAATTATACGAATATATTTTTTTGCTAGTAGTTGTAATAATCTTTTCAAACTTTCGTGATAAAGATGATTTAACATTAAATGTGTTGCTAAATGAATATGTCGGGGCAACAGCACTTGTTAATGTCTTCGATACATTATTTAAATCTTCTGTCGGACCTGATACATTTCCATACGTACCGCCATATGGCCATGATGTCGGTATAGTACCATTTACAGGCAATTGATATTTCATACCTAAATATTGTTCTACATAATCAATATCTGTTGCTGATAGCTGTGAATCAAATATTACAACTTCTGCAACCTGCCAATCTGATGTTTCACCTCCACCAGGGGCGCTACCGCCATTATTAATAGTAAGTAGAGTTGTGCCTCTATTTCCGCCAACTGATGTACTTCTTTGTACACCATTGCTTCGATATAATCCAGCTTGATCGCATGAAATTACCCAATTTGTTGTTTCATAATCAGTTTGTGCAGTTAACCAACCCTCATGATAAGCTACTCCTGCATTACCATTCCAAAAACCTGACAACCAGTTACTATTACCCGAAGTAAATATTCTAGCTTCTGTTCCATTATATCTAGCAACATGAAAAAGAGTGTATGATTGGCCTGTCCCTCCAGGCAAAATACCTGTTGGAAATGATAAACCGTCGTTCGTTGTGCCTTCTAAAATAGAATAATTATTGAGCGTTGATGATGAAATAAATGGGCTGCCACGAAAAGTCGTTGCAGAAGATGACCCCACATCATCAGTCCATTCTACGCCTGCGGAAAATGTAGATCCTTCATATGCCGCATATAAACTACTTAAGTTACTTGATAAAACATTATTTGCAGTTGCTGCAGGCAATGGGCCGCCAGTAGATATTGCGTATCGAGCACCAGATAAATTTGTTGTTAATCCACCAAATGACGGCCAAGAAGTATATGTACTTTCAACATTTATACTTTGTCGTTTTAATCTAATTGGCTGAGTCGCACTACCATTAGCTCTAATTGTTATTCTGCCCATGAAGCGCCTATTTAAATGTTTACATCAGCAACTATATCACTCACGCCTGCACCAGTGATAACTATATTAACAGTCGTTTCTGCACTAGTTGATGTCGTAATACTTGTAGTAGTAGCTCCGCCTGAAAAAGTCATCGTACTGCCTTCTATTGATAAATCAACAGTAGTAGCAATTCGAGATCCTTCGATATTATAAGCACTAATATCTACAGTTGAATTAATATTTGTGCCAGTATAATTATATGACGAGCTAGCTGGATTTATAGTTACTCTAATAGGTAATGACGGTGTTAAAATATGCAGATCGCCATATGAATATTCAGTACCGACCGCATTAGCCCATATTCTATCTGTTGAATCTCTACCTAAAGCAGTAATATTTTCACTGATAGTACTACCAAGTTCCCATCCGGTCGTATTATTCCAATTGTATATGTATGTTACAGCATAACATATAACTCCCAACATTGTTTTTTCATCATTTAAAAATACTGCAGCTTTTGGTGTTTTAGGTATTGTTAAAGTACTATGAAAAGTTAATTGTTTGGCATCGGCAGCATCTACTGTATATGTAATAAATGTACGACCTTGTGCATTAGTATCATTTTCTTGATGATGACCAGTCAACATCATGAGTGTGAGATAACGAGTGTTCGCACTAACAAACGTTTCATTCCAACCCGTCAAAGCATGACCAGTTAGATCACCAGCATCTCCTCTCATATTAGTAATATAAGATGAAGATGTATTACCAGTAATAGTAATATCTTCATTACGAGTAAATGTATCTGTTGTTTTATCCCATTGTAATAGGAAAGGATGATAATCTAAATTCGTATCGAAATACGGAATATATGCACAAGTATTTCCAGAACTGCTCGGATCGTCGAAGAAAGAAGAAGAATATTTACAAACTTTTCCGATTACTGTAGTTGTTCTAGCTCCTCCAGCACTTGTACCAGCAGCAGTTGGTGCGGCGCTAAAATAATGCAAATCAGTTGTGTTATTGCTACCTGCATTATGTTTAGTTACATATTGTTGATAATCATTATCATGATTATTGTAAAGATATATTGCTTTACCATCGACATCAGATTTGCCACAAAATTGAATATTATATGGATTACGCATAGTTGTATTAGTAGTCGCATTTGTCGCAGTAAATTCTACTCCTTTATTGCGACCAAGACCCCACATCGGTCTTGCTACAAATGAATCATATCTTGTTTGTCTAGTGATAATAGAAATCCAATCAGTACCTGCTTCCCATATTGTAGGAAACATAGGATGCGTAATTTCTGTTGAACTAAATTGACCATCGGAAACATATTCGTGTGTAGGTTGATATTCGTCCCATTCACCATCAGAATTGTACCATGCCATCCATCGAAACCAATTTAACCAGCTTTGCATATTTAACCATAAATCTACAGATTTATTATCAGTTGGATTAGTAATGCGTCTGATCGGTGATGAAATTACAGTTGGATCCATCGATAACATAGGCCAAAAATCTACATTATTATGCCTGTTGTTTGCGTATGTGAAAGTGGTTTGTGGACTATATGTGGTTGATTTAGTCAACGCAAGTGTGGCTGGTCCGCCGCCAGCTCTAAAAGTACTACCCGAATCTGTTGGATAATATCGATTGGGAGCACTATTATATTGTCTCGCTTGATTCTTATCCATATCTTTACGAAGATGCATAAATGAACCAAAAATAGGAGCTAATGTAGATTTGTCATGACCATCTGCTTCGATCCAAATACGAGTGTGATTTGGATTCGGACTTTCAATTACCATTGTGGTACCTTCGTTTTCAGTACCCCAACCTTTAGTTGTGCCTCTTACCTTAGCCATGTTTATTTCCTAATCGGTATTTTGAAACCAGTCGACTACTTCGTTAATATCAACCCAATTTGAACGACTGCCATCACCGTTAGTTTTCCATGGTTGATATCGAATTGAATCGAGAGTATCATCTTCGTTGATAATAAAAACTTCTGCTACACCATCATCAAGTGTAGCACGATGATTAACTGTTACGATTGCAGTATTTCCATTTTCATCGAATTGAGTTGTTTCTTTTGTAAAATCTATCTGAGCCATATTTATTACCTAAATACAAACACAACATACAAGTTCTCACCTGCTGTAGTTGATCCAATCTGTGTGATATCTACTGTTACATAATCTCCAGCTACAAATGAATGAGATAAACTCGTTGTAGCACCAGCATTATTACCATCTGCTATAGAAAAATTCTGTAAAGAGACACCGTTTTTTCTTGCAGTTAAATTTATATCAGCTCCAGCTGGAGCAGTATCTACGTAAGCATAGATACTCGATAATGTATAACTGTCGTGTAAATAAAATCTTTTCGTACCAGTATTTATAGTCAGAGCACCTTGATACCGATACGCTCTAATATAATCATCTACATCAGTGGGCGTATTAGTCAACTGTGCATAATCAATTGTTAAATTAGCTTCATACTGAATTACGTCATTTGCTGTCACGACATAATTAGTAATATATCCCGAGTCATTCACAAATTCGCTAACATTTGTCGGTGTATTTGCTACTTCACTATAGTTTACTGATGTGAGGAAAGATGTGAGATCTGGTGGTGTGTAAGTAAAAACACCATTTACATCATCATACGAAAGTGTACCAGTACTTGATGCGGGATTTTGTGTGACACTTAAATCAGATAGACTAAGAGTATTTGCACTGCTACCACCTCCAGGAGTTACTTTCACCCATTGTGTCGAACTACCATCATTGTATAGAACGTATAATATTAAATCAGTAGGATCAAACCATAAGTCACCAGCATCTGCTGTTGTAGGTGGATTTACACTTGATGATAATGATGTGCCTGAAGGTACGACTTGAACCCATTGATTCGAAGACCCATCGGCATAATACATGTATAATAATAAATCTTCAGCATCGAACCATAAGTCACCATTACTAGGAGAAGATGGAGCAGTGATACCGACTGTGACAGACGCGCCACCAGAACCACCACCCTGTGCTATGTTTACTGTTCTATTCCATCGTGTTTTCGTACTATCATAAGTGTACGTCACACCATTGACTACAACGGTCTGGTTATTGATAGGACTATTTGGAAAATCTATTTGTGCCATATTACCAGTAGTGATCGAACTCTTTAAATAAAAACTTATTCTTTGTGAAGAAATCTACGTTCAAGCAAATACGAGTTTCTTCTCCTTGATGTGGCATTGGTTTATGTTCTAACCAATTTGGAAACAGATACAGCAAATCCTCTTTCACATCTATTATATATTCTTCGCCCTGATACTTAAAACAAAACTCTCCGCCATCTTGTGGTACATCAAAATATGTCACAGTACAAAATTTCGGTGATGGCATGATATGTGAGTGTTTATGAAATTTATTATATTGTTTATCAGGTTTTTGCACATAAATCCACGATGCCATCTCTAATTTATCATCACCTTGTGTTACAAATATTTTTTGTAAAGCTTTTTCATATATCGGGACTAAATCATCCAAACAATTTTTGTATTCTACGTTGTATGTTTTCTTTAAAACATTTTCATGTATTTTGTCACCATAACTCTCGATCATATTGTCTCTGTGACTTTCGAATACTTCTCTCAAATTAATATCACACTCAATAAAGATCGGATTTTTATCTTCATCCGTCAAATAATTTATCATATCAATACCAAACTTGTCTTTCGACTGTTCCTCCTCCACCTCCGCCTGACACACCACCGCCGCTCTGCAGTGTAGGCTGTATTTTATTAGAAGCCGCTATTCTAATTTCTTTACTTATTGTAGTTGTTGGCTGTGGTACATTCGACTTAATTTGTGTAACAGATGGATTCAACACTGCTAATTTTTCTGAATGAGTAAATTGTGTAAATGTACCAGAGTTATATGTTATTAGACTTTGATCTGGACTTAATGATTGTGAGAAAGACAAGCCAGTATTTCCAGAACTACCATTTGCTGTGAGTGTAGCATTCATCAGAAGATCGAGAGTAGCGACATCACTCGTGCTCAAAGCTTCGTCTAATACACCAATTTCCATAAAATATCCTGGTGCTTGACCTTCCCATCCGAATTTATTGAATGTTGTACCGCTACCCACTCTATCAGTTGTTCCTACATTTTGACCGTCGATATAAAACGTCTGTGTACCTGTTGATGATGTGGAACTAGTTCCTTGTCCTACGACTATCAATCTTTGCCATTGAATAGAGATATTATATCCTGTATCTCTGAATGCACCATTTCTATTTGAGTACATGCCTAAATCTGTAGCATTGTTATTTACAATCACTTTATGATCGTTATTACCTCTCCACAGTGTTCTCCAACCACTATTAGAAACACGAGGATACCACACAGCAAAGAGCGTATAGTACTGGCCGAGAACAGGTGCTGTGCTATTAGTTATATAGGCTTGAGATGATAGATCGATACAATCTTTACCGTCTATCGTCGTTCGATTGACTGCTCCCCAATTGCTCGATATGAAATGATCTGGCATGTTTTGTGAATGAACATGATTTTCAATATCAAACATGCTGATAGCATTATGAGAGTTAGCAAATGCGAGTAAAGAACGATTACCTTCAGTATCTATCTTATATCCACCCATCTGAGCAGTAATAGTAGGTTCATCACCGCCTACATTAAATTTAAACTGCTGTTCACCTTGTGTGTGAAGATTAAGATTAGTCCGCGTCGATCGTATCGAAGTACCCTGATACGGAATATTATCAGTATTATCGTCGCGAAAATCGTTCGATAAAAATGAGAAGGCAGTAGTTGTAGATGTTGCCATATTTACACATCTATATTAGCTAGGATGTCAGATAGTCCCGCTCCAGTTACAACGATATCAACATTAACATCAGCACTTGTCGACGTAGTAACAGTCGCAGTTGTAGCTCCTCCTGTAAACGTCAGAGTCGAACCACTAATCGACAAATTGACAGTTGTAGCGATTCGAGTACCGTCAATACCATATGCGCTGACAGCGATAGTCGAATTAATATTAGTGCCAGTGTAATTGTAAGATGACTGCGCAGGTGTAATCGTTACGTTGATTGGTACAGTCGGTGTGATCTGATGCACTGTTCCATACGTGTCGCCTTCATTGACAAAGGCAAAGATTCTATCTGTTGAATCTCTACCCACACTACCAACACCATACGGAATACGACCAGATTCTGTCCACCCATTTACACTATCAAAATTATAAATGGCGAAATTAGATTGATGGAAAACGCCGAGTAATGTCCTCGAATCATTCAACCATATGACATTCTTAATTGTATGTGTCGCAATCTCATGACTATGGTGCGTCAATGCTTTGGGATTAGATGCATCAATAGAATACGTAACAAATGTTCTGCCGCCTGGAACTGCATCGTGCGCTGCATATGAACCTTCGAGTGGGAACAGAGTAATGTACTTATTACCACCATACGAATGAACTTCATTATATAATACAGAATTAAATGAGCCATATCCGCCTTGAATACCCAAACCATCATTTAGATATGTAGAGCTAAGATTACCGCTAACAGTCACATCTTCATTTCGTACGAATGTATCTGTAGATTTTTCCCACTGAAAATAAAATGGAAAATAATTATTACTGGTATCGAAATATGGAGTATACCAAGCTTTATTTCCTGCACTCAACACATCATCGAATATTTTAGATGATGCTTTGTGTTGTTGGTCTAGTCCAGCATTCGTAGCTCGTTCTCCACCATAATTACTACCTGAAGCAGATGGCACCGTATTAAATGTGTGCAGAACTGTTTCAGTGTTGAGATCTACGTTGTGTCTTACGATATAGTGTGTTCTATCGTATCTATAATCTGTCAGCAAATAGATAGGT
>Ga0099849_1001557_pt1 | contig 10759 bp, 13 predicted proteins | sample CB_VirMetaG_4_FD_78177 | JGI IMG/M metagenome (GOLD analysis project Ga0099849, IMG submission 78177) | Freshwater to marine saline gradient viral communities from Chesapeake Bay - CB_1508_1M Viral MetaG | ecosystem: Environmental > Aquatic > Marine > Coastal | place: USA: Chesapeake Bay... | reverse complement strand
CTCCTGCCGGAAGAGACGGTAAGGATTCTTGAAGTTTGGATGCAAAGATTTATTGAGGAGGAAGTTGATGAGCTATGAAAAAAATGACAGTCAGTGAAATATCAGAAGCGACAGAACTTCTTCAGATGGCCCAGAACTACCAAGATCAGCTAGATTTGATATTAGTTAGGATTACCAGAATTTTGGGCGGCGTTAAGGATGACGTAATCCACGAAATAGTAGACCAAGCTGTGCTAAACAGGGAGTCCTTGGTCTGGATCGTGGAAGAAATAAAGGACTGGGAGGAGTGCAAGGTTACGGAAGAATGAGCCATTTCTATACACAGCAAAAGAACGGCAAGGTGAAGTTGCTTAAGAGCATTGACACCATAGCCAAGGCAAGAAGTCACGGCAACTGCGTTAAGAGTGTAACCACAGTGCTGTCCTTGTTCCCGAGAGAGTTGCGTGGGTTCGACATAAACGAATGGCGTGAGCGTAAGCTGATCCGCTTGGCTAGGGAGTTCCCCGAGGACACGGAGGACAAGCTCAGAGAGAGACTGTGGGGTTACCGCACTGACCTTGATGGCAGCGAGCTAACCTCTTCGGAGTTTGGCACCAAGCTACACGCAGAGATGGAGGAGGCAATCAAGCAGCGGATGCAGGGGGCAGACTACCACAGTGACTACCGCCACTTCTACCGGCCATTCTTGGCTTGGCTGGATACCAATGGAGTTGTCCCGAAAATCGTAGAGCATTCTGTTATCGACACTGAACGCAGGGTGGCAGGCATGATCGACTTCATCGGAGAACGTGATGACAAGCCGGTCTTGATGGACTTTAAGTTTCGACAAGGAAATCCACGCAAGAAGAGCTACGAGACTGACTTGTGCCAACTCGCGGTGGAGGCAGACATAATAGCTGATGATTGGGGATATCAGATTTGCGACATCGACTGTTACAGCGTCATCTACGACTGCGAGACTCCTCAGATGTACGTCAAGAAGTGGCCTCTCCACAAGATTGAGTGGGGCATTGAGGCGTTTGATTACTTAAACGAAACATACGACTTCTTCACTGGACTTTGAACCTATCCCAACAGCAGCAGGAAGTATTTGAACTTGTCAAGACACGCAAGTGCAGGTTTGTCCGTCTCGATGGATCTGCTGGCACGGGCAAGAGCTACTTAATTGACCAAATCAGACAGTATGACAGATCTGTCTGCATCGTTGCCCCAACCGGAAGAGCAGCCTCCAATGTTCGTGGCGAGACTCTCTATAGAATGTTTGGCGTCCCGAGTGAGCAGCCGCTTGACCCAGACGAGAGAGTCACTGTACTCAGAACTATGCAGATTGAAACCCGATTCTTTGGGCGCAAAAGGGATCGACTTTTACAAGGCATCTCTTGGATCGTAATCGAGGAATACACGATGGTTAGGTGCGACCACATCGACTTCATCGACAAGGCGATGCGTAGGGCTACCGGAAACCCAGAGGCGTTTGGCGGCAAGCATGTGTTGTTTGTCGGTGGACCAGGGCAATTGCTGCCAGTGGCTGACGAGAAGGACACCAAGAGCTTGCTAGGCTATGACTACCCTCCCCCATTCGGACTGGAGCAGTCTCGGTTCTGGCGTGACAACGTGAACCACATACGGATCTGCAGCCTTAACCACATCTTTCGTCAGTCCAATCCCATAGAGGCAAACGTGTTGGAACGCATCAAGGTGGGTAGCCAGACTGACATGGACCTTAGGCTGATAAACAGCAGGGTGGGGAAGCCTCACAATTCTGCCATAATCCTGACGCCATACAGGAACAGGGCAGCACAGATTAACGAGGATAGGCTATCTGCCCTTAGCAGTAGGGAGTACGTGTTCGAGGGTACGCAAAAGGGCGACATTGATGAGGTGAAGAGCATGGATCGAACCTTGAGGCTTAGGGAGGGTTGCCGTGTCATCATCAAGAAGAACGTTCGCAAGAAGATTAGGGGAGAGATGCAGCACGTTGTCAATGGGGACACTGGCACGTTCGTGGGCATGGACAAGTACCAGCGGCTTGCCATCATCAGGGACAGTGACAGTGACTACGTTTACATTGGGCAGGAGAAGGAGAGCAAGTTTAAGCACGAGATTGACGAGCATGGCAACATTGAGTCCAAAGAGGTTGCCTACTTTAAGCAGTACCCGGTGCGGCTAGGCTACGCCATGACAATACACTCTAGCCAAGGGCTCACCCTGAGACGTGTCCACCTAGAGCTTCCTGGTCACGTGATGAAGGACTGGTTTGGCCTGCTGTACGTGGCAGTAAGTCGGGTCACCTCTTTATCTGGACTGACAATAAGTAGACCCTTGACGCATGGAGACATATCATCTACAATAGCAGACTTTAAACAACCACAACAACAGTATGAATTTAAATAAGCAGCCAAAAGATGGCACAATAGAGCTTGCTTACCATGAGTTGTCAAAAGCAATTAGGGGCATCCAAGCGGTGGACCCAGAAGCATACTTGCAAATGCCCGATTTATGGCATACTTGGAAGAGGGCAGAGATTGACTGCCTGCTATCGGTATGGAGTGCCTTGCAGAAGTATGAAGATCGAAATGATTAACAACGACAACAAGGAGTATGGCACCGCCATGTTCCCCGAGGACCAGTTTGACGGTTACTGGAGAATCCAGACAGACAACCCTTCGATTAGGTCCAAGATGCGTAAGATTACGCGAGACAGTAGATCGCCTTGGAGTAGGGTGGGGTGGGGAACCTCTGACTTGTTTCGACGCACCTTCACTCGCAAGGCTACAGCATTGGCCTTCTTTACTAAATTAGGGCTCGAACATGGGTTCAGGGTCGTCCAAGTAAACAAAGACACGTGGGAGCTAAGAAAAGACTAAAAACTGCAGGTGTCTCGGCGGTTGCGAAGAACTCTAAGCCACATAATGGGGGCGAGTGGACGGATGCTCGCAAACGTAGCTTTGCCATGTCCGCTTTGCGTGGCGCTAGGTGGCCGGTCAAGTACCAAACAATTAAGGATGCCTACGTTAAGGATGGGGTCAACCCAGCAACGGGACGCAAGTGCAAGCTTCACAAGTGCGCACAGTGCGGGAACCTATTACCTCAAAAGGACATGGTTGCTGACCACATTGATCCAGTGGTTCCCATTGAAGGATTCACTGGGGAAACTTACTTGGGCTACAATTGGAACGAACTAATCCAGCGTCTGTACTGTGAGGCTGACGGCTTCCAAGCGTTATGCAAGGAATGCCACAAGCTCAAAACAGCAGATGAAAGGGCGTTAAGAAAGGCTAGAACGTAGTGAATTAAGATTTTGCGTAATAAGGCATAACATATTCGGTGCCGTTAATCAGTACAGTGGTGTATCCTGTTGGGTTTGCGGGTAGGGCACTAGCCGCTCCTGCGGCACCAACGGTGGTTTGCGTAATGCCAGCGGATAGCCTACTGAAGTTGACCGGTTCAGCTGCATGATACAATCGAGGTCGCCCAATTTTAAACTTGGTCTTGGTTCCAGCAGTATAATCGCCTTCGGTAACTCTGAGTTGCAAGTTAGTAGAGTAAGTCTCGTTTGGAATCCACGTGAATCGCACAGTTTGCCATGAGTCAGGCATCCTCAAGTAGCGTTGATAAGCGACAGTAGACGCATCTTTCCAAATGCTCAAATAGATTTCATCCAGCGGCGTGCTAGATGATTTGAGTATATCTAACTCAACCCAAGATACCCGCCCTGGAACTAGCGATCCGTGTAGGCCGTTGAAGTTCAACCCGCCCCCATCGCCTGACACGGTGAACTCTATGGCGTTGCTGCCACCAAGAGCATCCGTAATGCCAGCCCGAGATCCGCTTCCTATACTGCCATCGGTCGTCACGTCATCGGCTGTGAGAAGGTTGACGTAATCTGCCGAAGCACCACCGGCGGTGTGGTAATTGGGGACATTCATCTCACCAGAGTGGTATCCCAGTGGATCGCGTATTAACCCCAGATTGCCGCTAGATGTAATAGCTGTGTTAAGTTTATTGGGTCCTTCGTTGGTTGGCCCAACGTCAATCAGACATTCCCTGTTCCTGTTCTCCACCAGGTCGGCGGCTGGAAATTCTATGTAATTGTCTGGCTGAGTGCCAAGCAAGAAGTTGGGTCCTAATTGGCAGTTCCGAATATTGGGAGTGTATGAAACGATGTATGGCCTCGTGTACCCAGCGTTACCGGCAAATTGGTTGTCGCGAATATCCAGCGCTTCAACAAGTCCAGTAGATGCTGATGTAGCATGAGCCGTTTCTGGGAAATTACCGGCACTCGCTTCATCCGCAATCAGTATCTTGTAATCGCCAGAAGAAAGGTTCTCGTTCCCAAACTTGTTATTGAAAATAGTGGCTCCCTTCTGTCCGGCAAAGCTCGTGGTTGGCACGATCCAAATGTTCGTGAAGTTTGGACTGTTGCCTCCGTTCTCAAAGTGAACAAAGTCATTGTTCTCAACCCTGACATCAGCCCCGCCCTTACCAAGCTTGATGCCGTACAGATTGGTCAAGAACGCATTGCCTACTATACGAGTGCTGTTAGCCAGACCGGACAAGGCAACCGCCGTACTGGTTTGCGTCCCGTCAAAAACATTATTCTCAATAAACCAATATGGCATATCTGAACTGTTGTGCCCAATAGCACACGCTGTGTAATTTGACAAGAAGCAGTCCTTAACCAAGTGCTGTCCAGAAACATTAATGTTTGTGTACGTGTTTCTAAAGAGGCCCTTGCCACCCTCTATGTGCAGATCCCTGATCTCCATAGAGTTGATGTAATTACTGGCGTCAATTAAATAATATCCGTCAGCGACCTGGATTCTTGTAGATCCCCTGCCATCGCCAATTATGCGAAAGGTTGTACTCGTGCTAATTGTCAAACCGGTGCCATTGTAGATGTAATCGCCAGCCGGGAAGTACAGCGTTGGGCCATTGACCACAAAGAAGGGTAGTTGTCCAGACTGTATGGGATAGTAGTTGTCAGTCGTGTTGGTTACATAGGCCCAAGCGGCCTCAATGGCTGTGGTGTCGTCAGTAGATCCATCTCCCTTGGCTCCAAAGTCCTTAACACTAACGTTTTCTTGCAGCTTGGCCTGTACGGTGGTGGCTGAACTTCCAGTGCCACCTTGGTCATATGTTATGCCGTCCGCATTTGATGAAGTCCCCTGTGCATAAGCGGTGGGATTGCCTGATGCATCAAACCCCAACACCTTGCTTGCTCTGTCGGTCTTATTGGGCAGATCGGCAGAAGCCGTGTCGCTAATGGGCAGCTTCAACGCACGGTCAGCCTTGCCATCAGCTTCCTGCGTACCAATAGCCAGCTTGTCGAACGCATACTCCAATGACTTAGCAGGGAACTCACCGGCTGTGGTTAAAGTGGTTGATTGAGTGCTGCCTGCGTCCGAATAAAGCACCCAGTTAGTGCCCGTAGGAATGGCCGCAGATGGGGTAATGGTGACACTAGAGGACGTTTCTCCTGCACCCGATACGGTGAAGTCAGTGCCGTTTACCAACGCTGTCTCGACGCTTGTGGTGGTGTCATACTTAATCCCCTTGATGTCGGTCGAGTTAAATACCTTGCGATTAAACGCAATTGTAGGGGTTGACCCGTCGCCAACCACATTAACTTTATATAGTTCTGATGATACACTCATTTCTTTGCTCTTCTACCTTTTGGTGAACTTTTAGTCCTGCCTCCCTTGCCTGCCCACAACTCGGTACAGGCTAAATGCTTTGCTGTTCCTGGCTTTGCCGTGCTACACTTATGCCTAGCCCTAAAAGACTTTCTAGCGGCATCAGAGTAGTTGTGCCCATAGCCAGTAGCTCCAGCATGGACTAGCTTTTTCTTGCCGTCTATGCAATAGAGCTTCATTATCTTCTTACCTGGACGGGTGCTCTTCTTCACCTGCCCACAACTCATTGATGATTTAGGACTTTTTGCCACGTCGTACCGCCTTTACTCTTCTTGGTTTACCTGATGGTTGACCCAAACTTTTCTTCTGTTTAATTCTTGATGCTTTCTGCGACTTAGACATTTCGCTTGCCGTTACAGGGGTTTCCTTGCTGACACGCTTGGAGGGACGACAATAGGGAGTGCCACGCTTCTCTCCCTTTTGCCTGCCACAAGGCTTGCCGGTTCGAGTGTCAACCCACTTCTCCTTAAACCAACGTCTTAGATTGGCTCCAGCCTGCGTCTTCCTTACAGTCATTTCTTCTTACGCTTAGTGCTGTTGCCCCAGTTGGCAGCACCAACCTTACGGCACTTAGCTATCGCCCCACTTGCGTACGCAGATGGGAAGACCTTATACCGAGCTTTAACTTTTCTGTAACAAGCGTCCTTGGGCATCACTTCTTCTTTCTACCGGAACATTTCTTGCATTTGCACCCTCTGGCAAATATCGCCATGACGGTAGCTCCTGCATCTTTAAGATCGAACAAACACTTCATTAGCGTTTCTTCCCGCCCTTAGATCCGTAACCGCCTTTACCTTTTCTTTTTCCGCAAGCCATATCAATCATCCTTCGTTTCTTTTTTTCTAATCTTAATTCCAAGTACAACAAAATATATGCCTAGACTGGTAGATACCAAACTAAGGACTCCGCCAATCACTCCAAGTATTGTGTTTAGTTCTGCTATCTTGTCCAACATAGTACCCGTTGCAGCCAATAAACCGCCAAGGGAAAAACCAAACCCCCTTAAGAAAGATTCATGTGCTGCCTCTGGTAAGTTCATTCTGAAAATAGTCTCTTGTTTAAGTCCCGTTGCCCGAAATACCACCCGCCGTAAGCGAATGCTATTGTGAAAATTTGCTGGAGAATGACATCTTGGTATTGCTCAGGCATCTGGAAGTACAGGATGCCAGCTAAAATGTGTACGCCTACAGCCAGCAATGGACGCACAGATCCCTTAAATACAAAGTGCCATATCAACAGACCCTTCTGCCAAGGCTTCTCTGCTATGCTGGCTACAGATACCAACGCATCACTCTCATGCTGGGCGGCTTTCTGTGAAGCTTGAAAGTCTGCACTATCAGCCGCAATGGTTCCCTTGTCGATTTGGAGCTTTACCATCTCCCTCTCGATTTCGGCTTGGGCTTTCATGCCCTTAATCTTCAACCATCCAGACGCAACAGAGCCAGCAATCCCAAGAATGCCGCCTGTCCCTGCGTTAGTTAGTGCTTGAATGAAGTCCATTATTTACGTAAGCGTTCTAGTGTTTCAGCTATTACGTAAGCTAAAATTAAGAATGCTGCTAGTGATAGTATTACTGTCATTGTGATAAAAGAGCTATTGATGCAGATGAAGATCTTAAAATATATAAATCTCTTGTTACTTCAGATGAGTAAACGTCATCGGCATAAGCGTTGTAAAAGTCACTAGATGCCGTATATGTTGATCCATCAATAGTTTGCCAAGATTGTACAATAGATGGAAAGTCGTTTGCAGCAGATGGTATATTTGTTTTCTCTGCTCTATAAGTATATCCAAGCACTGGAAAGATTGAAGAATCCCTTATTCCAATGGCGTACAACGCAAATATAGCTCCTGACCATGTTTGAAGTCCCCTGTACGCATTTTGAGCGCTAGGAGAATACTTCCAAGGTTGACCAACCAAATTAGCAAAACCACCCCTTAAAGCCCAATCAAAATCACCAACATTCATCCATCCACTTGGAGCATCGAAATAAATAACATCGCCTTCCACAAAAGGACTAGTATCGTTTAAAACAACATCTAAAGTGGTTAAGGTTTGACCCGCATCGTTTAGTGCGTACGTAGTTGAAACAACTCCAGTTTCACCATCGCTAACTCTAGTAGCAATAGCTCCCTCTGGGATATTTGTTTGATAGTAGTCTCCACTTGAAGAAGTACCAGCTATTGGAATCCTTAAAGTTGAACCTCCTGGTTGGGCAGGCAAAGTTCTTTCTCTCCACATAGATGGCTTTATAGTTGACGAATGTGGTGAAAAATCGCTGTCTATAAGTGCTTGTGTAATCTGAAACGCCTGATCCCAATTTCCAGGAGAAAGGGCCATAAAGTCGGAGTATTCAGAGCTTCTGCCAGTTAAATGAAGGGCAAAAAGTACAGCAGGTTGGTGCCATTGGTAGTGGCCTCCATCTGTAACAACTCCAGTGCTAGAAAAAATTAAAGGATCTGCCCATTGCAAACCATGACCTATCATTGTTTTTGCAATTTGCTTAGTTTGTGCCTCTGTGTAATAATTAGTTGCTAAGGCAACCATTACCAAAGACATCATTTGTCCTATATACCTGCCATAATTTGGATGGGTAGCATTCCCTCCACCAAATCTATAAGGAGAAAAAGACTGATACCCATAGTCGCCTGGTCCCCATGCAAACCCAAATAATGGATAATGTTGCCCAAGAGATTCCATTAAATCTGCGTATGGTGGCAGCGAAAATCCAGTAGAATTGTAAACAGGTCTACTTGAATACCAAGAATCAACATCCGCACTATAAGACACTGGAGTCGATTTGCCAGACCATCCAATGCTTGATCCTAGATATTCCCCAGAAGGGAGAGTGGAAGACAATACGTGCAAAGATGCAATTTCCGTAAACCCGCCAGCTCTATGGACGTATGGATCTTTTGCAACGGTTTTAATTACAATGTCTCCAGCCTGAATTGTTATTGGCAATGTAGCTACACTTCCTGCATCGTAATTACCTTGCCTTTCATCAAAGCCTTGATTTGGACCCGAAGTTGCTCCCCTTACGGGATTTAACATTGCTCCGTTTATCAAGTCACCGTTAGAGTCGGTAGTTTGAGACGGAGTAATTGATGTTATTGTATCAGTTCCAGTTGGTATCGCAACCCATGCTACACCCGCTTCATCTAGTCCCCATGAGTAGTTTCCAGATATGGTGAAGGAAACTCCACCCATTGTTACTACAGTTGCCATATCTAACAAGCAAATGTATGAGCAGTTCCAGAACTTCCTCCACCACCAGCAGAAGTATTAGCAACTGCTCCTATATTTCCGTTGTTTACATAAGTACGAATAAGTGGAGAACCAGATGTTGGGGTAAAATCTTCGCTGCCACTTGTTATAGAAGTAAATAAAGGATCTCCAGATTGGTTGTTATCTCCAGGCGTTCCTCCTGCAAAATCAGTTTCCCCACTTGTATTATTGTAATAGTGGTTATAATCAATGTAAGCTGTAACATTTCCACCACGGTTATCTTCCAAGCCATAAAGACCATTTGAAACAAAAGAATTTCCCGTTATGATTCCGTCTAAACTTCCTTGAAGAGCGCTGCCAGCATCTCCAATGCCACTACCCGTGTTTCCGTAAAATGTATTATTGGAAATTATAGATTGGTCAAACTCCCTTCCTAATTTAATTCCAGAAGATCCATTACTGTAAATTAAACAATTATTTATATAATTGCCTCGGTAAGCAATATCAACGCCAGTGTCTCCGTTGTTATGAACTGATACTCCTACAAGCTTTAAAAACCCAGCTTTGGATACTATAGAATCGGCAGGTATTCCAAACCCAGATCCTCCATTGCCATCAATTTCGCAATTTAAAAAATAATTAAATTGCGAGTACCCTTGTTGAACGCCATCATTAGTTGCTGAATCAATTCGGCAAGTGTCAAAGATTAAGTATGTGGAAAAATTTGATGCAGATGAGTCAAATTTTACATTGTGATCAGTGGCTCCAGTTAGTCTAATACGTTTAAAACGAACATACTTAGAGGCAGCAGTTGCCCAATAAAACAAACTTGTAGAAGGTGGAAGTGAAGAGCCAGATATTGTATAGTAACCAGTTGTTAAAGGCGTACCAGTTGCATCCGCTCCTACAAAGTTAATAAGAGACGTTTTAGTTCCAGCATTGGTGTCCCAATCTATTTGAGCAGCAGGAGTTTCGGTGGCGGTTGCGCAAAGTCGAACCTCGTCGCCAGCTACAGCAGTATCGGCTGCTTTTTGTGTTGTTGCCCAAGCTGTCCCGAATGACGTTCCTGCTGCTGCATCGCTTCCGCTAAGTGGATCTACGTAGTAAATTGCCATGTTAATTCTTGGTTACCGCAATCGAAACTGTAGCTCTAGTTGCTGTAGTTATTGAGTCTACGTTAAATCGTAGATAGTCGCCTTTTGTAAGCGAAGTTGTCCATCCAGTTAATGTCGTGTCTTGGCTTTTTTCAGCTGAAGATACAGTAGGAGGTGCACTAGCAGTAATTGAGTCTGCATCAGTAGGTGGATAATTGGCGTATGTGTCTTTCCAAATATCTACTACTATGCTTCCAGATTGGTCGAGAACCACATCAGCAGAAGTAATTGTGCAATCGTACGGAACACGCAAGTCTCCCTTAATCCCAGTAGTGATAGCCGAACCACCTCCATCAATTACTATTCCTAGTTGCCCATAGGGAGGTATGTTAATTACAGTAATCCAGTTCGTAGCATCCTTGGCTGTAAAAATTCCGAACTCGCCAGGATCAATGGTTGTGCTGGCGTCAACGCCGTTTCCAAGATTGTCAGATGCAGCTGGAAATACCTGTAGCACATTTGCACCATTGTTGTAAATCTTTACTACATCGTTTACCGCTGCTGTGGGCAAAGTTACTGCATCGTTTGGATTAGCCACCGTAGTAACATCATTTGTTACACTAGTTAGGGCCAACCCACCAGCTTGGGTTTGCGTAGCACTGGCAGTCAAGCCTGTAGCAAACTGCGATGTTTCAGTTAGGAAGTTGTCAATTTTTGTACTAAGAGTTACGTCTGCCATT
>Ga0099849_1001555_pt1 | contig 10760 bp, 12 predicted proteins | sample CB_VirMetaG_4_FD_78177 | JGI IMG/M metagenome (GOLD analysis project Ga0099849, IMG submission 78177) | Freshwater to marine saline gradient viral communities from Chesapeake Bay - CB_1508_1M Viral MetaG | ecosystem: Environmental > Aquatic > Marine > Coastal | place: USA: Chesapeake Bay... | reverse complement strand
GCGGTTACTAACGCTAAGATAGAGCAAGGAAAACAAGGACTAGCAGCGATAACCGCTCTAGCCGGGGAAGGATCAGCGATAGGAAAAGCAGCTGCTTTAGCCTCCGCTACTATATCCGGTATCGAAGGGGTACAGAACGCCTATACGACGGCTCAAAAGTCTCCTATTACGGCGGTATTCCCGGCTTACCCGGCTATACAAGCAGGACTAGCGGGAGTGTTTAGCGCATTACAAATAAAATCTATATTAGCCGTACCTAAGCCTAGTAAAGGAGGGGGAGGAGGTAGCGTAGCTTCTAGTACTCCTAGAGGAGCAGCGTCCCAGCCTCCGGCGTTTAATATCGTAGGAGCTTCGGACGAAAGCCAGTTAGCGCAGACGATTAGCGGAAGAGAAGAGAAACCCGTAAAAGCTTACGTAGTATCTAACGACGTTACTACGGCTCAAGGCTTAGATAGAAATATCGTAGAGTCGGCTTCTATCGGATAACAAAAAAGTAGAAATCTTATTATTTAATATATGGATATTATAGAATTATTTATAGACGAGACCGACGAGGTATCCGGAATAGAGGCAGTGTCAATAGTAGAGTCGCCGGCAATCGAGGAAGACTTTATCGCTCTTAAATCTACAGAATTTAAGTTTGCGGAAGTAAACAAAGAGAAGCGCATCTTAATGGGTGCTGCCTTAATTCCTAATAAACCTATCTATCGAAGAAACGAGGAAAACGAGTATTATATATACTTCTCTAGAGAAACCGTAAGAAAAGCTTCCGAGTTATTCTTTATAAACGGTAATTATAATAAATCTACGCTAGAACACGAGCTACCTTTAGAGGGACTAGTAGCCGTAGAGTCTTGGATCGTAGAAGATAAAGAAAAGGATAAGACTACTCTATACGGAATGGACGTACCTCTAGGTACTTGGATGCTATCTATGAAAGTTCTAAACGACGACGTATGGAATAACTACGTAAAAACTGGAAAGGTTAAAGGATTTTCTATCGAGGGATACTTCGCAGATAGAGCCGAGAGACCTAACGAGCCGAATAAACTAAGTAAATGGGAAGAAGAAGAAGAAGCTTTTTTATTAGAAGAATTAAAGACCGTCCTATCTGGAGTTAATCTAGAGTCGTACGCCGACTATCCGGAAGCCGTAAGTAATAACGCTAAAAGAGGAATAGAATTAAACGAAAAAGTAAACAACAAGTGTGCGACGCAGGTCGGAAAGGTAAGAGCGCAACAGCTTGCCCAGGGATCTGCCGTAAGTGTCGAAACGATAAAAAGAATGTTTTCGTACCTAAGTCGAGCGAGTGAGTATTACGACGAAGGAGATAACGAAGCCTGCGGTACTATCTCTTATCTTCTCTGGGGAGGTAAAGCCGGTCTAAGATGGGCGGGAGCTAAACTAAGAGAGCTAGACCTTTTAGAGGAAGAGCTTAAAGCTCCTTGCTACGACGGTTACGAGATGATAGGCTGGAAGATGAAGAACGGGAAAAAAGTACCTAACTGCGTACCGATTGACTAATGGCTACTACTAAGAATACTTCTTATAAAGTACACGTACACCATACGTCCCAATCGGAGGTAGATAGCGTTAATATAGAAGACGGAGCTATGCTACATACCGACGATGCCTTATATATGGGACACGGTAATAGTAACGTAATAGTATATCCGCAGGGAGGAGTAAAGTCTTTAGGCTGGACTAGATACGAAGATAATCAGTATACGTCCTCTAGTAAGTTATCTTTAACCGACCAGACGGAAGTAACGCTAACTAATAACGGTAATACTATATATAGAAGCCATAGTAGTTTAGATTTTTATAATACTACCTCTAATAAATTAGTAGGAGAGAACGAGAACGACGTATATATGTTTACTGTAGGATTTAAGAAGTCAGCTGCTAACGCAAATCAGACGCATCTAGATTTTAGATTAACGGGAGCAGACGGATACGATCGTATAAATAAGGTATTAGCTTTTTATAAAGGCAACGACGTAGAGCAGAACTGCCACGAAGTATTTCAATATTATATAGACTCTAACGCTTTAGCTAACGGATTAACTCCTAAAATACAATCCCACGGAGGGACGGCTAAGATATGGGATATTATATTTTTTATACAAAGAACTCAAAACGCTAGTTTAAGCTAATGGATAACAGACCCTACCCTAAGAGCGGAAGAAGAGGATGCCAATGCGCCGACGGTACTTATAGAATAGATTGTTGCGACGGAGACTCTCAAGGAGTCGGTAGTTTAGTAGGAGGCGGATCTAGCTCTTATACCTTCGTAGACGGAAGCGAAGACGTCTATAACGTAAGTGGATTAGACCCTTTAAACTGTAATAATTTAATTTTAACAGGATTTTCGGTATCAGATCAAGGCGTTATTACTTTACCTACTACTAACATAGGAACTATTACCGCTACTAGTCCTTCTTCTTTTACATCAGTAACGGAAGATACCTCTAGAACTTTATCTGTAACTATTACAGTACCCTCTGGATATAGTAATACCGACGAAAGTATAATATGTACTACTACGGCTATACAGTCAGCTCCCGTTTTAGCCGATTTAACTTGTAACGACGTAACTTTAACCGGATTCGCCGTAGCTATAAACGGAGCTATAACTCTGCCTACTGTAGATATCGGTACTATAAGTAGTACTAGCCCAGCTTCTTTTTCTTTAGTAAACGTAGCTACTCTACGTACTTTAAGCGTAGATATAACAGTACCTAGCGGATATGGAAACGAGGGAAATACTATTACTTGTACTACGACAGCTACCCAGCCTCTTTCGCCTACTCTAGCTTGTAGCGATATAACCTTTACAGGATTCGCCGTAAGTTACGACGGAGTAATAACTTTACCTACGATAGATATAGGTACTATCTCGGCTACCTCTCCGTCTAGTTTCGACGACCCGGAGGTAGATACTTTAAGGACTTTATCGGTAGACGTTACTGTCCCTAGCGGTTATTATAACGCTGGAGCGACCTTAGCTTGTTCTACTACGGCTACTCAGCCGGGTAACCAACCAGCTTTAGCTTGCGACGATTTAACCTTTACAGGATTTGCGGTAGACTTTAAAGGAGCTATTACTACTCCTAGCGTAGATATAGGAACGATAGCGAGTATTAGTCCTACTAGCTTTAACGGTCACGTAACTACGGATACTTCTAGAACTATTACAATTAATGTAACCGTACCTTCCGGGTATAGTAACGCCGGAGCTAATTTAGCTTGTACTTCGGCAACAGTAACTCAATCAGCGGTAACCGAGTTTTGGATTAGATATACGGCGGATAACTGGGGTAAAGCAGCCGGTCAAAATTTAAGTGTATCGCAAGGGTGCGCTTTACAAACTAATAATACCTTAGTAAATAATAAGTTTATCCATTTAGGTAGTAATAATATACCTACTATGAGCGACGAGGTTTATATCGTAAACGGTAGACCAGGAGACGGTACCTGCGGTTATAGCGGAGGAGGTTTTGGATCTTACTTTATAGTACACGGATTCGCTACCTTAATAGGAGATGCAGCAACAGTAGGAGAGAAGATAGCTTGCCAAGCAGGTAACGCTCCAGCTTATTTAACCGAGCCTTCGGCTTCTTATCAAAGCGCAGACTTCGTCTTAACAACTTCTACTACATCTGGAGTAACGGCTATAACGGAATGCACTTAAAAACCTAACAAAAAGAAATATATCTTATTATATATAAATATAACCGGGAATAATTAACATATATATGAATGCAACAGAAATTTTAAACAAGGCTAAAGAGCTTCTATCAGTAGAAGTTAAAGCCGAAGAAGTAGCTGTAGAGTTAGCTCAAGCTACGTTAGAAAACGGAACTATAATCGAGGCAGAAGAAATGGTAGCCGGTAAAGAAGTATTTATCGTTACGGAAGACGAGAAGGTAGCTTTACCCGTAGGAGATTATACTCTAGAAGACGGAACTAAGTTAGTCGTAGAAGAAGAAGGTATTATCGCTTCTATCGGAGAGGAAGCCGAAGAAGAGGTAGAAGCCGTAGAAGAAGACTTAGCCGAAGAAAAAGAAGAAATGGAATACGCTACTAAAGCTGAATTATCCGAGATCAGAGAAATGGTCGAAGAGATTAAATCTATGATAGAGTCTAAAGAGGAGATGAGCGCAGAGGAAAAAGCTGAAGAAGCACTAGAAGATATCGTCGAAGAAGTTAAGGAAGAGCTTTCTCAAGTAGAGAAGGTAAAACATAACCCAGAGACCGAAGAGGATAAGGCAGTTTTCTTATACTCTCAGAAAAGAGCAGAGACTACTTTCGATAGAGTCTTAGCGAGAATTACAAAAAAATAAAAATAAAAAATGGCAACAACAACATCAATTACTACAACATACGCAGGTGAGAGTGCTGGTCAGTACATCTCGGCAGCGTTATTAAGCGGAGCTACTCTAGAAGCTGGAGGAGTAACGATTAAACCAAACGTAAAATTTAAAGAAGTAATTAAGAAACTAGCTAGCGACGATATCGTTAAAGATGCTACTTGCGACTTTTCTGCTACTTCTACTATTACTTTGACAGAGCGTATTCTACAACCAGAATACCAGCAAGTAAACTTACAACTTTGTAAGAACGACTTTATCTCTGACTGGGAGGCTATCTCTATGGGCTTTTCTGCTCACGATAGCTTACCTCCCGCTTTTAGCGATTACTTAATCTCTCACGTAGCTGCTAAAGTAGCAGATCGTACAGAGCGTTCTTTATGGTCTGGAGATACTGCTACAAACGGACAGTTCAACGGATTTACTAAATTAGTTTCTGAAGACGCTAACTTACCTTCTGGTCAAGAGATCGCTGGTACTACCGTGACAGCTGCAAACTGTATTGACGAGCTAGGAAAAATCGTAGATGCGATTCCTTCTACTTTGTATGGTAACGAAGGACTTTATATCTACGTATCTCAAAACATCGCTAGAGCTTATGTAAGAGCGTTGGGCGGATTCGGAGCTAGTGGATTAGGAGCTAACGGTACTAACAATATGGGTACTCAGTGGTGGAATAACGGATCTTTAAGCTTCGACGGAGTTAAGCTTTTCGTAGCTAACGGATTAGCCGATAACGACGCTATTGCTACTACTAAAGATAACTTATTCTTTGGTACTGGTTTATTGGCAGATCATAACGAGGTGAAGGTCTTAGATATGGCTGACTTAGACGGTTCTGATAACGTAAGAGTAGTAATGAAATTTACTGCTGGAGCGCAAGTCGGAGTTATCGAAGATGTGGTTACTTACGGTATTGCTAACTCAGCGAACTAAGAAGTAAATAATAATTAACCAAAAGAGGGGTAGGTGGGATTAGCTACCTACCCTTTTTTAATATAAAAAATATATATTATGGCTTGTGACTTAACACGCGGACGTAAAGAAGCCTGCCTCGACGCAGTAGGAGGCATTAAGGCGGTTTACTTTACCGACTACGGCGACCTAGGTACTATTTCTAAGACCGACGAAGAGATTACGGATCTTACCGGTACTTTTACCGCTTATAAATATGAGCTTAAAGGGACTAACTCCTTTGAGCAAACGATTAACTCTTCTAGAGAGAATGGTACTACCTTCTTCGAGCAGACTTTAAGTATTACTCTTAAAAAATTATCGAAAGAAGACCATAAAGAAGTGAAGCTTTTGGCTTATGGTAGACCACATATCGCTGTAGAAGATTATAACGGAAACGTCTTCCTTATGGGAGAAGAGCAGGGCGCAGATTTATCGGGGGGATCAATAGCTACCGGGACAGCCCTTAGCGACTTAAATGGTTATACTTTAACCTTTACGGCTCAAGAGACTAGCCCAGCTGCTTTCTTAGACTCTCCTACGGCTGCAGATCCTTACGCAGGAATGACTAGTGCTACTGTTACAGTAACAGAAGGTACTAACGCTTAGTAATTATGTATTAAGGGAAAAGGGGTAGCTTAACGGTTACCCTTTTTTTTTGCTTTAACAAAAACAGAGATAATTTATTATATATATATGATTATCCTAGAAGAGAGTAATAGTAGTCAGACCTTTAATTTTATTCCTAGAGAATATACGTCGGGTACTACTTATACGATAGTAATAAAAGACGAGTTAAAAAATACGGAAGCTTATAACGATACGGCTACTTCCTTTACGGCGGTAGACTATTATTATAGCTTTACCGATACTTTCTCTCTAAAAGAGGATAATACCTATACCCTAGAGATTAAAGACGGCTCTAACGTAGTTTATAGAGATAAAATATACTGTACTAACCAGACAGTATCTACTTATAGTATAAACGATAGCGTATATACCGAAAGATCTAGCGATAATGAATTTATAGTATTGTAATGGCAAGAAATCAAGCAACGAAATCGAATATTCACGTAGTAAGTCTATCTACGTATAATAAACCTAAAGTAGTCGAGGATAAGCGTAAAGACTGGGTAGCCTACGGAGAAGATAATAACTATTATCAGTATCTTATAGACTTATTTACCGGGAGTACTACTCAGAACGCTATTATAAACGGTATTAGTAACCTTATCTACGGAAAAGGACTAGACGCTTTAGACTCTAGTACTAAGACGAATGAATATGCTGCCCTTAGAAGCCTTTTCTCTAACTCTTGCTTACGTAAGGTCTCTTTAGACTTAAAACTCTTAGGAGAGGCTTCATTTCAAGTCTTATATAAAGACGGAGCGGTAGTAAAGGGAGAGCATTTCCCTAGACAGACGCTAAGAGCGGAAAAATGTAACGAAGACGGAGATATAGAGGCTTATTATTACTTCCACGACTGGGGTAAATTAAAACCTAGCTCTAAGCCTAAAAGAATAGCTGCTTTTGGCTACGGAAACGGAAGAGAGCCGGAGATAAAAATCGTAAAAAAATACGTATCTGGTTACGATTATTACTGCCCGGTAGATTACCAGGGATCTGTATCTTACGCTGAGCTTGAAAGCGAGATAGCCGATTATTTAGTAAACGACGTTAAGTCTGGCTTTTCCGGCACTAAGATAATTAACTTCAACAACGGAGTCCCGGATAGAGAGAAACAGTTACAGGTTAAAAACGAAGTACTAAATAAACTAACGGGAGCTAGAGGAGAAAAGGTTATAGTAGCGTTTAATAATAACGCCGATTCTAAGACTACGATAGACGACGTGCCTCTTAACGACGCTCCGGCGCATTACGAGTACTTATCTAACGAGTGCGCTTCTAAATTAATGGTAGCGCATAGAATTACCTCGCCTTTACTACTAGGAATTAGATCTGGTAATAACGGATTAGGTAATAATGCCGACGAGATTAAGACGGCAAGTCTTTTATTCCAGAATATTACTATTAAACCTTACCAAGACCTTATTATCGACGCTATCGACGATATACTAGCGGTAAACGGAATAAGCCTTAAATTATACTTTAAAACGCTTCAACCGTTAGAGTTTATCGAGACTGATAACGCTATTACTAACGAAGCTAGAGAAGAAGAAACGGGAGTAAAACTTTCTAAAGAGGAAGACTTCGACGACGATAAAATATTTGATTTACTAAAAGACCTAGGAGAAGAGGAAGATCTAGAAGAATGGGAGCTAGTAGACGAAAGACCGGTAGATTACGAACAGGAAGAAGCCTTAGATAAGATGATAGGGTTAGCTTCTACGGGAACGGCTAGACCTAACGCTAAAAGCGAACAGGACGAAGAGGTAGACGGCTTACGATTTAAGGTAAGATATCAGTACGCTCCTTTATCTACTAAAGATACTTCTAGAGAGTTTTGTAAGAAAATGGTAAACCAGGCTAAAATATATCGAAAAGAGGATATAATGGCTATGAGTACTAAAGCAGTAAACGCTGGATTTGGAGAAGGAGGAGCTTCTACCTACGATATATGGCTTTATAAAGGCGGAGCGCAATGCCACCATTTTTGGATGCGTAAAACCTATATGGCTAAAGGAGTAAACCCGGACGCTAAAAACCCTAACGCCGAGGTATCGGTAAATAGAGCTAAAGCGGAAGGATTAAAGCCCGAAGTAAACGACGCTAGAGTAGCAAAGAGACCGGTAGATATGCCGAATAACGGATATAAAAACCCTAGATAATGGCAGAAGCATTACTTATATCGAGAAAAGATATCGTTAAATTTACCGCTTTAAACGGTTCGGTGGATACAGATCAGTTTATACAGTTTATTAAGATAGCCCAGGATAAGCATATACAGAACTATCTAGGGACGGATCTACTAAACGCTATAAAGACTAAGATAACCGGAGATACTCTTACGGGAGACTATCTTAACCTAGTAAACGATTACGTAAAACCTATGCTAGTTCACTGGGCTATGGTAGAATACCTTCCCTTTGCTAGTATTACTATCTCTAATAAAGGCGTATTTAAGCATACTAGCGAGACCGGAGAGAGCTTATCTAAAGAAGATATAGACTACCTTATAGAAAAGGAGAGAGATACGGCACAGTATTATACGGATCGGTTTATTTCTTATATGAGTTTTAACGCAGCGAGTAAGTTTAGCGAGTATTATACGAATAGTAACGAGGATGTATATCCGGATAAAGACGCTAATTTCGAGGGATGGGTGCTATAAAGAATTATAAGCCGAAAGTAGATAATATTAAAAAGTTAGAGACTTTCTTTAAAAAACTAGATAACAAAACGAGTAAAAAGTTATTATATAGATATGGCAAATAGCATTAACTGGGGAAAGATATACTGCTCTACAGAATGGGGAGACACAAACGATACCACGGACGCTATTCCTATCGCTTCCTCTCCGGCTTGCTGGGTAGAAGACGTTTTAGAGCTATCGGTAGATAGTATATTATATAAAGTAGATACAACAGAAATAACAGTAGACCAAACATTAATATAAAATGGCAAGAACAAATATAAACGTAGGATTGTCCGCCAACGACGGGACAGGGAGTACTCTAAGAGATGCCTTTATAGCCGTAAACTCTATGACTAGCGATATATACGGTAATTCGGGTACGGGAGATAGTCTAAGAGGCTCTTCTGCCTTAACTGCAGCGACAGATTTAGACGTAGACTTCGATACGGCTTCGATATTTACTATGACCTCTTCTATCGCAGTAGATTTAAACTTTACTAACGCTTCGATAGGAGATGTTAAAACTATTATAGTAACAGACTCGGGAGGTACTTCCTCTTTAACTTTCGATACGGCTAGTAATACTATTACAACACTTAACGGTACTTACTCGGCTACTTCTGGAGCGGTAAACTTTATCCAGGTAGTATGTACGGCAGCAAATACCTTTTTCTTAACTATATCACAATCTATATAATGAAAGCAAGAATAGAAGACGGTAAAATTATTAAGTATAGCGTTATACCTAATAGTTTTAAATCTGGAAGTAAATTAATAGCAGGAGGAGGTAGAAACCTTTCTACCGAAAAGTTAGAAGAGTACGGATTCTACGACGTAGTAGTACCTACTTACGATCCGGTAACTCAAGTTATTTATAACCTACATTTCGATAACGCTTACGTCTCTCCTACTCCGGATGACGCTAACGCTACTAGAGAAGTGTTTACCTACGACGTAAAAGCTAAAACTATTAGCGAGACCGTAGCGGAACTAAAAACTAAAAGAAAAGAAGAGCTTAAAAAACTAGCCTACGATAAACTACAGCCTACCGACTGGTACGTAGTAAGAAAAGCAGAATTAAGTACGGCTATACCTAGCGATATCGTAACCGAAAGAGCTGATATTAGATCTAACGTAATTACTAAAGAGGGAGAGATAGACGCCCTAACTACTAAAGCTTCTATATTAAAGTACGATATTAACTTCTAAAATCCCTTTATATGGCGATTAACGAAAGACTTATAGATACAGAAGTAGCAGCAGCAGATGTTGGAGCAGCAGATGCAGAACAAGGTTTAATCCTACACTTAGACGCTAACGATGTAGATAGTTACGATGGAGATGGTGATATATGGTATGATATATCAGAACACGATGTAACAATCCCTTTGTCTGATAATGCCGATGATTTAGAACTACACCTTAACGCTAGTGATACAACTTCGTATGACCCTGCAACAGATACAACTACTTGGACTGATATAAGCGGTAACAGCAGGAATGCTACTTTAACCTCTCTTACAAATACAGACCACGATATTGATAATGGTGGCTTCTTTACGTTTGATGGTGCTAATGACTATATGACTATAGCAAATGACAGTTCTTTTTCTTCCGCAACTAATTGGAGTGTAGAGATGTGGATTAACCCTATATCAATAGCAGCAGATGAAATGTTGGCTACTTTGTACGGAAGTTCGTCAGACCAAAAGTTTGACATAAGATTTAACAACAGTAGCGGAAACATTCGATTTATCGCAGGAACATCTTCGGGAGGTTATAATTCAGCACAGGATTTATCTTCATCTACTGCGTTATCAACATCAACTTGGCATCATCTAGTTTGCGTTTATGACGATACAAACGATAAGATGTTTATCTATATAGATGGCGATTTAGATGCTACCAAAACTTCTGCAAATAATGGCACATACACATCTATAACTGACCCAATTTTAATTGGTAAAAGAACAGATGGCTATCATTCTAACATAAAACTAGGTGCGTTTAGATTCTACTCTAAAGCACTTTCAGCATCAGAAGTAGGACAGAACTACCGACACGGCAGAGATTATATTTATACTGACTTAGTAGATGATACAAATTTAGGAGTACAT
>Ga0099849_1001552_pt1 | contig 10771 bp, 5 predicted proteins | sample CB_VirMetaG_4_FD_78177 | JGI IMG/M metagenome (GOLD analysis project Ga0099849, IMG submission 78177) | Freshwater to marine saline gradient viral communities from Chesapeake Bay - CB_1508_1M Viral MetaG | ecosystem: Environmental > Aquatic > Marine > Coastal | place: USA: Chesapeake Bay... | reverse complement strand
AGGCGCTGCAGTGTATCCAAGACCAGCGTTAGTTATTCTAATTTCTGTAATAGTTCCTGCACTGCTTACTATTGCTGTTGCAGCAGCAGAAACTGTAGTCACTCCAGTGTCAAAGAACTCATTTGTAAACGTAATTGTTGGTGATGTTGAATATCCAGAACCACCACTTGTAACAGTGATAATTCCGACTATACCATTTCCAAGAGTTGCCGTTGCCGCTGCTCCTGCACCGCCACCACCAATAAATCTTACACTTGGTGTAGTTGTGTATCCAGATCCTGGATTTGTAATGTCTACATTTTGTACAGATCTTGCGTTTTGGTTTGCATTGTCGGTGCATACAACTATTCCACCGATCATCACAGCAGTGGCTACACCAGTCACTCCTCCAGATGGGGCAGATGATATTCCAACAATTGGAGTTGATGTGTAACCACCACCTCTATTTGTAACTGTAATAAGTCTAATACCGCCCGAAGTTATTATTCCAGCAACTGCAGTTGCGGTTACTCCAGTTCCAACAAGAGTTAGAGTTTGAGTATTGCCCAAAATTGTATTGAGTGAATCATCTGTCAATCCATCAGACTCTCCACCAACCAAGAGATCGTCAATATTATCTACACCAGTATCAATAACTTCATTTTCATATCTAAAGAGTTCACATCTTAATTCATAAACATAATTTTTCTGCAATTGGTAAAATGGTTTTTCATGTTCGACATATTTAATTTCATATAAACGATCACCAAGAGGAAAATAGATGATATCTCCTTCTTTTGGTCTTGTTGATAATTTTATATTTGGTTCGTTTTTAATTAATGGTTGAATATAGGATTCCCATCTATCCTTTGATATAATTAAATTTACTTCTTGTGTTTGTTGTATGCCAAATTTTGACATAAGCACAGCATTTTCATTATATCCTTCATAGTTTTCAAGATATGCTTCTATTGGATATGCATCATCAAAAACTGATTTAATGACCTCTCTTATAACCGTTTTTTCAGTAACATATTTCCTAGGCAAGTAATAAACTTCAACACCATACATTCTCAACTGTTCGTTGATCAAATCTTGAATCAGACTTTGTTCTGATCTGGATCCTTGCTGAAAAAATGGATTAAGCATTTTATTAACCGATCATATCCAGTGGAGGAAGTTCATAAGTATTGGACATTTTTTCCATTAATTGGTCCAATTCTTTTTGTGCATCATCATATATTTGTCTTCCATTTAATTCTACTCCACCTGGAAGTTTTACGCCTTGGAATTTGATGAGGTTCTGTCCCCACTGCTTCTTGATTAGCAGAGTTAAATATTTTTTCAAGAAAGAATCATTCCAAACTCTTGAATAATCATTTGGATCTAATGCTCTATAGCAATCAATGATTAAGTAATCACCAACAGCAACACTTGCCCAATCAATATCCAAGTATAATCTATCTTGTCTTTGATTAAATCTTATTTGTTTTTCTGTCGTAAGTAGAAAATCAATATCTGACAAGTATGTCTTTGTCATCGCATATGTTAAAATTTCAGTTGATCCCCAATAGTAAATATCATTCAAAAACAACTGATATTTAACACTAAACATATTGTTAGTGGTTGTATTTGTACCATCAAAGTGGTATATCTTTGTAATTCCTATAACTGATGGTGGTATTTGAATATAATTACTATTTTCTTTATATGAAAAGGTAGTTGCAGTTCCCGCTATTGTTGCGGTTGCACTTGTAGTTACTATTCCTGCGGTTGGAGTGCTTCCACCAGGTGCTCTACCCCTATCTACATCATCTTGAGTTACTTGATACTTTAAAAATACTTGACCAACACCATCAAAGTGTCTCTCCTGAAAGTATTGAACAGCATCATCTACTAGGTCTTCAACTTGCTCATCTGCAACGTTAATTTCCAACACTGGGGCACCCAGTTGCCTTTTGCAATAGTTAATTAGATCTGATCTACTTGCTGGTTGTGCCATTTACAATCTCTCCCTTAAGAGTATTTATGATGGCGCTGTTGTGATGCCAGGGAGAACCAAAACATTTCCATTTACAATTCCATAAACGGTTGTTCCAGAACTTACTAAAATATCATAAACATATCTTCCTTCATTCAGTGACCTAGTTGCAGTAGATCCTAAAGAAATTTTAAATTTACCATCAAATGCACTTGTAAATCCAACTGCAAAGGATGTTGTTATTCCCAAAGTAGCTCCAACAGAGACACTTTTAGACATCGCTGCTGAACCAGAGTAACCTGTTAGATCAAATGCAGAACTTGAAGTATTTACTACAGTAAAATTTGTGACAAAATCTGCTCCAGTGTAAATCGTTAAATTTACACCTCTTGGAACTCCAGCATTGGGATCAAACGTTATTGTTTTATTCGCCATATGGAACTCCTATTTCGGATAGTGTCTCTTGTTGTTTGTAGTAGAGTTTGCAAAAACACTTTGCAATGGTTCTCAATTTTTCAATATCTTCACAATTATCTATCTCTGAAGAAAGTTTGAAATATTCAAAATTTTTAGATAGACTTTCTAAACTAATTTGATCTGGATCCATTGATAATTTCCCTCAATAAGAATTTTATTTCACTAATTTCATCTTTGATTGTAGCAACTTCATCTTCAATATTCTGCACTTTTTGATTCTTTTCACTCTTTGCATTTCTACTTGCAACATACTTTTCATAATCTAGATTATTCACGTTTATAATAGAATTTGTATTTGGGTCTCTAGCTAAATCGTGATGACCATCAACGTTGTAATAACTCATATCAAGCAAGTGCAATCACTCTCAAATCTTTGACTCTTGGTACATAAACTTGACTTGTTGAAGTCAAGATGATCTTTATTCTATATGATCTAAATGTTGGGAGATTATCTGCAGTGAACACATACTCCTTAAATTCCAGATTCTGACTTTCAAAACCATATCCATTTGATTTTGGTACAAACTTATCAGATTGACCATCACTATCTTTCAGGGCGATAATTTCGCCCTTTGCATTTAGGTTCAAGTAACCTGGGAATGGTACAAATATTGGAGTAGAACCTGGTTTTTCGCTAATTGAGTAAAGAACTCTAATGTCTGAATTCAAATTGATGTGAGCACTTAACAGAACTTTTAATGAAGTTGCGGAATTTTCAAGCACCATCTCTTTAGAGATATACTGACATGCTGAAGGATCTGTGCTTATTTCATTAACTCTTCTGTCAGTTGCATAGTTGTCAATATCATCATTAATTTTGTTAGAGGTTAAGATTGCACTCACTCTTTGGGAATCAACAACAGGTGATATGCGACTATCAACTGTTCCCAAAGATAATTTCATGTTCAGTGACTTGCCACCCTTAATGTTTGACAAATACTGATCTTCATTTACTTTAGAAGCGATCAGTCTTGGAGTGTCGAGATAATTAATTTCATTCAATGAAACTGATTCAAATTTTGCATCAAGATAAGCAGTTTCATTTCCACTAATACTTTGTGAAGTGGTTGTTCTAATTTCAGACTCAACCGAAGTTCCCTTAACAGTTAAGTTCTGAACAACAGGAGTTATGACTTCAAAAGGAATGTTTTGAGTTGCTTTTGCTTTGTAACCACCTGCTGATTTAGTTTGATTGAGATAAAGTTTTGGATAACCAGACTCTGCACCTCTGTTCGTAGCAGGAGTTCCATCTTCAGTCATATCAATCTTAATGTTGTAAGAATCATATGTGATTGAATTTGCTACTCCAACTTCAGTTAGATCATGAGTTTTATTAATTCTTCTCAATGAAACTCCACCAAGTTCATATTTGTAAACTGGAGTTCCGACTGGATATGTTACAGGATTTGTACCTCTACCAATTGTTCCAGACAAACTATTTCCAGAAGTTGATGTGTAGGAAATAATTTCATCACCAATTAAGACATAACCAACGTTGGTTGTTCCAACTCCAACGTTCTCGAATGTTGTGAAGTTGGAAGCACTTTCAAGAGCGATTGCATCTGTTGATGTTGAAACATACTCGGAAGTTAATTTTGTTGGTACAATGTCTGGAGTAACTCCGCTTAACTTAACCAAGTTGCCAGGGAAATACATTCCGTGGTTTTGATGATTGACTTTTATGTGAAGACCATCACTGTCTACATTAATTGTAGAAATTTGTACATCTCCACCAAGACTAAAGTTAAGATCGGTTGTAATACCAGAACTGTTAGTATATCTAATTGTGTTTGCAGATCCAACAACGAAATCGCCTTGAACATTGTCTAAAACAAGTTCATTCGTGGATCCGATAGAAACCACAGAGAATCTAGCGTTTCTACCTACACTTGCAACTCCAATTGTGGTAATTCCAAGAACGTCTCCAATTTGATATCCAGATCCGCCACCAGATATAGTTGCAGCAACTGCTACGCCATTGCTTATAGAAATGTCTGCTGTTGCCCCTCTACCATTTCCAGTAATAGTGACTAAATCAACACCACTGAAGGTGAATCCTCCACTTGCTGGAGTGTATCCCAAACCTGCAACAGAAACTGTTAAAGCACCTGTAGCAGATCCAGCAGTTCCAACTAAATTACCACTTGCATTTGTGCCAAGTTGTGTAAAGGTATTTCCAAGAGCGTAACCAGAGTCGGATACAGTTGTTCCTAAACCAACTCTAATTTTTCTTGAATTAAGAATCAGTGAATCTGGTAATAAAGTAGCAACTTGACCATTACCTTCTGAAAGTTCTGGACTATAGAATTCTACAGATCCAGATGTTGCGAAATCAGCTCTGTAAAGAGTAAACTTAAGATCTTCCCACTGACTTGCTTCCCATGTTGAAGCATTCTGTGATTTAAATAGTGATCCTAGGTAGGGTTGGTTTGAAATGAAGGTTTGAGTAAGAATGTCATTTTCACCAATTCTTGAAATATAAACACTATACTTTGTAGAGTTTGATGCTAAACAAATAGCATACTCTTTTCCACCTTCAAGGTATACTGGAGCCTTAAACGTGATTGATGTTGCAACTGAACCATCTGTTGAGGTTTCTACATCGTCTGGACTAATAACAATTTCAGAGAATGGAAGAACCTTTTGTGTTGGGAATCCATTTTCCATTGTTCTCAATTGGAAAACCAATGGAATGTCCATGTCATCTTTGGTTCTAAAGAAGACATCACATTTCGTTAAGAAAATTCCCGTAGCATCTTCAACCAAGAATGATTGTGCAAGAGGATCATACCATCCAACCACTACTTGCTCATTGCTTCTTCCAATAACATTGCTTCCAACTACTTGAGAACCAAGAGTTCTATTTACATTTCTGCTTTCAAATTCTTGCTTGTTCTCAACTCTTGCGTTTCTGACAGAAATAATGTTTTCCTGAACAGTTTCAATTGTTCCTGAAGACATAAATGCTTCTTCGGATATTGTAGTTGCTTCATCTTGATTATTTTGCTGGTTATTTACGAAGGTGAGAACTTTTGTTCCAGCTTCAAATCTTGGATGATTTACATTATTTGGATTTGGTATGAAGAAACTTCCCATTAATGTAGCTGACAGGTCAGAAACCAATCTCAAGTTTGTAATCTTTGCTATAGCGCCACTTGTCTCACCAACGAGAGTCATTCCAGTTTCAACATATCCACTATATTGACCTTGAACTTGATTTGATAGTGAGAAAGTATCAACGTTCAAAATAGTTGAAGTTGATGAATAATCTGCAGGTAAAACTTGATTTGTGTATGGATCTGAACTAAACGTTGACGTAGGAGCATTATAAGGACCATCTTTGTGGTTTAATTTTGCAACTCTAAATGTAATTTTTGATGAAGTGTCTGTGGTTTCTTGGCTTAAACCAGTTCTCACAACTTTACCAACTACTTTTTCACCAACCTGGAATGTTCCAGATGTCATACTGACTTCAAGAAGTTTTGGAACACAATATTTTGTTACATCAATACCATCAAAGAATGCATAAAGACGTGTGAGTGGTTTTACTCTCTTGTTGATAAATTGAATGTTTCTAGATCTCATGTATGGAACGAGATCTCTGCTTACAACTCTATCGCCAAAAGAAGTTTGATCATATTGTTCAGTAACAATCGTTCTTATACCATTTCTGGTCTCAACTCCACTCTGAACAGTTTCCTCAATATCATCTCTAATTGTTGTCGTTGTTCTTGTTCCAAAAACTTGACCAGGTTGGTTTGGTCTGTGAACACCACCAATCCATTCACCACCACTTACTTGGGTTCTGTCTCTTGTTGATTTTACAATAGTGGTTCCAGTCCAATTTGTCTGCCAAGAATCCCAAAGAATAGGACCAAATCCAGTTTGTGGGTCAACACCTTGAGTTTGAACCAGGTTATTAAACGTTTCTGCGTAATTTCCTTCGGTGTTAATAATTTTTGCTTCTAATCTAGTTGTATCAACCCATGTATCCGAAGATGGTGTCAACTCCAGAGTTCCTTGCCAGAAACTAATTAAGAAAGGCGTTACACTTTCGGATCTGGTTGCAAAAGTTTGCTTTAACCATTCTACTTCATCATAACTCAAAGTTATGACATCACTTGATTTAATTACATTTGTTCCTTCAACAGTCTCAAATGCCAAATCGGAAGTTGAGTCAGTATTAACGACTGGACCAGGAATTAAATCAATAGATGTAGTATAGTGTTTTGGTCTGAGCTCTTTATTTTTTATATCTAAACTGTTCTTTATTGGAAGCTTCTGTTCCTGCGGTTTAAATGAGTTGAAATTGTCAACAAAAAATCCTGATTTAAATCTGTTCAGACCATCAGAGTCTGGAACAAAGAAGTTTGCTGTGTTTGTCTCTAAAAGTGACAGTGCAGTATAATATTCAAGATTTCTAATTCTGTTTTCAAGTTGTTTAATATCAACCATTCTATATCTCTTATGCTCAAGGAAGTTTATTGAAACTTGCCCAACGTTATAGAGATATGGAGGTAAAGTTACAGATGCTACTTCTAAAGCATCATCAACTGGTTCTGGTTTTTCTGGTCTATCTGAAGGAGTTCCATATTTTACTTGGAAACTTCCATCTTTAGCAAGATAAATTCTGTCAATACGACCAAGATAATATGAAAATGTCGTTAAAATGGACTCATCTGTTGCTAAAATGTTGGCAGCAGAGTTTCCAGAAGCATTAAAAGATCTTCCTAAAAATTCTAAAGGAGATCTTGACCCTTCAGTCACTGTATAGGAACTAACTCTTGGTCTAATGTCAATAATATCAGAAACACTAGCACCATTAATAGATGAGAGGTCTCTTGAATAATCAAATTGTGCATAAGATTCTACTGTTGTAATGTCACCATCATCGGTTGAGTTAAAATAACCATTTGAGAAGTAGATTTTCAGTCTCTTTGATGGTTCTGAAGAATCACTCTTTCTCTTTATCTTTCCAAAATCGTAAATTGTCTCTTTCTGACCACTTACAAAAGTATAATTTGTGGAAATATCAAAACTTGGAGAGTCTAAAGTTGTTAATACTGCAGATATGATAGATTCTTGAGATTTAATTACTTCACCTTCCTTGAAAAGAATGTCATTCTTATAAATGAATGAGATTTGAGAAGATGTTAATTTTTCAGCAATAATTGCTACTGCACCAGATGTTTCTCCGATTATTTCTTCGCCAATTATAAAGTCTGATGAGGTAGTTGTTGAACTAATGATTGAAGACAGACTTGCTTTGGGTGCAGATGGATTAGAAGTATCTGCAGACTCAAAAATACCATGAACTTCAACAATATCTGGGAAGTTTAGTGAGATAATTTCGTCTTCAACTCTAGTTCCAAAAGGATAATTTCCATATGTTAAACCATTATCAAGTGTTGTAGCGCCAATACCAGATCCGTTTAACTTGGATTGTGAAATTACAATAGAATTGACTCTATTTTTAATTTTTGATTTTGCTTTTGGATTAATTTTCCTTAAAGTTGCTACTAATCTTGCTCCAGTATCGTTTGTACCCAAATTACGAATTTGAAGTTGTGTTCCTCCGACAGTAAATTCAAATTTATCCGAAGTCAGAACTTCAGTTGTTCCATCACTTCTAATCAGTGAGTATCTTTCCTCATCAAACGCTAAAAATGTTTCATTTTCGCCAGCAGTAACAACTGATGAGAGTTGATTGGAAGCAATATTAACAGTAAACGTTTTTCTTATTGTCAAGTTTGCACTTGTTAAGTCAACAGAAGAAACATTGTTCTTGGGCAGTCTAGTATACAGACTATTATCAAAAGAATCATCTAATCTTGATGTTACAACTCTAAAGTCAGTAACTGACAATGTTGAAGATGGTAGAGTTCCGTTTGCAACTCCAGTGACGCTTTCGACTGCATCAACAGTAATTGTTGTTTGACCTACACTCACAACTCTTGCTAAAGTCTGATCAGCAAAAGCAGTATTGCTAAATTGAACAATATCGTTTCTCTTGACGACTGTTCCTGGGAATAATGTGTTGGTGCTTGACACCGTGCTTATTCCACCAGAAACCGCACTTATAGTGGCTATTCCAACATTAAATGCCGCTGACTGAACAACATCTCCATTAAATGTATTAATACCAACATTAAATGGATCAGATCCGTTAGAACCAAAGACGGATTTTACATTAGACAGTCCATATGAAGTTACTGCTATTGCAATTCTTCCATCTTGAATGCCGTCAAAAATAAGAGGTTCATTATTAATAAACTCTCCAGAAGTATCATATACGGTTACTGCAGTGCCTGCAGAGACTGCGTAACGAATGAAACCAGTAGCTCCACTATTAGCACCTTTTACAAAAGTTGGAACAGAAAGAGTTACTGAATTATTGAGAGAAATATCTGTAAATGTTTGCACATCATACAGAGAAATACCCCACTGATTGGTATTTGCATTTGAAGTGTCGTAAGATCCTGATTCTAATCTAAAGTCATAAACTCTAGCAACGCCAACTTCTTTACCTGGAACGTTGTCTTGATCAGATCCAACTCTTTGATCTCTTAAACTTAAAACATAAGTATTTCCTATACCAATAGTAGGAGATCCATAAACTCTGTTTAATCGAAGTGAAGGTCCTGTATTATAAATGATTGACTGATCTTCAAGAGTTTTTGTAGTTCTTGGTTTTTGTAAATCAATAAATGTAGGAGATAAAGTTTCTAACTCATATCCACGAACAAATGCTTTTCCTGGAGAAACTTTATATACTGCTAAATCATCCGATGGGGTTGATCCACCATATGTAAACTGACCTTCGTTAAAGATTCCACGATTTCCTTTTTTGTCATTTAATGATTCAAAAACGGAAACATCGAATGGTTTTACATAGTAATCACCGGATTCATCATAAGTTCTTCTTGCAAGAACATCTGTTAGGTCGTCATAAAAAACGCCACCACTTGATCCTACATTAAATCCCTTTCTTGTTTGTGTTCTTAAGACACCATTCTCTACAGTAGCTAATTCGATGAAATTATTATCATCAAAGTCTGTAAGAGGTTTTTTGAATAGTCTGGTAGAAATTTTCAGTCTATCTGCACCTGGAGCAGAGTAGTTATTAAATCCTTGAGAATTATCTGCTAAAGATTCGTCAAAATCTGCAGTTATTATTTCTTCTGAAACGAACAAACCAACTCTATAACTTGGAGTGTTTGAATACTGATCTAAAATTAAAGTTTCTTTAGATACATTTACAAAATTACCGCGAATGAAGTAAACACCATTTTCTATTTGAAAAGCGGATCCAATCGCAGTAGAATTAGATGCAAGAGTTATTGCAAAAGGACTTCCTGCTGCAATAGATGTATTTCCTAAAAGACCTGAAGTTAATGTTGTACTACAAGTTAGAGTTTCACCATCAACAAATTGTTGAGATGAATTATTTTCTGTGCTTGAAGTTAAATAATTTATATAAAGAGTGATATTTCCTCTTTCAGAGTCACTTGCAGACAATACGTAGTCAACATAAGCAGTGACGCCAGAAGTTTGACCCGTGATTTTTGTTCCAACTAACTGGTCTGCATAAGATGCTACTGGAACACCAAGGTAAGTGTTATTTAACTGTACTGCATAGTAAAGTTGACTATAACCAGTGTTTCCTGGTATAACCTTTGCGCCTTCTTTGAAAAAATGTTGCCCAAATTTTTCAATTTGATTTTGCAGTATTGATTGCAGAGTTGTAAGTTCTCTTGCTTGAATCGGATACCCTGGTTTAAAGAGAACTTTGTGATAGTCTTTAGCAGGATCAAAGTCGTCAAAATATGGTGCTACATTAAGATTGGTTTGCTGTGACATAATTCTTTAGAACTGCAAAATGACCTTAATATCTTCTTTTTGACTCTTTGATCTTGTGATCGCGGGTCTGTTATCGACATAAATTATGTCTCCTGAATATTTCTTTACCTCTGGAGATGCAATTCCCTCAGCAAAGTTCTGACCCAGGTTATATGTAGTATTATTTATAGAGGTAGTTATACCGCTGAAGTTTTGATCTATTTGAAGTTCAATCGATCCACCATTAATAGTTAATGATCCCCCAGCATCTAAATCAGACGTAAATCTGTGTTGAATATAACCATACTCTGGAATTCTTTGAGTTCCATCAGTATTAAATCCAACTTGAGCTTTATCCTGCCAGTACTTAAGAACCCCAGTCGTTTCATCATAAGAAACGACTCTACCAACAGCAGTGCTTCCTAATCCAACTTCTTGTGTTATCTCACTATCAAAAGTAAATGACGCAGAACTATACCCAATACCAGTTAGTTT
>Ga0099849_1001551_pt1 | contig 10771 bp, 11 predicted proteins | sample CB_VirMetaG_4_FD_78177 | JGI IMG/M metagenome (GOLD analysis project Ga0099849, IMG submission 78177) | Freshwater to marine saline gradient viral communities from Chesapeake Bay - CB_1508_1M Viral MetaG | ecosystem: Environmental > Aquatic > Marine > Coastal | place: USA: Chesapeake Bay... | reverse complement strand
CAAAAAATTGACGGCAAGCCAACCATTAGATAGAAGCAAAAACAAAGTCGTAGTCCCGCAGGTGAAGAATTATGACGTCATTCAAATTATCGGAAAATTTCGTATCTAAATACAAGCGTAAAAAGGCTCCATTTGGTTTCAATGGGCTTGGGGAATTGGTATATCAAAGGACATATTCTCGTATTAAGGACGACGGTAAGAACGAACAATGGTGGGAAACCGTTCAAAGAGTCGTTGAAGGGACGTTTAATATGCAAAAGCGTCACATTGATGCTCACGGACTTGGTTGGAATGCGTGGAAAGCCCAACATTCTGCTCAAGAAATGTTTGACCGCATTTTCAATATGAAATTCCTTCCTCCCGGTCGTGGATTGTGGGCTATGGGGACTCCGATTACGGAAGAAAAGGGTCTTTTTGCGGCTTTGAACAATTGTGCTTTCGTTTCAACAGAAAACATGGCTTCCGAATTTTCCAAACCATTTTGTTTCCTCATGGATGCTTCTATGCTCGGCGTCGGTGTGGGATTTGACACCGAAGGTGCAGGCAAATTATTGCTAAAAGGCCCGAATGAATCCCGAAAGGTGGAAACGATTACGATTCCCGACACCCGTGAAGGGTGGGTTGAATCACTTCGTATTCTTTTGGACTCTTATTCAATGGGGACGGCAAATGTTGAATTTGATTATTCCGAAATCCGTCCCGCAGGGGTTCCCATTAAGGGATTTGGTGGCGAATCAAGTGGGGCAGAACCTCTAAAGGCTTTGCACGATGATGTGCGTCGTATTCTTGATGTTGAAATCGGTTCTCCTATTTCTATTACCGCAATTGTGGACATTATGAATTTGATTGGGAAGTGTGTTGTTGCGGGGAATGTCCGACGAACCGCAGAAATTGTTTTTGGTTCTCCCGATTCCGAAGAATACCTTGATTTGAAGAATTACGAAGTGAATCCTCATCGTGCGGAATACGGTTGGACTTCAAACAATTCCATTTTCGCTGAATTGGGTATGGATTACGAACCTTCCGCAGAACGTGTTCGTTATAACGGAGAACCCGGCTACGCTTGGTTGAAAAATATGAAAGATTATGGTCGCATGGCTGACGCACCCGATTTCAAAGACCACCGTGCAAAAGGAGGCAATCCTTGTTTGGAACAAACGTTAGAGTCTTACGAATTGTGTTGTCTTGTTGAAACCTTCCCAAACAATCACGAATCGTTGGAAGATTACAAAAATACGTTGAAATATGCTTATCTTTATGCAAAAACGGTGACTTTGGGCAAAACTCATTGGGCGGAAACCAACCGTGTGATGCTACGAAACCGCCGAATCGGTTGTTCCATGTCGGGTATTGCTCAATTTATTGCGAACCGTGGCGTTGGCGAATTGAAGGAATGGATGGATAAGGGCTATCACCATATTCAAGACCTTGACACCCAATATTCGGATTGGATGGCGATTCCACGTTCCATCAAAACTACAAGCATTAAGCCTTCGGGAACGGTTTCCTTGCTTGCAGGGGCCACACCCGGAATTCACTTCCCCGAATCCCGTTATTATATTCGTCGTATGCGTCTTGGAATTCATTCCAACCTCGTCCCTGCTTTGGAAAAGGCAGGCTACCCTATTGAACCTGCATTTGGTAGCGAAGATACCACACTTGTTGTTTCAATTCCCGTGGCTCTTGGTGAGTCTGTTCGCACCCTTTCTCAAGTTTCAATGTGGGAACAATTATCGCTTGCGGCGATTGCTCAAAGGTATTGGGCAGATAACCAAGTTTCTTGCACAGTCACATTTGACCCCGAAACAGAAGGTTCACAAATTGCGAATGCACTTGATGTTTTCCAATATCAATTGAAGGGCATTTCCTTCCTTCCCCGTTTGGATTATGGGGCATATCCTCAAATGCCTTACGAAGAGATTGATGAGGCGACTTACAACGAAATGAAATTGGGTCTTGGTAAATTGTCTTTCGGACGCATTAAGGGTGAAGAAATCATTGTGGAACGTTTTTGCGATAACGACGTTTGCGATTTGGATTTCAACGCCGCACCCGAAGAAATAGATAACGCTTAGATAGGGCTTCGGACAACAATTCATTATGCACCCCGTATTGAATTATCTGTTGGAGCAACACGACCAAGATTGGCGTAGTGAATACGATGATGTGTTGAAAGCGACTCACTTTTACCAACCTTTGATTGCGGAATGTTCGCCAACGGGTGAATTCGGATTTTATCTTTCCGAAAACAATCAAATGTTCCTGTCTTCATTACCCGAAGCACTTGAAGACGAGGTTGAATCATTCTTGGAAACCTTGTCGCTTACAAATGCTTAGATAGCGGGAAGTCGCACAAATAACCAATGTCGTCTAATTCCGATAACTTAACGGATGACGAAATGCTATTTATGCACAATCAAATTTCTTGTAATTGGTGTGGTGTCACCCCCGATGAACCGAAGGGTTTTGCTTATTGGGCTTGTGATAAGGGAGGCAGGGGCGATTCCCACGAAAAAGAATATTTTTGTATGGATTGCACAAAAGAAATCAAAATCATGCACGATGGCGAAAGAGTTTGTCCAACGTGTTCATTTTATGATGAGTTTCCGTGGCGTGACACACCTCCGTTGAATCCAATTAACATGGATTTGATAGAATTTTTCAAACAACCTAATGAAGATGGGACTTATGATGCTGAAACAAAGAAAAGAAAACTTAGCAAGACTTCTTGTTGTTGTGGTGCAACCAAAGCCCACCCTTGTCTTTGCATGATTCAAGGCAACATGAAGTGTGCGGCCAAGTCCCCGATGTGTCCTTGCTATAAGGAAATCGCTATGGGTATCAAAGTGGAAATGGAACACACGAAATCTAAAGAAAAGGCAGAAAAAATCGCCAAAGAACACCTTGCGGAACATCCCGACTATTATTCTCGGTTGAAGAAAGCGGGATTGGGTGCTGAATCATGGCTTACCGAAGGAAAGTGTGCTATGTGCAATTCGCCTTCAAAATTCACCGCATCAACGGCAATAGGCGAGAGGTCATTTTGTTGCGAGGCTTGTTATGCGGAATACATGGGACTTCCTATTGAGGAAGAAGGTTATTATGGATTGGCTTCCGAAACCTTTGAAGCCGCCGTTGTGTCACGTTCTGTTCCCAAAACCCCTCTCAAGAAAGCCATGCTTAACAAAGCCATGATGGACAAAGCGGAAATTGAGGAAGCGATTTTAGATTTAGAAACACGGGTGCGTTTGGGCCTCATTAGTGAAGAGGAAGTTATGCGGAAATTGCATCACAGGTTTGGTTCCGAGGAAGAATTCGTTTCATGCCCTCATTGTGAAGGTAGTGGTAGCATAGCCGACCCGTCCACATATTTACCTGCTACGAGGGAAGACCCCGCAGAAGTGGATTCAATGGAATGTCCGTATTGTGAAGGTAGTGGTGAAGTCCCCGAAGACGAAGCCGATGAAATCCCTGCATACGATTGGGATTATTACAGACCGAATCCCGATGACCGATGGGATAATTACGACCGTCACGAAGGCCGCTACGATAGCGAATCACCGAAGGGAATTGGGGATTTAAGAGCAGGGGATAAAAATTTAGCGGGTGCTAATCTTGCGGGTGCTAACTTAAGTGGTGCTAACCTAATTGATACCAACCTTGAAAATGCTATTCTTTCAAATGCTAATCTAAAGTCTGCGAATCTTTCGGGTGCTAACCTCAAAGGTGCGAGAATTGATTTCGCCAACCTAAATTCTGCGAATCTTTCGGGTGCTAATCTTGAGAATGTTTATGCGAATCGTGCGACGTTTAGAAAAGCAAATTTCAAAGGTGCTAATCTTGACAAAGTGAATTTTAGACAGGCTGACCTTAGAGGGGCTAATCTTGAGGATGTTAAACTAAATTTTTCTTATCAATTTCACAGTTTTGGAGGGGCTGAGTTAATAGATGTAATCGGTTTGACAGACGAAAATAAGAAACTTATTGCTCAAGACAAAGGAATTTTCTCGGAAAAAGATTGGGATGACTATTATGGAAATCATGCGGAAGAAGAGGGTAGCAAAGCCTTTATGGTTGCAGGTATCACCATCCTTTCCGCTTTATCCTTTGGTATTTACAAGAGGTGGAAATCTTGACTGTTGAATTGAATCTTGAATCTGCTCTTGAGCATACGGAAAATATCCAATTTTTGTTATCCATGTCCCACCGTCGGTATGATTGTTTGCTTCGTGCCGCAGAAGCCTTACAACAAAAGGTGGTGAAAGGTCTTGTCCAATGAAGCAGAAAGACTCGTTGAGGAATTCAGCGAAGATTTGGCTTTGATTCTTCAAACATTTATTGAGGAAACGCAAGATGCGAAGGTTGTAATCGCCCGCATTGAAACCGAAATTGGAAGGTTAAAAGAAGACATTATAGGATTGAACAAAACCATTCGTGATGGAAACGGACAACCGCCATTGATTACCCGAATTGCAGTTTTGGAAGAAAAAATTACCGAAATCAAAGGTCACATCAACCAAATGGAATCCGAATCCGCAGAATCCAAGCGGTTGCGTTGGGAATTTTTGTTAGCCGCCGTGCCCGGTTTGCTTGCCTTGCTCACAGGTGGAATGCTTTGAGGTCTTGAAGTCAAGATTTAGATATTTAGAAACCCAAGCAATTATCATGCCTTATTCCGACCCCGAAAAGAAACGGGAATACATGAAAGCATATAATCCCAAATATTACGACGGGAATAAAAAACGTGTTATTCCAAGAAACACTAAACGCAAAACCGATTTGCGAAAAGAAAAGAAGGAATACATTTTGGATTCGGTATCGCATTCGTGTCCCCATTGTTTTTCTAATGAACCACTTATTATCCGATATGCCCGTGCAGGGAATCTTTATGATTTGTCTTGGAAGCAATTAAAATTGGCTCTTGCTAACGGTTTAGTGGAAATCCATTGTGAAACTTGTCATTCCAAAGGAAAACCTGCTGATAACCATTGACTTTAGATAACAAGTGGAATAAGTGTATTACATGGCTCGTCACTATGCCCTCGGTGCTTTGGTAGCATTGGGGCTTGGATATACGTTCTTTGGAAAGGAAGAAAAAGCCGCAGAATTCAACGCAGACATGGATTTACAATTCGTTTCCGACAATTCAATTGACGCTCTCGCCGTCAAATACACCCGCAAACAATTGGAGGCGGCATTGATTCATTCTGTATCTTTAGATAACAAGTCCGCACAAGAAAAGTTAATGAAGGCGTTAAGTCGTCAAAGATTCATTGAGGAATACCAAACAGAAGGTGCTTAAGATGGCTCGCAAATGTGGAAATTGTGGTGAAGAAGGTCATAATTCACGCACTTGTAGTGTTGTCACGCCCCAAACCCCGGCTCAAGTCGGCTCTCCTATCACGCTGAAAGGTCTTGTCAAGAAAGACGCATGGGTTTCGGGTGTCACTAAATTACCAAACGGTCGTGTCAAGTTAATGCAACAAGTGAACCCGACCCGTGTTGAACGTTTTGAAGAAGTCATTAAGCGTTTGAAAACCGCCGCCCGAAATCAAAAAGTGTATTTCAAGGCAAAGAGTTTGGGTAAGAAAACCGTTCCTGTTCCAAAAGGCTACATTTATCTTGCGGAAAAGAACCTGCTGAATGGTGCAAGAAAAAACAAAGAAGGGGATTGGGTTTGGGATTACGATTTTTGGGAAATTGAAATGGAAGACCCGTGGCCTCAACCCGATTTTGAATACATTGGAAATCTTCAAATCGCCGCAGATGATAAGAATTTTGACCCGCAAAATCCGAAATTCACGGCGTATTGGATTAGACCCCATTTAGTGGATGCAACCCTTGACCGACTTGACCCCGAAATTGAGAAGGTCGCCGCACCCTCCGTTGCTAAAATCATTGAACGTGGTATTGCCGCTTCAAAAGACAAAACCATGCGAAGGGGTGATTTTAGTCCTAATTTGTATTGTGACAAGTGCAATCCATTCGGTGACGACGTTCCCCGTGAAAAAACCAAGTTATATCTTGTAATGAACGATATTCCCGATTTTGAATACGGCAACGAAGGCCGTCTTGACAAGAACCGTGTCAAATATTCGCTCAAAGAAGGCGACGTTATTGAATTGGGTTCGGGTTGTGAAGATTATTTCGTTTATCGTGATGTAAAAGATATTGCTATGCTTTATGGCGACTACCGTGCAAAAGCACAATATGGTTCTATTCAATCACCCGGTTCAAAAGCAGGTTGGGGTTGGAGCGAAATGGACGTTCAAAACCATATCTTGCGTCAATGTCAAATTTACGGTCATTTTGAAGAATTGTGGCTAAAACAAAAAAGACGTGCTTTGTTCCAAGTTAGTCCAAAAGAAATTTACGCCAAAGGAACCTATACATGGATTAACCCAATTAACAAAACCCTTCCGTATGGGGAGAACATGAAAGATGATGTGGGTATGTGGTTGGCGAATGGCGGAGGTTGGATGCTCAAAGCAAGAATGTTTGAAATCACCGACCCGAACACACAAGAAATGAAAACGTATTTCCAACCTTTTGATAACATGGGTGGTGTCAAGGAAATGGTTGAAGGGCTTGCTGATGGTTCAATTCCGTATGATTTAGTGGACGTTCCAATTATGAATGATGAAACGGGTCTTCCTGTTCTTGACGATGATGGAAACATTCAATACGAATCGGTTCGTGTTCCTTCTGCTGATTGGTTATACAGTCAAATGAAGATGCGAGGTCGGAATAAAGCACTTTATACAGACAAAATCTATGAAGCATTGAGTCCTTCCAAAGCACAACCGATGGCGGAAGAAGTCCGAGAATACGTTTTGAATTTGGATTTGAAAAACCTTCCCGAATCAATCACCGACGTAATGGATGCGAGCCAAGTCGTGAATGCACAAAAACTCATTGATTTTACCGTTGTCGGCAAAAAATCGGAAAAGATAGCGAATGACATTTGGCGTATTTGGGCATTAGGAAACTATGAAAAGCGAGCAAATGTTCAAAAAGAAAAATACAAAGAAAGCATGGTGGATTGGCTGAATCAACAAGGAATCGTTGGTTCTTGGATAAAGAAACCGTCTTGGCTCCGAGATTATAACGATTGGGGCAGACTCAATATCCCAACGCCCGGAGCATTCACAAGGTATTCTTACAATAAGAACAGGGTGGAATTCGCAAAGCGTAGTTTTGAAGATGAAATTTACCTTTCACCACAAGAAGTCACCCAAATGGAAGCGAACCGTCAATCGCAATTAGAAATGGAAAAGCGACGACGTGAAGAAGCGAGAATCAACAACCTTATTAGTGGACTCCCTCGCAAAAGAACACCTTCAACGAGTTATTACGGAAGGACGTATTATAACGATTATGCGAATTGGTTCACGCTCCCAAGCGGTGTATCTTACGACAACGATGAAATCTTAGACTTGCTTGGATGGGGTGCATTGAAGGGCGAACAAGAAAAAGCCACAAGTCTTGTGACGGTAAATGCTAATGGATTGATTTATCAAATGAAACTTTATGAACCCGAAGAAAAGGTCGTCAAAGATTACCTCAATCAAAAACTCATGTCAATGGCGGGTCTAACGCAAGCACCTACCGTCCCTGCACCGACCACTTCCGCCCCTGCACCAACCCCCGTAGCAACGGATAAGAAGCCAAAAATCACTTCCGACCAAGCACAAAACGTCTTGCGTCAAGCAAAGAACAAGAATCCTGTTGCCGCTAAGGGTTCAACCTTGACGGATTTGACGGGTTATGTCGTAGCCAAAAATGGTAATTTCCGTGCATCATGGGGTTCCCGAAGTGGAAAAATGTGTCAATACATCAAGATTGTGACGGATGATGGAAAACGTGCTTCTTTCATCATGGCTTACAATGAGGAAGACGTTCCCGCAATTGGTGATTACATCAAGATTCCCACCGCAGAAGTCGGCAAATACGACCCCCGTTTCGGTGGACAAACCGCCCTTGATGTTCCGATGGATGGTGTCAATAAAAACAATGCTTGATGCCGATATGTTCATATACCTGTTTAGATAACGGTAAAACATGGGCAACGGAATGCACCACCACTATGAAGGCTCGGCTTGTGGACGCTATCTTTATGGCGTCATCACCGACGATGAAGGAAACGAAATTGACCGCTATGTGTCGGAAGACCTCATGGAAACCATGTATGGAGGGGCTTAAATGGACAATATTTGCATTATTTGTGATTATCCCTTTGAAGGCTACGGCCACAATCCCGCACCTGTAAAGAATGCGGGTCGTTGTTGTGATACCTGCAACACTACCCAAGTCACCCCCACAAGGCTCGCTTACATTTTCAACCGTTGAAGGAGGCATAAAAATGGATTTTGAATTTTCAACGTTTGAAGGAAGGCATCCAATCAATTCCGTATGGAACAATCAACCCATTACGCAATCGGTTTTTGGTTCATCGGTTGAAAACCCTAACGATTTTGCTTTTCTTACGAAGATTTCTAAGGAATTCATTGAGCGTCATTCACACCACGGACAATTCCAAATGTATATTACGGGATTGACTCAAGGGACGACGGCCTTTATCAACGCATGGATGCAATTACAATGCCCTGTTGTCCTTATTCTATACCATTATGACCGTAATACGGAAAATTATGTTCCTCAAATCCTTATGCCTCCCCAAGAGCATTAGATAGTCAGAAAAATAAGGTAGTCGCATGGCCCTCCCATCCGATTTTCCCCCTGCGGAAATCATTAAGGGGTTAGAAATAGAGTTAGGATTGCCTTTTCAATATTTCATGGTGTCTTTAGATGGCGAAATTGAAGCCCTCTTTACAGATGGAATGACGGAACAAATCGTTTCATTTGAAATCAAGCGAACCTTGACGGAATACGAAATACCTTCTATGGAATCAATTATGGAATCTTTAGATGAAGACGCCGTTGAATCTGTCAAGGATGCTTTGAAGGAAATGGTTGAGCAGATTGAAAGTCGTATTATCAACGACGAAGACCTCCCCGAAATTACAATCACGGATTATGCCCCAAAATTTGATGATGATTGGTATTGTCCATAACTACGAATTGTGTAGCGGTAGTTTCCAAGATTAACCCCAAAACGTGAAAAAACCCCTGCTAACTCCGAAAATCGTTGCTACGCAACACGGAGAATGCGTGATATTCTATTCCCGATTTGATACACAATAGATACCAACCTTTAGATAACTGCTCCATCCATGTATATGTTGTAAAGAAGGGAAAGCGGTTCCCTTAAAATCAACCTAACAGAAGTGAATAACATGAAGACAGGAAATTTCAAAAATACGATGCTTACAATTTTGACCGCTTTGATGCTTGCATTTTCCGCAGGTATCGCTACCGCAGATGGTTCCGACCCTCTTGACCCCTCCGATGGCGGGGCTGATTGGGACGGCGACGGTTTGACCAATTCCGAGGAACAATCGCACGGCACAAACATGAACAATGCCGATTCGGATGGCGACGGACTCCCCGATGGTTGGGAAGTCAATAACGGCCTCAACCCGACTTCGGGCGGTGACGCAAATGCAGACCCCGATGGCGACGGTCTAACAAACGCTCAAGAATACGCAAAGGGCACAAACCCTAACAATGCAGACACGGACGGTGACGGCAAATCCGACGCTACCGACCAATTCCCAACAGACCCTAACGACGGTGAATATTCCGACTCCGATGGTGACGGTATTCCCGATGCTTACGACCCCGACTTTACAGAATCGGGTGCGGGTTCGGGTGATGGCGGAACCGAAGGCGGCGGTGAATCCGAAGCAGGCGGTCAAGGTCAAGGTCAAGGTCAAGGTCAAGGACAGGGACAGGGACAAGGACAAGGGCAGGGACAAGGACAAGGACAAGGGCAAGGTCAAGGACAGGGGCAGGGTCAAGGACAAGGACAGGGACAGGGACAGGGACAAGGGCAGGGTCAAGGTCAAGGTCAAGGTCAAGGTCAAGGACAGGGACAGGGACAAGGACAAGGGCAAGGTCAAGGACAGGGCCAACAACAGGGTCAAGGTCAAGGTCAAAGTGGACAACAAGGCCAACAGGGTCAGCAAGGGCAACAAGGTCAGCAGGGACAACAAGGCCAACAAGGTTCTCAAAGTGGACAACAAGGCCAACAGGGTCAGCAAGGGCAACAAGGCCAACAAGGTCAGCAACAAGACAACGGACAAGGCCAACAACAACAAGGTGGGCAACAAGGCGGTCAGCAAGGCGACCAAACCTCGCAAGACCAAAATGGACAAAACCAAAACGGCCAAAATGAACAACAACAAGGTGCTACCCAAAACGGCCAACAAGGACAACAGGGACAACAAAGCGACCAACAACAAGGACAACAATTAGATGGTCAAGATGAGAACGACAACGACGGTGATGGGATTCCCGATGATGTGGACAACGACGACGACAACGACGGTATTGTGGACATTTTGGACGACTCTCCGCTTGACCACGACAACGACGGAATCAACGACTATGAAGACGACGACGACGATGGTGACGGCATCCTTGACGAATTAGAGGTCAATGATGGCGACCCCAACACCAACATTTACGACCATGATAACGACGGTATTTCCGACAACGTTGATTTGGATATTGACAACGACGGTATTGACAACCGCAACGATGTTTCAACCAACGGAACCGATTTGAGTCGTGACCACGACAACGATTTCATCAACGACGGCGTTGATACCGATGACGACAACGACAACATTCTTGACGTGGATGAGGT
>Ga0099849_1001548_pt1 | contig 10776 bp, 10 predicted proteins | sample CB_VirMetaG_4_FD_78177 | JGI IMG/M metagenome (GOLD analysis project Ga0099849, IMG submission 78177) | Freshwater to marine saline gradient viral communities from Chesapeake Bay - CB_1508_1M Viral MetaG | ecosystem: Environmental > Aquatic > Marine > Coastal | place: USA: Chesapeake Bay... | reverse complement strand
ATAATCCACTAGCACTTCCAACCAATCTCCACGTACCACCACTAATATATGGTGCTCCTGATAGAGAGCCCGATGTTAATGTTAATGCAGTTACACCAACATTTGAACCAGCGATGGTTTGTGAACCTAAATTTGAATTAATTGTAGATACAGGTGCCCAGAAAATAGTTTCACTAGCAGTTTTATCAACATATCCACTTTGAGAACCAGTTGCGATTCCAATTGTAGTATCAATTTTATACTGTCCGGATGCCGATACAGATGATAATGATTGAGCTGTCCAGTTTACTAAGTTTTTACTGAAAACTGATACAAATTTACCATCTTGGAATGCTGCTGGGATTACAGCTGGGTTAACCGTATCAATTTTACCAAGAGTTAATCCATTAGATGTGGTATTCAATGTAGAGTTACTTAATATCTGAGCCGATGTTGATGTTTCAGTAGCTGTATCACCACTAATAGCAGTTTGGGATTGGTAAAAACTCCAATCATGTGAACCACTTACTCTAAATTCAGTTCCAGCACCACTTGATAACCCACCCAATCCAAACAATTGAGCGTCAGCTGATGATTGTACTGATGTTGAACCACCCGCTACTGATGTATATGAAATTAATGGGGTAGCTGATGAATAAATTGTTTTACCTGGAAATAAAGTACCACCTTCTGCTGCGAATCCTTTATTGATTAGGTATTGTATATCTGCAATATCATTATCTTGTGGAACATATCCGTCGGGAGCCGAAGTTGTTGAACCTAATGTTTTATTTTCAGAAATACTATTGTAAGTTTTTGTATTTGCAGTTGGATTTGCCGCCGATGATGATAATAACCCCGCAACAAATCTTAAAATCTCAGATACATCTGTGTTTGCATTGAAATTGTTAAAGTATGAGCCATCTAAGTTGGTTTGCCAATCATTTGATGTTGGGTGTCCTGCATTGATATTATATGCCTTAACCGATTCTGATACTTCTAATGCGTATTTACCACCAGAACCACTAATTTGTAAGTTCTTATTAGATGCTGCATATACTGTACCAGATACTAGCTCAAAAATACCACTTCCACCACTACCAAATCCCGAAGCTGCTGCTGAAGATGATACATGAGTATCAAAGTTTTGTAGTGATGCTGTTGTGATTGTAATTTCAGTATGTCCTGATGTACCATCGCCACTTGCACCTAAAATGTACAATTTTTTATTTGTTGTATCGTAGTATGGTAGTCCATCTAAAGTAGTACCAAAGTTAGCTGTAACTATTGATGGTACTCCCGCACCAGCGTACAACTTTGAAACTGGTACATAATCATTCGCCGCAGTTGTACCACCCGGCTTACCTATGTAAACGAACGGTCCATCTATCTTAGAATCAACCGAACCACTACCAATTACGATTTCTGTTTCACCAAAAGAGGTGATATTTCTTACCGATGCTACCGAACCTCTTCTATGTTTAATTGTTTGAGCCATATTTTTATCCCATTATGTATCTATGTGCGATATCTCGCCATTATCCTTTATAAATATTGTAGATTATTAGAAAAATCCCCCACAATCTATAGAATCTTTAGTACCACCTATTTGAATAGATGCTGATGCTATATATCCTGCTAATTCTTTCTCTAATATTTTCATTCTACCTTGTACTTCAACCGCTAATCCGCTATCTGTACCTACATCTTGTATAAATACCGATTTACCATTAACCGTTAAATCACCTTGAATATCAAAACTACCCGTTACCTTTAGATTATTTTGTGTTTGAAGGTAAGTGTATACTTCAGGGTCTTGCGAACCAGTATTCCATATGCTAGCACCAGAACCTACACCCGCCTGAGGTAATACAATACTATTACCATTTGATATACTTAGTGTTTGTCCTGAAATTGTTAGTTTGTTTGTTTCTTCTGCACGTGTGATGTATCCTAATGATGATATTTGTGCGGATGATGAGATTGTACCACCTGGCACATCACCGAATCCCGATGCTGCTATAGAAGCAGACATATATGTATCTGTAACAACATCTGTGATTTGTGATGAACCACTAAGTACATTCTCAGCGTTTAATCTATTTTTTACATTTGTTGCAAAATTATTACGCAATGCACTATTTGCTAAAATTGAATTAGCTTGGAATGGTGTGATTGTAACAGGTAAATTCGTAAGATTAAAATAATCAATTGTTAAATCAGTTGGTACTACTTGTGCCGAACTTGATATTAAGCCGCTTGGTAATTGGCCTGAACCCGATATTAACCCACTTGGTAATTGGTCTGAACCCGATATTACACCAATGGGTAAACTACCCACCACTTGTGCTGATGATGATATCACCCCATTTGTAGAAAGTAAACTTCCTGTAAATGAACCACTAAATGAACCTGTGTAATCTGCCACTATATTCCCTTAATTGATTAGTACTGATTATAAATATCACCAATATTAATAATCCGTAAGTAGTTTCAAAATTTCATCTAAAGATTCATGTCTGTGATTATCTTTTAGTACCACATCATAAACCCATTTAGAACCTTTTAGCTTTGGAACTTCATGTACTGCTGAATCGTTGTTAAACTTCAAATCGATTTGTTGCTTATCACCACACAAAATCATAGTTGAACCTTTACCAACTCTACCCAATACCATTAGTAACTGTTGTTTTGTTAAGTTTTGGAACTCATCGACAATACATATAGAGTTTTCAAAAGTTCTTCCTCTAAAATGTGAAAGAGAAACTAATTCTATTGATTCATCCTTTTCCATCTTTTCTAAGATGTTTGGTTTATTGTAAACCTTTCTCATATTAGAACGTATTGGAACTAACCAGGGTTCCATTTTTTCCTCTAAAGAGCCAGGTAAAAACCCATTATCCTCATTTGATACAGTTGGTCGTGTAATCACAATCTTATTTACCTGTCTTTTGAAAAACATATCCAACCCAATCTGACACGCTAATAAGGTCTTACCACTACCAGCCTTTCCTATTAAGAAATTGAAAGGGTGTTCTAAAATTTGTGCTTTTGCGAGTTTCTGCTCTTCTGAGAGAGTGATTGAGAATCTGATGTTCCCTTTAGGCGGAGTTTTGTCTATATTTTCAGCCATACTTTCCTTTTAGAAATTAAATAACCATTTAGTATAAATATCATATGGGCACAAAAAAAGGGGAGCCTAAGCCCCCCTTTAATTCATATTCTAATAATCTAATGATTACTGAATTGTGTGTAAGCCATCCACGTATACTTTACCGTAGAACTCACCTCTCAACATTTTCTTAGCGTAACGAGTCATTACACCTTTTCTTGGAGTGAAGTTCTTAGGGTCATATACAAGCGGAGTCATAATCAATGGGATGTATGGTGCGTAAACCGCTCCAGTTTCAAGGAATTGAGTTCCTCTGTAACCCATTAAGATTACGTTCTCTTTCATATAAGGATTCTTGTACACTTGGAATCTGCTGTTCAATGCACCAATCTTAGTTACACCAAATGCGAACTGAGCATCACCATTATCTGCAGTCGAAGCGTATCCTGGGATAGATTCGATGATAGTGGCAACATCAGGAGATACTACTAAGAAGTTAGCACCACCACGCAATGTTTTTTGGTGAATTTTGTTAGATACACCAGCGATTACAGTACCAAGAGTCTGGAACCATGCTTGCTGAGTGAATGCAGATGCTTGAGCCCCAGTAGAAGAGTAATTAGCGAATGCTGAACCATTCCACTCTCTACCAACAGTAGATGACCAGTAACCAGTGCTTTTAGCATCAGAGATTAACATATCCAAGATTTCGAAATCGATTTCTTGTGAGATGTACTCAGATAACATTGAAGTCAATTCAGCTTCAGCATCGATTGAGTGGTAAGCGTTCAAGTCTTGTGCGAATTCAGGAGTCCACTGTGCTTTCAACTTACGAGTCTTAGCAACGATTGGTAAACTCTTCATTTCAACATTCAATTCTGGAATATCGATATCAACTTCTGGGTTTCCACTTAGGGAAGTTCCAGTTGCTTCGAAATCACCTCTTGAAGTATCAGTTGGTTGCTTGTGGAACTTAACAGTGATATCACCGAAAGTAGCATCTTTAGCAACAAACTTAATGTTACCACCATCTAATACAGTGTACTCTGGATATTGGTCCTCAACACCAGTCAATCTGAATGCTCTGATACCTTTATCATCAAATCCAGCGATAGATGCAGTTTGTACAGTAACTACAGAAATAGTACCACTACCCAAAGCAGCTGCGTTTGAAGATGAGAACTGAGTATCATAGTTCCATACAGATGCAGCTGCAGCTGATGAAGTTGTGTACTGAGTTGCGCTTAGTGCAGAGTTCAAGCTAATAGTAGCTGATACGTTATCATTGATTGAGTATCCGAATCTACCAGCACCATACAAACCACCTGATGGGTCTGAAGTAGTTTCAGTAATACCGAATACAGAATCAGCTTGTGAATCTTTACCAGAACCAGATGTGAAACCTGGCTGAGCAGTACCATACTTAAAGTCTAAGTAGAATACTAGACCTGAAGGTAGGTTCATTGGTTGTACAGATACGAAATCTTTTGCTACGATTTCGCTGAAAATTCTTCTTACCAATGGTAGAGCTACACCAGCCCACTCTTCAGAGTTTGCTGAAGTACCAGTAGCAGAAGCTTCTTTTACGAGTTGTCTCGCTTGGTTTTCCAATAGGGTAGCAACGCCAGCTCTTTCTACGTCGCTGGCGATTCCCTCAAGAAGACCAGTCTTTTCCCACTTTGATGCAAGAACACGAGTTGCCTCAGATAATCTTTGCTGGTGAGAACTTCCTTCACTTAGGATGTTTTTTAAATTCATTTTATTCTCCTTTGAATCTTATTAATTATTTTAAGCCAGCAAGCTTTTTCCATCTTGCTGCCATTTCATTGCCCTCAGAAATAATTTGTTTCTTTGGTGCTGAACTTTTTGTTGCTTTTGAAGCGTATCCTTCTTTTACAACTGTTCTTTTCTTTTTAGCTACATTTAAGTTTTCAGCTAAAGTTGAGAAAACTAACTTCACTTCTCTTACAGAAGATGTTCTGTCGAAATTCTCAAGAACTTTTACTTTTTGGTTTTCGTTCAAGTCGAATGTTCTGAACAATTTGTTTGTGTAAAGTAGTTTAGCGTTCAACAAGTTCACTTCATTGATAGTGTTCTTCAATGATGCGATAGTGTTGTAAGCTTCTTCCAAGTCACTAGCCAAATCTTCATCTTCGTCCATGTCCTCTTCTTCGCCCATCTCTTCTTCGTTGTAATCACCCTCTTCCATTTCTTTCAAAGTTTTGATTACTTCATCCAAATCGATTTCTTCTTCATCCATGTCCTCTTCTTCATCCATCTCTTCTTCGTGATAGTTTTCGTCCGCAGGTGCTTCATCTTCTTCCATTTCAGCTTCTAACTCAGCGATTACTGATTCTAAATCAAGTTCATCTTCGTCATCATCTTCCATGTCATCATCCATGTCAGCACCCATTTCTTCTTCAGAATCCATATCCAAGTCAGCTTCCATGTCATCTTCCATGTCATCATCCTCTTCAACTTCATCTTCTTCAAGTTCATCTTCTTCAGCTACCATCAATTCATCATCGTTTTCGATATCAGATGAATCGCTTGCATCATCACTTGGTTGGGCGTTATCGCCAGCACCCAAGTCTGATGAATCCAATTCTTCTTCCATCTCTTCGTCAGCATCTTCAGCCAACTTAGCAGAAATCATTGATTGTAGTTTCGGAGTGAACGCTTCTTCTAAAGCCAACTTAGCATTTGCCAACGCAGTTTCTTTAACCGCTTTAGCATCAGCGATAGCTTCAGATAACAAGTCTTTTCTTCTTGCCATTTTGTTCTCCTAAAATTTGTTTTGGAAATAAGATTATTGAGAATCTTAATAGAGTATTGTTATACTAATGTATATAATCACCTATTGGGAGGTGATATTTAATCTTCAATAAATAGTGTGATATTATTGAAAACACTAAAAAAGTGTTTACTATTTATTGTTCGAAGTTTCTTCTTCTCCATTCGGCTCGGATAGCATCTTTCTTTTGCTTCCTACGTTTGGTGGTTGGCTTCGTATATTCTTTACGTTCTTTCAACTCTTCCAACTTACCACTTTCCTTTAGTTTTCTCTTAAAAACTTTCAACGCTAGTTCGATGTTTCCGTTTACTACTTTCACACCTGTTGCACAACCTGGAATATCCATATCTTCTCGTTTTACTTTTTTGTAAGGTTTTTTATTCTGCATATATTCTATCTTAAAAAAATACACCTACCAAAACTATGATAGGTGTATATAAATATGGTTTTAACTTTAATAAAACTATTCTGATAAATTATCTAATCCATCTTTGAAATCACCAATAAGTCTACCCAACTCTTTTTGAGTTTTTGGGGATAACCTTTTAATATCTTTGATGTTCTTTTTGATTGCCGCTGATACTTCAACTGAAAAGTTTTGTAAGATTTCCATCTCAGATGATTCTTTGATTTGTGTAGCTTCTAACAAACCTATTGCGATATCACCAACTTCTCTATCACCTTTATCAACATACTTTTTGTTAAGGATACCAAATCTGTGTCCATCTGCATCGATTGTGTACATTGGCACCATATTTGTACTAAAGTTATATTTGTATTTGGCTCTCTTTAACTCCTTACCAACATTCATAAATGAACTTGCATTACCTACTAAATCTGCAAGTCTATCTAAATGAGTACCAGCATCATCTCTTTCATTCAGAAGTTCTGTTAAACTTATTTTCATCTTAATCAATTTAGATGATGGTAGTTCACCAATTCCAAATGATTCGTTTAGTGATTTTTTTAGTTTCATTTCTTAACCTTACCTTTTTCGATATCTCTTTCTAATTCCTGAGCTGCTCTCATCACATCACCCGCTGCAATTTTGATATCAACATTTCTATACTTAGCAATTTTTCTAACTGCCAACATAACAATTCTTTTTTCTTCCGTAGATGCACCTTCCAATAGAGAAGTAAGCTTCATTGATTCATTAGCAAATTTCTTAGCGTTCTCTTTATCGTCCTTATCAACGTTTGTTACTTTGTAAGTTTTTCCATCTACCTCAAATGAATCATCACCTGCTGCGATTGCTTTTGCTCTCGCTGCTCCGAACTCATTTCCTTCTTCAAGTTCATTGATTTCGTAATACTTACCCAACACTTCACCGATTTCATCATATGATGATTCTAATCTCTGTTGTAGAGTTGATACCTCTCTCAATGTTTTCTCAAATACTTTAAATGATTCGTTCATTCTCTTCATATGGCGAGATACAGTAACACCATCGAACCAATCACCAGTTTCTGCCAAAGTTACTTTGTTAGCCATCTCAACCATACCTTTGATTGATTCGTACACTTTGGTTAATCCTTCTTTTCTGTAAACTGATTCTCCATAAGTTTTGTAACCCTTAACTGCTTCAAAGAAAGCTGCTCTGTGCTCTTCAGTCATTTCTTCAGCTTGTGGTCTTTGTTCCTCTTCTTCTTTAACCCAAGACTTTGCGTATGGGTTTGAGTAAACCTTACCAATCTGAACGTTTGATTCTTTAAGTATATCTGTTAGCTTTGATGAACCTTTACGAACTACATTCTCATCGTACATATCATCTTCTTCAAAATCATCATCGAACGCGTTACCACCATAAGCACCATCATCCGCAGTTGCGCCAAATTCATCTTCTTCCTCATCTTCATCAGATATTGGTGTGTGTTTTTCTGGATTTACATTCTTTACAGAATATGTGTCTCCAGTTTCTTTATTTTTAACATAGGTATCTTCACCTAATAAATCTGTTAATTTCATGCCACTCTCCGTTGCCATTTCCATCATCTCAGCAGCCTTCTGCTCAATTTCTTTTTTGATGTTTGATGGTATTTTTTTATCGTAATATTTTACTTTACCCTTGCTATCGATGTGGGCTACATTTTTGTAATCACCATTTTCTTCTTCAGCTCTGTTGTAAACAGTAATACCATTTCCTTTACGAGCCATTCCGATATCATACTTAGCTTCATTTAAAGATTCGCTGTAAAGATTGATGTATTTAGGTGCAAATGCCTTTTCACCAGCCCCACTTACTCTACCAGTGGTTTTCCAATCATCTCTTTTGAAGTTGAATTTGTTACCCAACTTAATCAATTCTTTGTAAACCTCTCTACGCTTGTGAATATCACCACTCTTTTGGTATTCTTTGTACTTAGTAATCAACTCTTTCATATTACCATCCTTTACAGATGTTTTGAATGGAGTTAATCCTTCGTTTACTGATTCAGAAAATATCTTAATCATTTTCTTTTGGATAGGATTGCCTGGCTTTCCAACTACTGCCGTCATAAAATCCATCCTATCTGATGGTTTTCCTTTTTTAACGAATTGGAAAACCTTTTCAATATCCAAGTTATGAGTATCAACAAACTTTTGAACTGCATCTTTGTTCATTCCAGTCAAACCACCAATTTCCATTGCGGTTCTTGATGCGGCTTCGTTTACCGATTCATTTTTTTTATCTTTAGCCATTTGCTTTGCTTTGGCTTCTAAATCTTTATACTCTTTAGATTTTTTATCAGCGTATCTATGTAATCCCCAATTGAATGCTGCTTTGAATAACATATAAAATGGTAAATCACCATACTTCTTACCATAAGGTGATAATTTCTGCCAATCTAAAAATGACTGTGCCATTTCTTTTGAAAGTTTGATACCTTCTACACTACCTGTCTGGCCATCTACTACAGATTGTAATAGTTTCTTAGCAGATACTCTTGCTTCGTTTACTGATTTATTTTCTTTTAACAGGTTTGTTAATTTCATAATAATCCTTATTTCTTATATCGAACAAACACCATCAATTTCACAGATGATATCTCTCACTAACGTATTAATTTTGTTATATGATTTTGTTGGTTTAACCGATACCGATTCATTTACAGGTCTCATAAATGCACCATGTGTTGATGGGTTAGAAACAAAGTCCCAACAAATCAAATCAAAATCATCTTCTACTGTTACAGTCTTACCACTATTAGATTCTTTTACTGAACCCATACCTCTTGATGAGATACCAACTGTACATCCGGCTTCTAACAATTCTTTAAGGATGTTACCTGCTGGTGTTTTTAGGATTTCAACCTTACCCATAACATTATTACCATCCCACCACACATCTCTTACAATGTGAGAAGTATTTTTCAGTTCGACTACAGAAGATTCCGGATGGTCTAATTCACCAAATGCTCTATTCTCTTTAATCTCTCTACCAATGTACTTCTTAACTTCTCTTTTAAGAATTTCAGTTGGATAGATTCTTCCATTTTGATTTTCTGCTTCTGAGCGCTGTAGAACACCCTCAACAATCAACCTACCATTGTTTTCTTTCATGGATTCGTTGATTTGAGTCTTGCTCATCTTAAATGGAATTGTATCTATAAGTAATTTACCCATTACGCTCCCCAAGTTTTACGTTTTTTGTATAAGTCGAACATGATTTGTGCTACCTCATATCTTATAAGTAGACGAATGTTCTCCAAATCCTTATTTGTGAGTTCTTCTTTTAATATTTTCTTTTTTGAACTCATGCTGATAGCTCTTTTATCTTTCTTGCAACATTTAACATACGTTCAGAAATCTTTCCAAATCTTTTTTGCGTAGATTTCCAGTATTGTCCACTATGAACATCAGCTTCGGTTTTTAACTTAGCGTTCTGGTTTACGATTCTTTCTAATTTGAACATCATGCTATTGATTTCTTTAATAGAATCGTTTATCTTCTGGTGATTCTTTCTTGAATCATCACCCTTATATTCTTTGTAAGAAATCTCATTTATTTTTTGCTCTAATTTACGTTCTAATGATTCTAACTTTTTAGTGTTCATTTTACTCTCCTTAGATTTTTTGTATCCCAATACCTCAATATGCTCATCATCCAAATCATCCTCATCGTTACTCTTAGCAAACGCATGCGGGGTTTTGATTGGGCCTTCACCACCATCCATATTGGCGGTTACATTAGCTTCTTCGATTTCTTCAAACTTATCTTCGATTTCTTTAATCAAGCTTTTCATTTGAATACCTTTTTCAATTCATCGTGTAGTTCATAATATCTAAGTAATGATAATACTTGAGATTCTGTAATTACTTTTGAGTTCTTAACCTTTGTAATCAACTTCAGTACTTCGTTCACTTTAATTTTAGTAACGGTATCGGTAACATTAACTGAGTTGATTGATTTTCTCAGCACGTTACATTCTCTTACTACAAACTTTTTTAGTTTTTCTGAGTTATCAACTGAGTTGATGTATTCTCTAAGAATACTTCTCTGCTTATCGGTTAAATTTGTATATTTGTTGTTGAAGTTCTCAACTAGCATCTTCCATGCTAACAACCTTACTTCTTTTGGTTGCTTTGAATAATCTTCATTGATGGTCGTTACTACCGTATCTGTAGGTTGTACTTTACCCGTTAAGTGTTCCATCAGAGATGATTTACACTCAACATATTCTTTTGGGTTATCTGAGTTGTTATGTTCGAATAACTTATATACAGATGCGTTTTCTTTGTAGTTACTCACTCTATAGTTGAAGAAATCTTCCAATACGAAATTTTTCTTAATTGCTTTGATTAGATTGTACTTCTGTCTATTCAAAACGGTATCATTCAATTTTTTTCTTTCAGCCAAAACGATGTTTAGGAACTCAGATGCTTTGTAATCTGAATTAAATGATTCTTCT
>Ga0099849_1001547_pt1 | contig 10786 bp, 5 predicted proteins | sample CB_VirMetaG_4_FD_78177 | JGI IMG/M metagenome (GOLD analysis project Ga0099849, IMG submission 78177) | Freshwater to marine saline gradient viral communities from Chesapeake Bay - CB_1508_1M Viral MetaG | ecosystem: Environmental > Aquatic > Marine > Coastal | place: USA: Chesapeake Bay... | reverse complement strand
CCAGCGTAGACACAACCTTCGGGGCAGGTATCTCCATCGGGCAGCTTGCGATCAACCCCAGTCACCGACCAAAAAACACCAGAAACAGCCATGACAAACACTTGTTCTACTTTATTATAAATGCAACTTTTTTTGTATACATGAACTCCATCAAGTTGCCCGCCTTAATTTAGTTACAAGCCAGCCGCATTAAGGCGAGCCTCCAATGCCTCGATTTGCGTTTTCTGCCGCTTGATCAGATTGAGAAGCAAAGGCGTGAGCGCGGCGTAGTCAACACCGTCAACCACTGGTGTGTCCAGAGGGGTGACGACGTTATTGCCCGCTTCGTCTTGAGTGACTTCAACGTCTTTGAAGCTGCAAAGACGCGGGTCAACCTGCTCAACTTCTTCTGCAATGAAGCCCCAGTGGCTGTGGTCGGGATTGTCGCCTTCGCAAGTGGAGCGATACCAGACAGGGCGAAGATTTAGAATGGCGTCTGCATAAGCATCGTCCATGTCCTCCACATCTGTTTTGTATGCAATAGATGAAGTGGAGCGATAAATGAGACCACTGGAGGCAATTCTTAGATAGTTTGTAGTTGCTGTTGATGTGTTGCTATAGGTTGGGGTCGAAAACATTCGACCCAAATCGTTAAGAACTATTGCGCTAGTAACTGAGTCACAATCAATCCGAACCCCTGCTGCGTTGGCAAAGAAATCGGCATGACCCTCAGCGTTCTGAACACGTAAGCCGATAGCAGCTGATTTAGAAGTGTCAGAAACATGCAGAAGTTGCGCGGGCGAACCAGTGCCAATACCGACGTTGCCGACGTTGTCAATACGCATCTGCTCCACCGGAGTATCGCTGCCAGCTGGAGTAGTAAGAAAAAGCAGCCTTCCGGGTTTATCGCCAGTGGCGTGGGTGCCATCGGCTTCACCTTCTATTCGAGCAGCTTCTCCACTATCTCCGGTATTACCCCAGAAGCGAACAGCCCCTAGCGAATTTCCGGCAACGACAGAAGCATCATCACGCCGTAGATCAACATTACCGCCAAACACGCTTTGAATCCCCAGCAGATCGGCATTTCCAACTGCCCAGGCACTTGTTGTTCCGAGCAGCAACCTGCCATCGCTGTCAAGGCGGCCCTTCTCGGAGCCATCAATTTCAAACCCAATGCGCGTCGAGCCGCTTACATTTTGGGGATCAGCTTGAATAACAAAGTTGCCGTTACTAGCAGATACGTTTGAGTAAGCGTTTGCAGTATCTAAGTCTTCCAATCGGAACTGAGCCGTTCCACTTTTGGCTATATGCAAAGCAACAGAAGGACTCGTGGTGCCAATCCCGACGTTGCCCGAGCTGTCGATGCGAGCGCGTTCTGTGCCGTCAATATCAACACTAAATCGAGATGACGAATAAAGGCCTGTTGGATCAATGTCGATGCGGCAATCGCCCGCACTACCACTAATATCTAATAATGCGTTGCTATTATTAGTATCTTCAAATCTAATTACGGGGACAACATTAGCAATGTGCAGAGGTTCAGCAGGACTCGTGGTGCCAATCCCTACGTTGCCGGAGCTGTCGATGCGCATCCGCTCCGTCGGGGTGCTCGATCCGTCGGCGGTGCTAGAAAACACTAGGCGACTTGGTTTGTCGCCTGTTGCATGAGTGCCATCTGCTTCAGCTTTTATACTTGCACACTCTTCCCAAGTAGAACCATCGCCACCTGTACCGTAAAATTTAATGTCTGCGATAACAACATCTGCTGCAACTGTTGAATCGTTCCTTCCTAGAGAAAAAATTGGGCGACCTGTATCAACCAAAGAAATCGAATTATTTGATGACCCTGTGATGTCACTAGACGTGCCAACTAACAGCCTGCCGGAGCTGTCGATGCGCATACTTTCATTGCTGCCATTCCTGTAGAAGATAGTATTATTTGCGCCATTTGCGTCTGCTCCTTGATTAGTAAATAATGACAGGTTGCCATTGTTTGCACGTATTTCGCTCATCCCGTCACTGCCCTCGATGAAGAAACGGGTAGTACCTGTAGTACTTAAGTGCAGGATTCCACTAGGACTTGTGGTGCCAATTCCGACGTTGCCGGAGCTGTCGATGCGGGCACTTTCGGAAGAACCACGCTTAAAGACAATATCCTCAGTACTTCTTGGCTGAATTACTACAGGTAATCCAGACTCGGATGTAATTAAGTTTTCAGTTGTACTCTGTGTAAATAAGAAAGGATTGCCAGTTCCTGTTTCGTTGACTGCAATAACTGCAGAATTGTCCCCAGTTCCTTCGACTTCTAGTAAGTATGCAGGACTCGCCGTGCCCACACCCACGCGATCATTACTTGCATCAACGTGTAGCACGTTGGTGTCAACAGTTAGATTTTGAGCGCCAAAATCTGCACTGATCTTCGTACCAGCAATCGCAGCACTGGCATTCACGTCGTTGTTGACGATCACACCTGCAGCGATCGAGGTGGCATTACCGACTGAGGTCACATCGCCTGTCAAGTTGGCGTTGGTCGTGACCGTGCTGGCATTACCGCTCAGGCTTGCTGTAATCGTCCCAGCACTGAAGTTTCCGCTTGCATCACGGGCGACAATCGCGTTTGCAGTGTTGGCGTCAGTTGCAGTTGTCGCGCTGTTGCTGACTTTGCCTGCAGTGCTAATCGTGCTGAGCTTGGTGTCTGCAATGCTTCCGGCTAAGTCGGCATTTGTGACCGTCCCATCTGGAATGTTGTCGCTGCTGATCTGGACAGCAGAACCAAGCGCAGTTGCGCTCAGGACATTGGTGCCAGCAATCTTGTAGGTTTTGCCGCTAGCAAGATTGACGTTCTCGCTGCTGGTCCAGCTATCGGTGCTGTTGACCCAGTTCAGGGTTTTGTCGGTAGCGCCCTTCAGCGTGATGCCGCCGCCGTCTGCGGTGGTGTCGGTCGGGGTGTCAACGACACCCATTTCGATGTTTTTGTCCTCGACCTCTAGGGTCTCGGTGTCGATCGTGGTGGTCGTGCCATTGACCGTCAGATTACCGCTGACAATCAAGTTGCCGCTGATCGTTCCACCAGCAGCAGGCAAGGCAGCATCAGCAACATCCTTGGCTGACTTGACTGCAGTGCTGCTAGCAATCGTGGTTGAGCTGGTTGTGCTCGTTGAATCCGAAACCTTTGACTGGAGCGATGCCGGGGTTACGGCGCGGTTCGCCAAGCTTCCGGCTTGAGTTTCTGCGTTGGTTGCAAGCTCAACAACACCAGCTGCCGTGGTAGATGCAGCAACGACAGTGATCGTCTCGATCCAAGTGTCGGTGCCGTCCTTGTAAACCTTGAGCTTGGCCGGGTCAGTGTTGGTGTCGAGCCAGAACTCACCAGGCTGCGGGCTAGATGGCGCAGTCGTGCTGATCCAGACGCCTGCAATGCGACGTACAACACCAGCCGTGTCCTTGCAGCTGATGAACGGACCATCGGCGTGGTAGTTCAGCGCCAGTTCGCCACTGGCCAGCTGGCTCGCTGTGGGCTCTTTGCCCGACACAGACGAGTTCTTCAGGATGATCTGCAAAGACATGGCTATACAGCCGAAGGACACCCCTATACAGAGGTGCCCTCAGTCTAAAAGCAGAATCAAGTCTGGTTCTTGCCTGCCGTGTTATCCCTGTGAATAAACGCTCTGGCTGTCGTGTCTGCCGTCAGCAGCAAATTAGGGTCGGCAAGGGTTAATGCGTTTTCAACTCGTTTGTAGAGCGAGAATGGACCACCCTTGAGGCCATTGGATTCTGGATCAATAGTGCAGCCATTGCTCAGCTGAATGGGGTTGTCTACAAGGCTGTTGTAGGTGTCAACGCTCATGTTGTATTGGGCTTGGACGCCAGCTGCAGATGCAGTTGCAACTTCTCGAATCTGGAAACTACGCCCGTAAAAATTTTGACTTGACGTGAAATTAGAATGGCACCAGCCTGACAAATCCCAAGCGTCGGCATTGAAATCAAGGTCGATGACTGGAGCTACCCGTCCGCCAGCGCGGCAACCACCTCGACCGCCACATGCCAGCCAGTTCAATTTGATTGTGTAGGCGCTGTTGTTTTCAAATGCAAGAGTCAGCTGCTCTTGTCCTGACTCTCCAGTATCTGCTTGCCGAACATCAAAAACAATCTCCGCGCCATGTCCCAATAGACCGCCTACCTGACCGTAATAACTGATTATTGAGTTGGCATCTTGCGCAGATTGAACAATGATGCGGAACTCTAAATCTGCATTGTTTTGGTTGTATGAACGGAAGATCTGCTTTTCTCCGTAGCTATTGGTGCAGGCTGCTGCAACATTGTTGATTCTGCTCCACTCCAGCGTTGTGTTTTTACCGCCGACAGCAAAACCGCCGTTCAATGTGGCATAGACGCTATTTACGTTGTTTGCGTCAATTTTTAAGTGAACGTCTGCAAAAACAACACCTGCTGAGTAGACATTCCCTGAATACTCAGGCATTCGATCTGTGGCAAGAGCAGTTGTACCATCTTCAATCTCAATGATTGGGGCGGTTGTTGCGCCTCTTGCACCTGCCACAATCACAGACGCATAGCTATTCGCCAGTTGCAACGGACCTTCTTCCACAGATCCGATGTCACCGTGAACGCTGATCAAAATTGACGATCCAGTCGGCACAAACAGACGCGAAGCCAGAACCATTGCTTCGGTAATTGTCTCTGGTGCGCCATTTGGATAATCGCTTGCGCTGTAGCGTGTCCCGTCGTTTGCACCGCTGGGATAGCCGTAAGGAACAGAATCCGCTCCAGTCAATGCCGTGACGCCGCTTGGCACCACATGAACGATCGTGATTTCAGCGTCAACAGCTGGAACGGTCACCACATTGGTGGAGTCGGCCCAATACTTCAGGCCGCCAGGGGTGACAAACGCCGGCCCAGCACTATTCAGCTGACTGTCTGTAGTAGCCGTGCTGGAATTGTCAATGTCGTCGATGCTGGCAATCGTACCGACGCCAGAGTTTGTTGTCGTGGCGTCAAACGCGCTGGACAGCGTGACGTTGGTGGCATTGACGGTCAACGAGTCATTGATTGTCGTTGTGCCATTTAGGGTCAGATTGGTGAACTCGGTTGGCGTGTCGAGCGTGATGTCGTTGGCACCGAGGTTCTCAACGCTGAGGGTTTCGCCAGTTGAAATATCCTCTAAGCCGCGTGGCGTAACTTGATAGCCCTCTTCGTTGAAGCCGGTTGCATAAACGCGACCGCCGTCAACGTTGGTGAAGTAATAGGTGAACTTGTTTTGGTCGGACAGCTGCCCTTGGTACTTGGGGATTGCCTTGGTGTAGTTGAGGTAGCCAGCCCACTCCCAAGCATGACCAAACAAGCGGATGACACTAGGACGACGGAATTGAACGGCCCAGTTATCCAGTGCGTTGGCCGCTCCACTTGGGACAAAGCTGTCCATGTCCCCGCTGTCTGACGGGTCCAATTCACGGGATGCGCTTGCTTGCGGGGTCAGCAACGTGTGAGCTTGTGCGCTGGTGAAACCAATCGCAGTCAAAAACAGATGCAGCGCCCGATAGTCAGTTGCCGCCCTGTACTGATCTCGGATCAGTGTGTTACTTCCCCACAGCGTCGAGAAGTTGTAACCAAGGGTGGTTGACGATTCGGTGCCTGCGGTGTCATCGTCAAAAATTAGGATTGGCGACTCGTTTTTGTAATAGTCCTCGGGGTTGAAGGTGGAAGCCATGTGGACATAGCTTTCGCTCCACTTGGTTGCGGTAAAGGTTGCGTCCTCGTTCTCTTCGATGCAAGTGAAATGCTTATTGCTGCGAGTGACTGTTTCACCCTTCTTGTAATGCGTGTTAGCCGCCCATGCTTGTGAGGTGTTTCCGCGACGCAGAATAATTTCAGAACCTAAAGATGCTCCTGAGATAGAAGTCTTGGCGACCCCTTGTACCAGCAACACCTCGGTTGCACCAAACTCGGCGTCGATAACAGAATCAGAAGTGTCGGTCTGAATTACATAGTCACGAACCGGAAGGCGAGCAGCGGAACTGGTGTTCGCCAGCTTCAGGGTGTAACGACGCTGCTCTGGGGTACGAGTATCGACAAAGCGGCGGATGTAAACGCGCTTGCCGATTGCGTTACTGTTGCCAGCGGCAGTCGTGCCAGGGGTTTCGCCATCTTCGTCCTCAATAGCGGCACTGATATTGAGCCGATCAGTGTCGGAAGTGCTCCAGGCAGAAGCCGTGAAGGTAGTGCGCCAGTCTTTACCAAGCGGGTTTTCAACCCAGAGGTAGCTGTCCTCGCGCAAGGTGTACCCATCCTTGGCAACAATGTCGGGCACGCCGGAAACAGTTGCACTTTCGCCAAGTGCCGTGGTCAAATCAATCCTGCTGGACGTGATCGCAGAAACAGTACCCAGGTAGATTCGGCGAACGTTGTTGCTGAGCCCGGAAAGATTGTCCGCAACCTTGATGGTGCTGACGTTCCAATCGCTGTCGGCCGCAAAGCTGCTGGTGCGGTAGCCGTCGGAAATTGCAGCACACCCGCCAAAGTTCGAGTTGCTGTTGGTAATAGTGATCTCGCCGCCGCTTTCGGTCCAGTGGTGAACGCCTTGCCCGATGGCAAAGACCGACACTTCTTGGATGACTGCTTCGTTTACCGCACGAATGTGGAACGAACGACGGTTGGGGTCCATCCGAGTATCGTTTGGACTTGTTGCGATGTAGTCGTCGTAATCGGCAAAGGCGCCCCAGCTGCCAGCGGAATATTTTTCCCAGCAGCTAGTGTCTCGCTGCAGACTCACCCCGGTGAACTGGGCGACAACAATCGAGCGGAAACCCTCGGGAACAGATCCATCAGCAAAGATTCCGCACAGGCCGTAGTTACTGCGAATTGAGGTATTAAAGATGTAAGGGCTAGCGGAATTGGTCGTGTCCGTAGCAACCGTTTGACTGCCAGCCGCAGGTTGCGGACCAGTGATCTGGTACTCGGATGCGTTCGTTACGGCTAAATCGTTATCAAGGTTGCCAGTGTTGTTTGTTCCGCCAAAAGCCTGGCGAATCTTGCCGTAAAACTCGTCAAGCTCGGTTTCGCTCGCAAACTGGAAGCAGTCGAGCAAATGATGGCTAGCGGTGCTGCCAGCCTTATCCATAAAGGTGAAGCCGAAGTAGTACCCCGTACCCGTCACCTTGAAGATGGCTCGGCGGTTGCTGTAATCCGACGCTTCGTCGGCTACACCAGGGACAACAGCAGGCTTAAAGATTGTTTTGCGGAGGTCAATGCCGCACAAGGACACACCTCTGGGCAGGATCAAACCACCTGTGGAATTCGGGTTGAATTCGGTCAGTTCTGCGTTGGTTGGATCCTTGTCGTCGGACCATTCGGAAACAGACGTTGCACCAGTGCCATTAAGTACGGTGCTGACGCCAGGCATCAGGATGATGCTGACCAGATCGTTGTTGGTCAGCGGGCTGGTGTAATAAGACTTAGCCGTGATGATCCCGGCTTCAATGACTGCGCGGTTTACCGTTTTAAACGGGCGAGCTTCGGTGTAGCCGCATTCCAGACGCTGCAGTTCAATGCGTTCGGTCGCGGTGCCGCTGGTGCTGTAGCTGCCCGAAACAAACGTGTCCTTGCCGGTAAACGGGTTGACGTAAAGGACGTAAGGGGCACTAAGCGGATCATTGACAGTCGCGCCAGCGGCAATCTCAGCTGCACCACTGAGCTGCCGAACCGCGTCGGTCAGTGCCGCAATCTGGGTGCGGAAGGTGTTCTGCGAGCTGTCGATGTGATCGAGTGAGCCCGTCTGACCACCGCGAACGATCTCTGCCACTGCCTACGTGCGCACCGATGGCCTCAGTATAGAGGTCTCGTTAGACGCTTAATTAGTGCCCATCTTGAGCGCAATGTCGCCGACGGTCGCAAAATTCATTGACCCGGCAATAATTTCGCCAGCTCTGGTGTTGATCGCCACTGAGGTAATGAGAATCTCAGTTTCGTAATACAGGTCGCCGGGCAGCAGGTCACCGGTCGCGGTGCGGTCGTCAATCATCCAGAATTGCGCGTCCGTCCGACAGCCCTTTTCAGTCAGCATCAGCAACCGCATCAAAACAGTGGGATCTTCGTTTGCGGTGTAGCTCTTGCGTTCGACGGAGAAATCCATCGTGCCACCACCGCTGACAATGGCCTTGATCGCGTCCCCATATTTTTCGCCAATTGAAGTCGTATCGACCTCGGGCGAGCTTAGGTTCAAGGTCCAGCCGCTTAGCTCGCACTGCACCAGCCAGATTGACCCAGAACCTCCAGCGTTGATGTAGTAACGCGGAGTGAAGTTTGCGTTGTAATACTCGGCGGTATCGGCTGCAGGAGAGGTGTATTCCGGCGCAAAATCACAGATCGAGTCAAGAGTCACCTCGTCCTGACCATCTGAAAAGTAATACTCGCCTATATCGGTAGCGCAGTCGGCGATTGCGTTTTGGTAGGCCGTCGTGCCAGAGGCCGCAATGATTAGAGACCTGAAATCAACCCGCGACAGGGACACCCTGGTCCCTGTGTCGCCGTTCAGTGCAGCACTTCTCGTCGTATAAAAACTGACTCGATCAAGCTTGTCACGATAGATGTAGTAGGTGGCACTCGTTGTCAAACCACACTCGTCAGAACGCATGTAGAACTGGTCCGTGCCAGTAACCGAATAGAAGTCGTCGGTGTCTGCAGTGATGTGATCCCTGTTGGAGCCCAGTTCCCAATCCGACCCGTAGTAAACGGCGTAACCATCCGGGCAATCCGGGCCATCGCTGCCGCTATCAATCGGCAATCCGTTGACTGATGTGATGGTTACGTTGTCCCCGCTCCAAAAAGCAGGGTTACGGACCAATATTGAATTGGACCCTAGGTTGATATTTGCAGGACTTAATACCGTTGGCTCAGGAGCCTCACGGCGAAGCAAAATTTTGCCGCCAGTGCCAAGAACAGCCATTAGAAGGTGCCTTCAATGGTTCCAGTCACTTGAAAGTTCACGCTGCAGGCGGTTACTGCTCCGACCGACACGGGAGTCGAAACCTGCGTAATAAATGCTCTCACCTGCAAAGTAGTGCTGTCGGTCGTGTTTAGGTAAAAGTCGACGGAACCTGCTTCCACCGAATTGCTAAATATGCTGTTCAACAAATTGCGTGTGCCGCCGTCGTCTTTGTCGTAAATGACGGTGGCGCTACCAGTGGTGCCTCTTACACCTGGAACGTAAGTCCGGTCATACGACCCGAGCGTTGTCGTCTCTAAGGAGTCGCGCGAAATGTCAATGGAAAAGTCACGGCACTTGGCAACGCGAGCACCGTTGTAACGAAGTTCCCCGTTAGACCCGGTAATTGCCGCCATCAGCCGTCCCTCTGACCACTCAGCCTTACAGAGATACTACTCACACCTGGACGCACAGAACTAATCGTGGGTTGACCAACGAACCGCCAAAGAAAAGTTCCAGCGAGACGAGTTTTAAGTTCGAAAGTCATGCCCTGCCACACCTCATCGGGCAAATCAATGTCGTCTTTCTCGCCACGGGCGTCGTCGTACGCCTGTGCAATCAGCAGTGCATCTGAGTCAGAAAGATTATCAAACTCCAGATCCAGCTCTGCGTTGAACGGTTGACTGCCGTAAGCGCGGGTTGTGCCAGTGCCGGCAATCGACGTAAACCGTTTGGTGGCGTACTGCCCTTGGGTCACACGCCGGGATGTGGGCACTAAAGCGGGAAAGGCGGTGGTCATGACACGGTTACGGTGTGAGTGTCGGACTGTGGGCTGTCGCTTGCTGAAGGCGAGCTGACTGTGCAGGTGAGGACGTAAGTACCAGCTGTCTCAAATGTAATTGTGGCGCGGGGAGCGCTTGAATATTCAATCGAGGCATCTGCGTCAGTAGTACTGGAACTCCAGCTCCAGCTTGTAAATGCTGCCGACAGTGCGTCTGCCGTACCAGTGCCGCTGCCGGCTCCAGTTGCGACAAACACTTCACCAACTGTGTTGGCATCAGCGCCAATGGCCGTGAAGTCGGTCGTTCCAACGCTGACAATCTGGTAGCTTTCCCCAGCAACAAAATCCCCTGCATCTGTGGCGTCAGGCTTGCCGTCGTAATCCACGGTGTAGTTCTTGGTCTGACCAGCGGTCGCAGTTGTATCACCGGAAATCGTCACCGTGCCAATCGTGGTGACCGTCGGAGCAGTAACCGCAGTGATTGTCTTGTTGGCTGCGATCGAGGTAGAACCTCTGGTCACAGTGCAAGTAATTGTCTTGCTTCCGGCGCTAGTTGCTGTGACAGTTGTGGTCGCTGAAGTGCTGCTGCCAAACGTGACGCCAGAACCACTCCAGGCATAGGTGTAGGTTCCAGTGCCGCCGCTAATCAGTGCGCTATAGGTCGCTGCCGTGTCAACAGTGACGCTGCCCGGACCAGTGATCGAAACGCCCGTAAAGGAACTGGTGGTCGTGCCGCTGTCCTCGCTGGTGCCGATCCGACCTTGGATGTTCCAGTTGGAATCAACGTCCCAGCCATCAACAATGGCGCTATAGCCGTTGGCGTTAAGTGGGAAGTAAATCGCTTCAACTTGAATGTTGCCGTCTTCGTCCAAGCCCAGGCTTTGAACCTTGTAGGCGCGGGTTTCGACGCTGGCTTGCTTAAGGCAGAACGCTGCGTTTCTGTACTGACCAGTTGACTGGCCCGTTACTTCAAGATCAACTTCCCGCACGGTGGACTCGGTGCCAGTCCAAAGCAGCACCTCATAAGTACCGTCCTCAAGCGGAGTTGTCGTGGTGATTTTGCCCTCGGAGTCGATTGCGCCGTTATT
>Ga0099849_1001543_pt1 | contig 10790 bp, 8 predicted proteins | sample CB_VirMetaG_4_FD_78177 | JGI IMG/M metagenome (GOLD analysis project Ga0099849, IMG submission 78177) | Freshwater to marine saline gradient viral communities from Chesapeake Bay - CB_1508_1M Viral MetaG | ecosystem: Environmental > Aquatic > Marine > Coastal | place: USA: Chesapeake Bay... | reverse complement strand
CCCATCGCTGAGGCGTTGATGATCCTTCACGTTGAATACCTCTTAATATAAAAGGCTGCTTCGCGTATCCTAAATTAGGCGTTGCATCATCTCGCAAGTTGAAATTATTATACATATCATCTATAGGAGAATTAGCTGTATATGTATCTGCTAGTCCTGTAAATCTAGTACTTTTATAAATGTCTTCATATCTGTTAGATACGTTAAATCCAGTTCGTACTTGATCAAATGAATGTATTTCTCCTGATGGTCCTATAGGAAATTTAGTACCATTACCTAATTGAGCTCTTCTAGAAGCCGTACCTCTATCTGAAAATGTATTATCATCAATATTAAATGCATCTAATGCAGTACGAACGGAAGGAGATAATCTAGAAATGCCTTGAAACTCAAAGCCGCTAGTCTCTACATAAGGAACATCTTCTGCTCCTTTAAAGGCTGTTTCAGTCTGTCCAGATTCGGCATAGCGATCAGGCCTACCTAAAAATGTTAGTTGAGATTGTAGTTCTATTAATGGCATTATCCTTTCCTAAATGAGTCTGCAGTACGAATAGCTCTTCCTAATTTCTGTCCATCTACTTGCAATACAATATCTTGTTCTGGTGTTCGACTTAATAATGCTTTAATATCTTGGAGTACATTTAATGTAGCCTGCGCTATTGCTTGATCAGATACTACATTTACAGCTGATGTCCGAGCCTTTTCAGCTTCTCCCCTAGCTCGGGCGATTACTCCTGGGCCCATTGCTATTTCATCATTAACAGTTCCTTGGAATATTGTACCTTCTCTAGGCGATGCAACGATCGGACCGCCATTTGCGCCTATTGCAAGGTCGCCTACAGATGTTAGTCCTATTGCACTACTAGCCATATCGCCTAAATCAGCGCCTATATCAAACCCAAAGGCATCCGCAATACCGGCAATGACGTCCCATGAATATTGAAGTGGCGCTAATAAACCATCTATTATAGTGCTACCTAATTTTTTAAAGCCTTCGGTGATGTCTCCACTAAAGATCATACTAACAGCATCATATACGGCATAAAATCTGTCAACAATGTCTGAAATCGCTTTACCTGCGGCTGTAAGTGGAGAAAATGCTATTTTTAATGTCACTCCTAAAATTTTAATAATAGGAGAAAGCAATGAAAATACTTGCATTAACGCTTCTCCCAATGGTAACAATGCACTTGCCAATTGTGTTTTTAAATCATCAAATGCTTTTGCCGATTTATCTGCAGCCTGCTGTTGCGCTAATTTTGTTTGCAATTCTTTGTCTGATAAATCGTTTAATTCAGCTGCGGATAAATTTAAACCTGCCATGGCAGCTTTTTGTTCTTCCGTTAGGTCACCTAACCTTTCTTGAATTATTAATGATTTTTGAAGTTCATCGACTTCCATGCCGGTTGCCTCAGCAAGTTTCTTTCTCGCGAGATAATCCATGTCATTAAATTCGCTAACACTGCCGACATTGCTTAATACTTCCTTAGTTGCGCTGGCAATATCACCCTCCAATGCCAATTGACGAGCTTTATCTAAATTAATTTGCTTTCCTGTCAATGCCTGGAATTCAAACTGCGATGCGATAGACGATTCAAAGTCTAGCAATGAGTCACTTACCTTAGCCATTGTTGCTAATGATACGCCCATCTTCGCTGCTTCGATAGCAGCCTTTTTTAACGCTTTAACATTACCGCCAAAGAATTTAGCAGTTGCTCCGGCATTCTCAGCGATATCGGCAGTAACTGTGCCTACATTTACACCGGCCTTTAAAGCTTCTGCTGCTAACTCTCGCTGCATTGACACTGCCTGATCTGACGATGCACCCATCGTTACAAATGCTGTATTTACCTTCGCGGCCTGTTCAGCACCATAACCAAATGACTTTCCTATATCGGCTATGTTACGTGCAGTATCAGCCGACATCATAGCTGTCGTACCAAATGCATTTGCAGATTCTTGTTGTACTGCCAATATGTCTTCCGTACGTGCTAACTGTGTACCAAATTCAGTCGATGTAGCCATAGCCTCTTTTCTTAGCTGTGTCGCCTGTGCTACAGTAATACCCATATTTTTTGCAGTTTCACGAGATTCTTTTTCAAAATCTGCTGCAAAGCTTACCAATTTTTTAATAACCACAACAGCCGCTGCTATAGCAGCAAGAGTAAGTACGAAAGGGTTTGCCATCACAGCTGCGTTAAATGCTAACATTCCAGCTCGTAAAGCTTGCAACGGCCCTACTCCGGCTTGCAAAGATTTTCCTATGGCTGCCATGCCTTGGCTTGCCGCGGCCTGTAATTGTTGTTTTAATTGATCGCCGCCTAGTGCTTTAAATATTATATTACCGCCCGGAATGCTACTAAACACAGATTCAATGTTATCTGCTATACTACTAGCATAATTCATCGTCTCTTGAAATATAGGAGCTAAGTCTGACCCAGCAATTGCTTCCATATTACGTGCAATTTGTGCTGTTGCTTTAGCATCTGCTATTAGTAGCTCGCCAGTCTTTTTACTCAGTTTGCCTTGCTGCATCTGAAGTTTATACTGTTGTACTAATATAGATGTTACATCACTAGCCTTTTTACCTATGCCTTCAAATTCATGACGATTCTTTACTAGATCGCGTTGCAATGTACTTACGATATCGATTAACTCATGTTCGTTATCAACAATCCGTTTTTGAACATCATCAACGCCTTGATATGCACGTTTAACAGATTCGATACGACTGAGCATTTTGGTCATAGCAGCAACGCTTCGATCAGCTGCATTTGCAAATTGTCTTGCTATCTCCAAGCTCTCTTGGTCTGAAAGTTGCCCTTCCGCTTTGAGTTGATTAAGCCGTTCCTGTAACTTTATTTGAGCTTCTGAATCGGCCATTTATTACTTACATTTTGGGTGATCTGGATTTCTACTACATAATGACTTCATTATGTCATTAAGTCGTTCGTGATAATTTTCTAGATCTATTAATGCGGTTTGTAGTTCTACATCGTCTTTAGCTAGATCGTATGCCTTTTTATATTGCTTTTTAATTTTTCGACGCATGAACAATTTTGCGACCGATGCTAAGACGCTCTCATTCATGTTAATTTGCTGCAACGCGCGTTTCTCTAGCTTATTCATAGGGCATCCTTTTTTATAAATATCAACGACGGCCTATTTTAGGTGATTTGTTTTTAATTTGCCTCATCTGCTTTTCATGTTCCTTTTTCTGGTCTTCAAACATTTTAGACATCTTACGTATATAGTAGACACGTAAATATACTGGCATGTTGTACACGTCAGAATATGAAAAGCCGCCTTGACTATGATATACTAGATCAAATATATGATCTTGTTTTATTACTTTATAAGTTGGCGTCAGGCCAAAAAAGGTCCAATCCAACGTTAACGTCGCAGTGAAATGTATCCCCGGAATCTCCGTCCGGGACATCAACTTCCAATACAATATCAGGAGTGATTGATTTTATATATTGACGTAACGCTCTCGAATCAATAGCTAATAAATGGTTATCAACAAACTTACGAATCACTGCCGTAGAATCATCGCCATCAACCTCTATAATAATATACTTCAATGTAGTGGTCAATGACGCTTCTTTCTTAACCTTTGCCAATCCTTTAATTTCAGCATCAATCTTTCTTTGAATGCCTTGTGTCAATAAACGTATCTTTACTTTACGTTGAGATACTGGCAATTGAAAATCGAACTCATTAACGCCATCTTTATACGTTGACCAATCAATTTCTTTAGCTTCCAATGTAGTTAAATCGACAGTATGCTTAACTTGTTCGCCTGTATTTGGATTAGTAACGGTTATTGGATAATCTTTTCCGTATCCTAACACACGCGCGGCTATCATAATAGCATTCTTATCACATAACAACAAATCATTGTAATCGACTTTTGTCACAATCAATGACTGAAACAACTTATCTAAAACTACTCCGTTCTGAATAAATGATTGATTGGTAAGGATATCTTCTTCCTTAGCAGTCATATACTTCATTTCAATTGTACCATCTTTCAATGGATGGCCGTCAGGATATAATTTTCCTTTACTTGGTAATTGCACAATCTCAGTTGGAAAGTCATATGCCTTTGGGGTCTCTTCGTATTGCGCAGTTGCAATAGCTTTCAACTCCTCATTGGACATATCAGTATGTTTTTTGGGATAATCGTCGTTAACTTTTTGTGACATAATATTCTCCTTTAATAACTTATTACTTTTATATAAATATACGTACAATGATTTATGACATTGTCACTGTACGATCATTATACTCGCTTTTGAGATAGTCTTGTAACTTTACATTTAGATGGCAACTGTATAATCTCTGTTGGGAAGTCGGTTGCGATAGTCATATTCGCTTCTGCATGTTCGACAGCTAACTTCTTTAGCTCATTGTCAGATACTGGGTATTAGTCGTTTACTTGGGGCATAACTTGTTTTTAAATTTAAAATTAGTCTTCGAAAGATTCTAAGTCTTCAATAATTACTGTTAAATCTTCTATAAGTTCCTTGCATGCCTCAATCACATCATCCACGCCTTCTCCGCCTAGGAAGTATGACCCGCGACGGGCATTTTCAATTTCATATGAAAGATCTTCTGCGTTACTCAAAACATCCATTAAGCCTATTTCTTTAAAGAAATCTCTATTCCATCCATCGTCTTCATCAAATGCTTCTTCCGACCAGCTGTCCGGTGCTCTCTCATCTAATCGCTTAAGTTCTTCATTGATCAATTTCCTTAAGCTATTAACAAATAATTCTTGCTTAGACATATTAACTACTTTTTATTAGAATTGCAATACTGCGTAATCGTACTTAAGTGTCAATTCAATGTTAACTGGATCTTCTGTCGACCAATCCATATCTCCAAACGTTGCAGATGATATGAAAGCTCCTTTCAAAGTCCATTCTTCAACCTTATCACCTATAGGGCCTAGCGAATTGAAAGTAATGTCTTTCTTATAAAAGTCGGAATAACCATCTCTACCTGTTACAGACTCGTGATGTAATCTAACCCATTCCATCACCGCTTGTGCTCCTGACGGAACAACTGGATCATACAATGTTACTGTTACATCTTGCCATCTAGACTTACCTTTCAACTTTCTTTCAACGTTGATGTGGTCTAGGATAACTTCACCCTGATCAATTGATGGTCTACTAGCTGCCTTAATTAGGTATGCTGGTATTCCTTCAATATACATGATGAACCTATTAGCCATCTTTGGCTCATAAGCTGTATAAAATATTTCGGTCGGGTCGAGTAGTTCTGCCATCTTATTTTACTCCATTTCTTTTATATAAATATGTGCCATTCATTATTCTGGGAACGATGCGCCTGTCGGCATCACATTAAAGTCAATAATAATAAACTCAGCCGTTCTTGCAGGCTGTAGGAATATTTGACCTACTAGCTGGTTTCTGTCAATTACATCTGGAGTGTTATTTGATTCATCCATTCTAACTTCAAATGCATACAACCCTTGACGTTGTTGAACATTTTCAAAGTATGGATTAACAATTGATAGGAATCTATTTCTTGTTGCCGCAGTATTATTTTCAAATACTAGGAACTTACTAGTTGAAGCAACAAATTTCTTAGCTGCAATCAATAAACGTCTTACATTAACTCTATCTAGTGCAGACTGTTTCTTTTGTGTTGTATATTGTCCATATACAACTACTCCTGCATTAGGGAATGTCGCAATTGGATTAAGATTGCTATCAGCCATTGTATCACGGTTAGCTGTAGTCAACTTACGTTCTGTCGCAATCGCTATATCAATACCACCTCTATTCAATCCAGCTGGGGCATACCATGGAGCAGCTACTTTATCATTAAATGCATATACTGAAGGAATCAGTACTGATGCTGGCACCCATACATTACGTCCCAAGTCATTATCCGGAACTTTAACCCATGGCCAATATTCAGCAACATAGCTAGAATCTCTTGATTCAGCTTTTGTAGCAGCTTGCGCTAATGTCTGTCCATATTCAACTGGATCAGCAACTAGGAAACAATCTCCTCTAGACTCAACCATTGCAATAGCTTCAGTGATTACCGGAGCATGATTTGCAAAGTTATCTACCAAGCCAGGAAGTACTAGCAAATTAATATCATATTCATCTTGGTTCTTAAGCAATCTAATTGCATCAATATACTCTTGAGAACCATTTGCATCAAATGTAATACCTTGAACATTTGTGTTTGAAATACTTTCATTAAAGGCCTTTGGATGAAGAACGGTACCGTCAGAACCTCCTGTAAATCCTCCTCCTACTGAACCTGAGCCTGTTTGCGGCAAACTTCCTGATAAGTTGCCGTCTCTAATAGTACCATTAGAATCTAGGTAATTGTATGTATTTGCAATATTTGAAACTCTTACATATTTAGACTTATTAGGGAATGAACCTGACAATTGCAAAAAGGGATCAGATGTACCACTATCTCTCAATGTATATGATTGGTCGCCGATCGCTCTTCCGATATAATTAGATGAATTTGGGTCTAGAGTTAAGTTTGAGTAAGACTCTAAGATAACCTTTCTCTTAATAGTATCATCGCCTCTTCGTAGAGATAAGTTGAAAGTACCTTTTGTTGGATTAACTGAAGTTACTTCCCAACGAATATTATTTCCGGATCCAGATAGCAATAAATGATTAGTACCAGGAGTGCCGGCATTGTTCATTTCATCGCCATCTGCTAGTGTTGTCAATGTAAAGGCATATGGGCCTCCCCCAAAACCGGAACTGGCTTCAGCGGATGGCACTGAAGATGTTGCAGGAGCATATGCACCATCCAATACCCGTACTACTGTCAACGTATCAGCATATTTAAGATACTCTTGAGCTACGTAGTTTGTTAGATATTTATATGAATTTTCTGATGCTCCAGAACCAGAAGTAAACTTTCCTCCAAATATTTGCAAGTACTCTGAATAACTTGATACAATCGTAGGAATTCCGGCTGGACCTTTTTGTGTTGGTCCTATTACTGCAGCTCCAATTGCTTGGATTCCTGCAGGAAGGAATGTCTGATCTACTTCGTTGGTAAATACACCAGGTGAGATAATTGTTTCGGCCACTATAATGCTCCTATATTAATAATGAAAATGATTCATTTATAAATATTGAAGTAATATAGTAAACAATCAAGATTGGGGTACAAACTCCCCAGTAGACAAGTCTAGTGTTCCGACACCGTACTTTGAACTTAATTTGGCAACCAAATCTTGTTCATCTTTAATAATACGTTCATATGAACTAATTAATTCAGACTCCCTATCTTTTAGCATTTGCTTATCAATTTGGACTAGACCGAGTTCGTATGTAGTATCGGCTACACGTTGTTGTAATGTTTTGATTTCTGCAATTTCTTGCTCTGTAAATTTTTTTGTTTCTGCCATAACTAATGTTTAAAATAAATATGTATTACTGTTGTTTGTACTGTAATTCTAACAAGGCTTTATATAACTCTTCAGCTGCTATTTCTATATGACGTGAAAAATCTTTATCTAATTTGAAACATGGATCTTGTATCATATAACGGCCGATCATATCATATAATAATCGTAATCGCACTTCCGCGTCATAGTATTGTTGTCGTTTTGGTTGTATCATATCACGGGTCATCTGTTACATTATCACCTGATTCTGTGTTTATAGGGGTTCCGTCGAATCCTCCTACTCTGTCTTTTATCACTCCTGTTCCTCCTGTTGAATCATCATCTGGATCATTACCGAATCTTGCATAGAACAGGATATTGATATACTGTTAATATCGGCATAATTATGTTCTTTCAAAATAATAGGTAATTCCTATTAATATAAATCTTTTTGCATTATAACCCGCATCAGCTTGCCAAGTTACATATACTTCATCTCCGGCGTTGAATGCATCACTATATGTTAAATTGAGAAATTCCCTGAGTTTTCCTGTACCATTAACAAAGACACCCGTGTGTGTTTGTATGTTATCACTTGTACCTGCCGCATTGTCAGTGAAATTTTTTCTGTATACTCTAAGAGTTATCGTATATGTCCCTGAATCATATCCTCTTGTATGCATCCTGATTCCCGTCAAAGTAGAGTTGTAAGGTACGATATGACCTGTCCTCTGATATTCAAGAGTAGGGAAATTGGTATTCCATGCTTCTGCATTCTCACCCCCAGTGAATGGGCTACGAACTCTTTGGCTAGTTTCGCTGATAGTATTTATACCACTACCCTGATCTTGTATAAAAAATTCACTAGGGCCAGTAGACCCAGTTGGTCCACCCGATCCTGTTGCGACTGTAAGATCGAATGTTGCTCCATCACCTTTAGTAAATGTAATCACATTACTACTTACCGAAGCTGTAGTCATGTATTCTAACAATGAACTAGATAGGCTCGGGAATCCACGTAATGAAATATCTCCGGATGCGCTTATATCACTTGAAGCTGTAACGGAAGCATTATATAATATCGAGTTCTGATTATATACGGCTAAATCGCTTCGAGCACCGTCACTAGTACCATTACCAATAATTACTAGCGCCGTAGTATTGCCATGAGTATTATACTGTCCGTGTACATGTTGATGTGATCCAGAGGCTACTGTTCCCTGACCTTCAGCGTGTGAATAATCTCCATCGGCTACCGTTCCCTGGCCTTCAGCATGTGATCCTAAACCATTCGCTTTAGTGCTTTTGCCTTCCGCATGCGAATAATCTCCAATTGCTTGTGACTGACCTCCTTCTGCATGTGATCCTGTTCCGCTAGCGACAGTTTCTTCTCCTTCCGAATGCGACCCTATTCCAGAAGCTATAGCCGACTGGCCCTCAGCGTGAGCTGCTTGTCCGGATGCTCTAGTACTAGACCCTTCAGTGTGTGAATATAACCCAGAGGCGCGCGTTCCGAATCCTTCGGCATGAGCTGCCTGGCCAGTCGCTAATGAACCCCATCCCTCAGCATGACCGTAATTGTTCTGTACGGAGGTACCGAATCCTTCTGCGTGTCCGGCTGTTGCATAAACTGCAGATGACGAACCTTCGGCATGGCCATACTTTCCTTCAATTAACGTATCACGCCCTTGAGCAAATCCAAAGTCTGTAGATACCAATGTATCTCTTCCTACTAGTAGTGATGCAGATATTATTACTTTGGAATTTGCAATATTACCGGCTTCTACTACTTGGTTCAAAGTCGGCGTTGATCCAGTATCAACAGTTACTCCAAATGTTGATCCATCACCTTTAGTAAATGTAATAACATTTGATGATATAGATGCTGTTGTTAATAATGAACTTGTATTTGTTGGAATGACATTTAGTGCATACGATGCAGTTGTTGAATAACTTGAAGATAACGAATATGAACTACTTAAACTATATGAACTTGATAAAGCATAACTTGATGAAGCTGGGGTTCCGTTTATCCAGACTCCTGAATTATAAACTAATGCTTCTCCATCTGTAGGTCCTGTAATTGAGACATCACTTAAATCATCTAAATTACTTACAGCAGAACCACCTCCCCCACCTTGACCAGATCCTCTAAATAATCCAGCAGGAATTATTTTATTATCGCCTGTATTTGTTATATCTGTTGTATTACTCTTTAGGACGAGAAATCCAACAAAAGTAGTAAAATCAAATGTATCCCCTTCTGTGAATGAATCTGAGGAAAGATCCGCTAAAGCAGTATTATAGTCAGGATAGATAGTTTGACCATAATAAATATATAGTACTCCTGTTTTAGGATCTGAGTATGCTCTTTGAATTGTCCAGTCATTGTTTGAAACTGAGCCAGTTACTCCAGTTCCTGGATCATAAAACCCAGGCCTAAGTGAGGTGTATAAATTCCCTCCATTTGTATCAAATGCAGCTCCAGAACCTGATCTATAAACATAGGCTATACTGGCGGTTGCTTGGGCATTTGTTGTTATAGTTGAAGGTAACTCAGGGTCATTTTCATAAAACCCTCCATGTATAAAAGATTGACCTGATCCAACTGATAATCTCAAACTACCTGCCTGACCAGTAATTCCATATCCTGATATTTTCAAAGGTCCAAATACATCAACAAATGTTGAAATTTGAGATATTTGGCCATAGGCAGTTTGAACTTGACCTCCAAATGCTGATACTTGGGTATAATCAAAATGACCTACAGATCCTAACGGAATATAATCGTGATATTGGTCATTTGTAAATCTGCTTGATTGTTGTTGTAAATCACCATTTTGATCGATATATAAGTAAGTTACCTGCTGAGTGGATATGTTTGAAACACTCTGACTAATATTAGACCAATTAACATAGGTTATTATAGGTGATATTTCCTGATTAGTTGTAGCATTGTGATCAACTATTATACCACTACCAGATGACACAAAAACTGTACTACCTGAATAAGTAACTACCCCACCAAATAACAATCCTGTGTTTACTACTCCTTCAACCCATTTCCATTTTATTAGATTTCCATTTTGGCGGATATATAAATCATACCCTAAAGATGTATTAGATGCACTTTGAAATAATGCAGTTGAATCTAAATCAGTACCTGATGGATCTGGGTCTTCAGATGGATCTAATTTTAGACTACCTGAAACTGTAATACGATCGCTATCAATGACTAATACATTACTTCTAGAAAATTGGTCAATACCGTTACCTATTATAAATAACGAGCTATCATTTGCTACATTATATGTGCCAAAGACTGCCTGGTGGGATCCGGATGCTATTGTGCCAACGCCTTGGGCGAATGAATAGCCCCCGT
>Ga0099849_1001542_pt1 | contig 10794 bp, 9 predicted proteins | sample CB_VirMetaG_4_FD_78177 | JGI IMG/M metagenome (GOLD analysis project Ga0099849, IMG submission 78177) | Freshwater to marine saline gradient viral communities from Chesapeake Bay - CB_1508_1M Viral MetaG | ecosystem: Environmental > Aquatic > Marine > Coastal | place: USA: Chesapeake Bay... | reverse complement strand
ATAACCAGCATCCTGCTTCGGAATGCATTGATTCGTCTCTAATAGACCATTCAACAATTTGACCCACTCCTTTAAGCTTGTTTCGCATCTTGAAAGATAAGAGAACGGCGAAGGAAGAGAATAAATTAACTCCCTCGGTAAATGCTGAGAATACAGCGAGTGATTTAGCAATCTCGTGCCAATTTTTCTCACCGTTGAAACTATCCCTAACATCAGTAAGAGCCTCAATTTTAGCCATTGTAGCCTCATCTTCCATAAATTCAGCGAAATTGTCGAGTCCAAGTTCTTCATTTAATAGTGAATATGCTTCGGCGTGGATTGTTTCAAATGCGCCGAAAGTTGTAGCCATCATTATAACTTCTGGTTTTCTAAACCATTTTGTTACCAACCCTGACCAATAATCATTTACTACGGTTTCCGTTTGAGCAAAGCCCTTTAAAATCGAACCTATAATATTTTTTTCTGTTTCTGTTAAATTTTGTTTCCAATCATTGATATCACTCATCATAGGGACTTCAGTATGAAGCCAGTGTGCTTGTTGTTGTTTCATCCAATAATCGAAAGCTGTAGGGTATTCAAATGGCTTATAGACGATTCGGGGTTCTGTTATTTTACTCATTAGTTTTTAATTCAAAAGGGTTAAGTTCATTAAATTTTTCTCTCAATTCTGTTTTGACATTATTATCAAAATCTGTAACAGGCCGATTAGGTGTAGGTTCACTATCGTAGCTTTCTATATTGTCAGTAACTTCAAAATGACCAGTTGAAGTATCTGCATTCACACCAAAAGTCATACCATCCGGACCGTATCTGTTCTTCATTACGTGAAAACGACCAGTACCATTGACTTTATCTTCTTTTTTACGTGAAAAAGAGATCGCTACATCGGTAATCATAATTTTATCATAGCTACCGGCTGCTTTATCTCCTTCAATGATATCGTCTTTAGCCCCTGCTCGGTTTACCTGAGAAACTGACCAAATTGGTATGTTAAGTTCTCGGGCAAGTCCTTTAGTGCTAATATAAATATCATCAATCTCACCTTTACGATCAACAGTCCGCTTTTTAGTTCCCATTAGATCGACATAATCTATTATAATCAAATCAGGTTTAAATCCTTGACCTGTTACTTTTTGAATATGCGATTTTAACGTGTGAATTGTCGCTTGTCCCGTAGGAAATTCCTTAATAATTAATTGACCTTGTAAATCTCTGATAGCTTCTTCCACTCGAGATTTATGTTTATCAATAACATTTACTGAGATATTTGTAAAGAAGGCATCATAACGTTTACCAACGTAACTTTCTCCTAATTCTAACGTATAATGAAGGACATTGTAACCTAAATTTACAGCAAATCCTCCTAGTGCTACTAATGACCATGATTTACCACCCCCAGGGTTACCAAATATAAGACCAAAGTCACCATTACCTAGACCACCTTGTAAAAGTATATTAATTTTATCCCAAGGTGTTGCAATTGGGTGTCTTTCATCTTCTCTATAACGTGATTCAACGTCTTTAGCGTATTCATGACCAACATTCTTATCCTGCCCTGCCTTAAGAGCGTTATCAATCATTTGACGGATAGAATCATAATCACCAGCATTTAAAAAGTCTACACTAGTTAGTAGTGCTTTTTTAAGTTGTTGGTTTTTACAGAAATTTGAAAATTCTTCTTGTACATACTCTAAATCTTCATCTGATGCTTGATAAGCAGCTCGTAATTGCTCTTTAATAGAGACTTGTAACACCTCATTATCAATTTTTTGTAGTTCTACTTTAAGAACATCCATTGAGGGTACAGTATGATACTTTTCGTAACTTTTTAAAATTTCTTTAATAACCCACTTATGTGCTTGATTATCAAAATATTCATCACTTAAAATATCATAAATATTTACTAAAAATTCCTTGTGAGTTAGCAGTGATGATAATACTTTAATTTGAAAAGCAGTACCATACTGAGAGAGATTTGTTAGTGTCATGTAACTTATTTATTAAAACTGTTTAATGTTTTGAAAATGTCTTTAAGCCAAAAATCAACATTGCGTATCATTTTGCCAATTCCATCTTCATTGTAAAGTCGTAAAAAACTTTCAGGATTCAAACCTGAGTGAGGTTGTTCCGAAATAGTTTCTAGGATATCTTTATCATTTTCACTTAATAAAGGATTAGATAGATTCATTAATTTATAATTAGTTTCCAACCTATCAAAATCTTGAATAATGCGAGCATAGACTACGTGTTCTTTTAGTTTAGCTTCTGAGATGTCAAAAATATCATCCAGGGTTAAGGGGCGTTCTGTTAATTCAGGGAACTTTTTAAATATACCTTTTTCACCTAATCCTTTAATTCCTTTAATTTTATCAGAAGCATCTCCTAAAAGTGTTTTATATAAAATAAAATTTTCTGGGAGGATGCCAAATTTGCCTTCTATAGTTTTGCGTTGGTAGAATGTTTTTTCCATAGGACGATAAACCGTTACGTTCTTATCTACTAGTTGAAGAAAATCTTTATCCGATGATACAATAATTACTTGTGAATTAAATTTCTTAGGTAATAATTTAGCATAATAAGCTATAATATCATCAGCTTCAGCTTTATCAATAGAAACACTTCTTACAGGAAGACATCTTAAATAATGTACTAAACGAACTATTTGTTCTATTTTAGAATTATGTTCATCATCTACATCTTCAAATATTTCCCAATTGGTAATTCTACTAGTATGTCTACCTGATTTGTATTCGGGGAGTAAGTTCTTCCTATTTTGGGAAGAAGCTACTCCATCGAATACTACATAAACAGCTGTAGGTTGGATTTGATTAATTAAAGACCCCAAAGAACGAAGAAAACCTCCTAACCCACCAATATGAACTCCATTTTCATTTATAAAGTTCATCATAGCAAAATTTCTAAAGAATAAATTCAAACCATCAATAAACAAAACACGGTCGTGTTCTTTTAAGGATTCTGTTTCTTTATCCTCAGTAATATTATTAAGGAGTTTCAAATATTCGTTCTTTTTCATGTTTATTCTGGTTCTTGGGTAAATACGTTAGGAGATGATTCGTTATTTTCTTCTTCAAAAATATCAAAATCCATACCACCTAATACTTTACTCCACTCGGATGCTTGAGATGACTTATAATCTTTAAGTGCTTTATCTGTATCGTTAATAAAACCATGAGGTGTCATAATAATTCTACCTCTAGTGGTAATACCATTAATGTGGTTTTTATCAATTTGAAGGTTAGTACGTTTAGCAAATTCTACTTGCTTACCGTCTTTAACAGCTTTAATTTTATTTGTACCAGCATTTGCAATATTACCAAATGTTACAACAAACGTAGCATCATACCACATAGCAAAACCCCCTTTATTCATCATTTTAGGTTTACCCATAGGCATTTCAGGCTTAGCAGCCCATACCTTATTGACACAAACCAAAGTATTAGTATAAGGTGATGACTCTTTACGAGACATTACTACTTTCTGGTTAACGTTATTTGAGAATTGGGTAGACATAGCACCAGCATTCCACTCGTTATTATTTTTGTTTGATTTAACAGACATTTCACAAGGAATAGAACCAATTGAATCCCATAGGAATAACAAATCATAAGGTAGGTTACCTTTTTTCTGCTCATCCATCAAATCTAGGATAAAACCCGCTACGTCTTCAATTGTATGTAGGTTTTCTCTATCTACATAAATAAAGTTACCTTCGTAATTGATAATTTCACCTGTTTCTTTATCTACAATTTCATCAAACTCTAAACCCATCTGTTTAGCATGTTCCCAATTCCACTTCATCTCAGTAACAATGAATACTGGTAGAACACCTACTTTTTGAGCACTAACTGCTGCTTCAATCAAAGCGGTTGTTTTACCTGTATCCGAGTGTCCGCGAAGCAAACAAATATGCCCCGCTGGAATGCCAGGCACACTTGTTACTTCTTGAAATGCAGGAGAAAGAGGAATCCACTGTTGGGGTTTAAACTTAACACTATTATTAAGCATTTTCTTCTCCTTAAATTTATTCAAATCAAAGTTTGCTTTTAATTCAGCGGAGACAGCTGCCGTAAGCGATTCGCTTTTTTTCTTTCTTGCCATAATGTAATTCTAATTAAAATGGTAGATCATCATCCTTTTCATCAAACAATGAATCAAACTTATCAGCATTTGATTTCTTTGGTTCCGCTGATTTAAGAGCGTAATTGTTTTGAGGTGTTGAAGTTACCAATTCGTTTTCATCGTCAATAATATCACCTTCTTCTGGTTCATCAGGTGATAACCACTCTTGAAGAGCTGCTTTCATGTCATCAAATGAATAACGCTTAAATACATCTTTAGGATCTTTTTGGTCTGAGAGCATTGCTTCAACCATATCCTTATTATCAGCCAAAGGTGACTGTTTCATCGATGGGGCAATAGTTGTACGGTTATAAGGAGTACCAGTTGACTCAGGACCTACAGTATTCAATTTAATATCACGACCTGTAGCTACGTCTGTAAAGTCACCTACTTCTTCATCAGCAGCCATTTGGAGGAATGATTCGTAAATTTCCTTACCAAATTGCCACAATTTAACACCTTCGCTTTCTTCACCACGTACTACTACAGGAGCAAAGATACGCATTTTAGCATCTAGTTTTTTAGCCAAACGCCAATTATCTTTGTCACTTGTTTGACGAAGTTGCTTAGCAAATTCTGCGATTGGATCTTTTTCACCAAAGTTTAGAGGTGAGATCATTGTTTTGTTACCAATCCCATAATAGAAGAACAACTCAGTAAATGGGTTCTTAGGATTGAATTTAGAAGGTACGACACGTACCGTTTGTTTACCTACTGAGGGTTTCCAAAATAGAGATTTTCCGTTGCCTTGTTGGTTGTTGCTTTTGGCCTGCAAGGACTCCAGGCGCTTAGAGATTTCACTTAAATCCATAACTAATCAAATTTATAAAACATTTAAATATATAAAACACTTGGTGTAAAACCAAATTAAAGTTCGATAATCTTAAAAACTTTCGTATTCAATTGTCTCAATTCATTGCCTTGAGTCAAAAGAATGCAGTTTCTGTAGTGTTGCCAATCTACTCTAAAGGAAGGATCAACCACACCACCATTTAGGGCCTTAATTAAAGTATTTAAAGCATTAATTGTATAAAGGGTATTGGTATCTTTTTTTCTATGTACTAAGATAGTATTATCAGGAATGTTATTAACATTACCTTGATCTACATTATATGTAATAACGTATTCGCCAGTGCTTTTAATAAACAAAACAAACAACTTATCATACATGATATTATACATGCTTGAAATGTGTTCTATAGTAGAATCAATACTAGATTCAGTAACAAATGTACAAAATAACTTGTTATTCACGTCTATATTGTTATAAGGGGGTTCAAAATCGTATCCCTTATACATATAGTCCCTATCCATTAAAGTCATAACTGGTTCCATGCGCAATTTTTGTGTTTAAATTAAACTCTTTAAATATATTTTTTATTTCTCTCATTACGTCTTTTTCATTTTCATCAAAATCAAACAAAAACGAATCGTACGTATATAATACAATTTTAGTATTCTTACCCCTTAATGCTCTATGCATTTTCATTAATATACGAACGTTGGTTGCTGTCTCCAAGTTCTGTAGAACATAATTAAACAACTTTTGTGGGTTCATGTTGTCTAAGTTTTCCTCGCTAAACTGATACCCAGAGGTTGGGGACTCTATCCATCCATTCTCCGTATAGTTTTTCCACAAATTATCTATATATACACTTACCTTTTTAAAGAATTCCAGCTCTTTGTATTGCTCGAAAACTCCTCCGTATAGTTGTTTAAAGGTTAGCTCCTTTGCTTTGGCATAATCCACCTTATACATTTCCGCAAACCTCTCGTGTACGTCTCCCTCACCAAAATCATAACCAACCAAATTGGCAGCCAAACTAGGATGGTAAGCACTAATATCAATTTCCACAAACCTATCATTAGAAGGGATAAAAGCAGCCCTACATCCGTTGTCTTTATTGAGAGCAGCAAAGTTGATCCCACCAAAGGTATTTGAAGGTCTCGTTGTCGTTGTGTAAAAATTATATCGCGTAAACGCTCTATTGGTCTTTTGATTAAAAAATTGCTCATAAAGTTGGGGGTTTGTTTTAATGCCATTTTTTTCAATCCCGAAGAAAGCTAAAGTAGCATAGTTGTTATAAAAGTTAAAATGTAATGGTAGTTGTGTATTAAACGTGTGTTTTATCGCGTTATATGTTGTCTCACTTTGCTCGTAATGTTTTACTACGGGAATTAATCGATTTACACCTGTTTTACCATTAAAACGCGTGTATAAAATAGTGTGAGCTGCTGTTGGTTCTTGTATATACGGAGGAGAGATTAGGTTAACGTCGAGCAAGCTTTTGATTGGAAAATAATACAATGCATTCTTCTTATCTTGTACGTACAACCGCTCTATTCCTTGTAATAACTCATCTATCCTTGTTTTTTTAATGCTTAGAGTCTCACTATGATCAACACATATCATAAACCCCTTTTTTTCTATAGACGGTCTAAAATAAACTAGAGAGATATCATTTAATGCGGGGTGAACATCTTGTGAGATTGGAATTATCTCAATATATGCTTCTTTATAACCTCGATTAATTAAATAACTAATTTGTTCTTCTGTCTCTACGAGCCAATACATTTATAACCTCATTACTTGTAGTACTTAAGATAATCATGTCTTAGGTAATCTCCAAGTTTAGGTAATTTTTCTCTTTTAGATTTTAACTCAACTATGTTTTTATTTGTTTGAGCTATTTGTTGTTTGTTTCCTACTAACTGCCAATCTAAATAAAATGGGTGGTAAAGTGACCATAATATATCATCACTTTTTTCAATTAGCAAATTGTATTGTTTTTTATCTATTTCAGTATACCTTACCTCATTGGTTTTTTTACAAAAGTATCTTCTAAATTCTTTTACCGAGTAATCTGATTCTTTAGGGATTGCTGGGGAGTAATAAGGAATTAGGGTTGTAGGTGGGGTACCTTTTAGAATATTGTAGTTATCTACTGATTGGGGATTTTGGGATTGGGTTCCAAATACATACCCGTCTATATTATCTGCAGGTTGTTGGAAATTTCCTCCATTTTGAGTTTGGGATGTTAAGTCCCAATACTCATCACTTACAACTAATAATTCAATATTAGGTAAGTCATTGGGTGTTTTGCCAGTAAAGTAAGATCCATCAGATACTTTAAAATAATATCCTTTATATTCTTCCTTAGTTGTAGATAAGTAGAATTCACCACCATTGGTGTATAAATTGGTCTTTATTTGAGATTTAGGATAATACATTATTCACCAGTTTTAAATAAAGCTGCTAATCTTGGTTCTTTTTTAAGTGCTTGAATAGATGGATCACTAAATTTAGTAGGTAAAGTAGATTGAGCATTTTTAATTTCCATCTTAAATCCACCTACATTATATAATGTTCCTACTAATTTTGCTTGGGCTGCTACCGATTGTGATTTAGCAGGGTTTAAATACTTAGTTCCAATACCATTTGGATTTCCTAATGCATTAGTATTGTTGAAATTATAAGTAAATGAAGGTCCAATACAACCTGCTAGCCAACCTGGGGCTTGTGGGGCTCTATGGATTAATACCCACGTTCTGTTTGTATTATTAGAGCCCGGTATTGCCTCAAAATTGCCTTCTTTACTTCCTACAATATGGAAATGTTGACCATATTTAACATTGTTTCTACTTTTAATAAAATATTCTCCTGTTGGTATAGCGCTTTCACCGTTTTTATTTCCTTTATAAGGTAATTCTACTGTGGTTAAAGTATATAAAATATTACTTCCAGTTTCATCATATACATCTAGATATCCTAATGTTTGAGTTCCATCATCTAATATACGAGTTAAAACTGCTCTTTGCTTTGCCTCATTTGATGTAGGGGATGTAGGAGGGGGATTATTACTTCTTCTACCACCTGAGTCTTCGGTATTATTGGATTTTAAATCGTTACCTGCTTTACCGGAGCCATAAGGATTTTTAGGTATTGCTAATGTAGTAAGACTAGTTTGCCAAGTATTTTGGGAAATAGAATGATCTACTCCTTTAACAACAAATTCTAAGGTTTCAGGATAATTGTAAGGTAAAAATGAAGTTTCAACAGCGATTTTATTATATATTTTTATTCCTGAAAGTCCATCAATATCTAGTCCTAAATCAAATGGGATGAATCCTAAAGTAGGAGATCCAGATTTTTTATTAGGGTTTTCCTTAGTTGATTTTATTTGCTTATATTCAATTAAGTTTTTAATTGTTGATGAGTATGCGTTAGCAGCATCCGGATCAAAAATATAAGTACCACCGTAATTAGTTAAACCTTGAATATATTTACTAGCATTTGTTGATGCTTCTTTATATTTTTCTTCTAACTCTTTTAATTTATCGTCAGAAGATGAGCCTGTAATTGGTTGGCCTGAGTTGTTTGTTAATTTAGGTTTTATAGCGTCGTACGTACCATAATTTATAGAACGTAACCCAGTAGCATCATACCCAGGAGAATATCCATCTCTAGTTGCTCCTACAGTTATCATAGTTGCTAAATTAGGAGTAACAGTAGTATTGAAGTTTAAGTTTCGTACAAAATTAGATCCTCCATCTACATTATACCCAAAAGTATTAAAGAATGCAGTTGGTTCTTTTGAGGTAAGTTCTTTTCGTTCAGGAACCGCTGTTTCGTCTCTAAAAATAATAGTGTTAGTATCAGGATCTACATCAGGAGATAAAGTATTGTAACTACCTGTAGTGGATTCAAATCCTCTAAGTAAAGCATTAAGGAAATCCATTAATACTACATCTCCATTATCATTTACTATAGAATCCATAGTAGTTAATATCCAATCCATAGAAAAATAGATATTCATTAACTTACCATATTTATTTTTTCCTACAGAAACAGTAAAATTGTCTCCACGTTTTAAAGTAGAAAAAGTTTCATCAGGATAATTTGAAAATTTAAAGAATGAATCAAAATTACAGATTCTAGGATCAGTACTTACTGATAGAGAAGGTAGTAATATTAAGTTAGATTCAACATCCGTGTCAAATTTAATAAACCTAGATTTTTTACCATTATTTTCAGATACAGGAACTAAATTTTCTTCAATCCATTCTAAAAGTCGTTTAAATTGAATATAATATATTTTTGTTCCTTTTTTATCGTCTTGAGGATTACCTTGGTATTGTTGTGCTACAAAACTAACAGATTTTACACCATTTACTGTTTTAGTTAAAGCAGCATATTCTTGTAATTGTTGAGTTTTTTGAGCAAAGAATTTTCCTAAAGAATTTTTATCTTTATATGCTACAATAGTTTCTAAAGGTGTTGACGGTTTTTCTTCATCAGTAGATTCTTCTTTATCTTTAGACGTTGCTTCTTCTTTTTTAGTTGATTTAGCATCATCTGGGAGAAGTACATTTACTTTTAAGGAATCAATTACATCACCCTGAGATATTAGGTTTAAGGTAATTTGATATTTTCCATCTGGGGTGAATGTCCAATTAAAGTTAACTACTTTACCAACCAAAGCATCGTAATTTCCTTCAGATGCTTTTCTTTTTTCTTCAATTTTTAATAATAATTCATCGTAGCTAGAATTTCTTAATAAAAAGTCATCTACTAGACTATGGGGATTATCTTTTATATATTCAGTTGAAGTATAATAGTTTGTCCATCCCCACTCCAATAACATAAAATATCCTAATTTGATGTATAATGTATCTATAATTTCAAATTGAATTCTATTATTAGCTATTATTTCAACAGTAGCTGTTCTTAACGAGCCTCGGTTTTTAGAGCTAACGTTTACTGATGTAATACCCATCATAGGGGATAAACCAAATTCTAATCCACCAACACCATAAGCATTAGTATTATCAATAGATTTATCTCTAGCAATTCCCGATCTTTGAGTATTGGTTTTTTCATCGGTAACCCCATTAAATAGAACATATTTTTCAGCAAGTTGATTACCTAGTAAACCTGTATTTTTAATGTCTTCGTTAGGTATAGTGTCTTCCACATATACTGAAGATGCTAGTTTTACAAATGCTGTTTTTGAATTTAAATAGTTTAATTCGTCATTCGATCTAGCAAGACTACCATGAATTTCTTGACGTTTGTTAACTTGGGATACAACGTAAGATGGGGTTGGTTCTCCTATGATATTTCCCATAACTTATTGATTTATACGATTAAACTCTTTTATTACAGAAGCATAATTATTTGGAATTCTTATTTGGGAACCTATAGGAATGTTCAGTGAAGATTGATTATTAATATCTGTATTAGCGATAGAAATAATCCACCACAAAGAACTATCACCATAATAAGATTGGGCTAAAGTATCAAACCTATCTCCTTGAGTTGTGTAAACATAGATATCATTTTCAGATAAAGGAACCTCAGGGTAACGTGATGTTTTATATACCACTTTACCGTTAATTTTTTCCTGAGGTATGTTTTGGTATCTATTAGCCATTAGTAATTATTATTGTAACCGTTAGACAAAGCTATATATCTTTCATCTCCATAACTATTAGTGTCTGTTAGATCAGCATCACCCATTGGAGTAGTAATAGTTTGGATTGAAGGTCTAAAATTATGAATAGGAGTAAATTGGAACCCAGTTACTTTAACCATCATAGGTAATTCTTTTACTGTGCGGTCTGATTTACCTGAATCATCAATGGCTATTTCGT
>Ga0099849_1001539_pt1 | contig 10803 bp, 6 predicted proteins | sample CB_VirMetaG_4_FD_78177 | JGI IMG/M metagenome (GOLD analysis project Ga0099849, IMG submission 78177) | Freshwater to marine saline gradient viral communities from Chesapeake Bay - CB_1508_1M Viral MetaG | ecosystem: Environmental > Aquatic > Marine > Coastal | place: USA: Chesapeake Bay... | reverse complement strand
TTCTGGAAACGTCTCTCCCGGAATTGAGCCGTGGGCTGCTAACGTATTCACAGAACAGTCTGCAAAAGGTACATTTATTCGCAAGAACCCTACGCTTAAAAAGGTACTCAGACGACATAAAATTGACACGGAAAAAGTCTGGAACAAAATCTTAAAAGATGGTGGTTCAGTACAGGGTGTAAAAGAGTTAGATAATGTAATGCTGGGTAAGTATAATGATATACCAGCTAAGGAAGTATTTAAAACATTTAAAGAGATTAATCAATTAGAATTAGTTAATCAAGCAGGTATACGCCAGCAATATATTGACCAATCTGTTTCTTTAAATTTAGCTTTTCCTTCTGTAGCTACACCAAAATGGATTAATAAAGTTCACATGGAAGCTTGGAAGAAAGGTATTAAAACTTTGTATTATATGCGAACAGAATCTGTTCTGAGAGGTGATATTGCTGATTCAGCAATGGATGAAAATTGTTTAGCGTGTGATGGATAATAATTAAGGGGCTTTTTTTAAGGCCCCTTTTTTTATCTTTTATATTTGCTAACTCTACCCTTAGTGTTTTTTTCTTTTTGTCCTCTAGCTTTTTCATAAGGAGTTAATTCATCCCAGGTTGCGGGCGTGTCTTTAGATATTTTTTTAGTTGGACGAAATGTGTTTTCGCCTTCGCTATAATCTTTGTTACCGCGAGGTGTTTCCCATTCTTCTTGAAACCATCTTCTTAGGTTTTTAAATGGGGAAGGTTTCATTTTAAAAGCCATTATTATTTTTTTGATTTATTTCCCCAGTTGGCAGCACCAACTTTTCTACATTTTACTAAAGCACCACTTGCATATGCAGAAGGCCATTTGTCATATCTGCTTCTTACTTTGTGATAACAAGCATCTTTTTTCTTAGCTACTGAATCTACTGGTCCGCCAGTACCATCAGCGTTTTTAGTTACCTCTTGGTTTACAGGAAATTTTAAAGATTGATTTTCTTTTACTAGTCTTGTTATCGGTTTCATATTATTTTATATTTTGTTTTGCCATTTTCTTTGTATGCTTTTAAACATCTTTGTCTGTTAAAATCATGATCAACATAACTAACATGAACCCAATTAGGGTTATCGTCAGTCCCAAATTCCCATATGATTTGATCAAAATCAAGATTGTTTTTAATGTATTCATACATTTCTGCATTTGTTTTGTGGCCGTATGTGTCATCAATATCAATTGCACGTCCTTCGCAATGTTGTGACTTACTTGATCCACCGATCGCTTGATTTAATTCTTTACAGCGATAAAACGAATTTATAGCTATGGGACCACCAACCCATTCTCTTAATGGCTCAAATATTTTTTCCGCAAGAATTTCCATATTTTGTAAATCATATTCGCTAGGTGTATTGTCTATACCTAATCTTTCTGCTGTTCTGCTATACACACCTTCTTTATAGCTAATATGTTTACTAATTTTTTCCATTATTTATTAATTTGATGGAGCCCTTGTAGGTTTTTTATTTCTTTCGATAGCAGCTAATATATCTTCTTCTTTTAATTCTAATTTCATACTTAAACCACCGTCCCACTGGGCAATAGCATGATTATCTTTATATAATATAACCGTAGGTACTGATTTAATTTTTTGTTTAAAAGATGGCTTTTGATTCTCCAACATTGCTACTACATGCTTTACCCCATTAACTTTAGCTATTTTAGCGTTATTTCCATAATTCCACTCACTATTAATTTCAAGCAAAGTATATTCTTGTGAATATGAATTAATAGTAAAAAATAATAATGTAATTAATATTAAAATATTTTTCATAATTTTATTTTTTTTCAATTATTTCATATAATTTTTCATCAATTTTATCAAGTTTTTTACTATTTTCTTCTACTTTTTCTTGTGTATTCATAATAGTTTCTCGAATTAACTGATCTTTTAAATCATATTCTGTCCTAGTAACAGGTGGTTTTGGAAGTTCCTTTGCAAGTGCAATGTCAGCTTGGATAGCAAACCACATACCTGCAGCAGTAACAACAAAACTAACAATTATTATAAGTGTTTTAATATCTAAAGTGAATTCTGTATTTTCAGAAATTTTATTAGCCATAAGTTTAAGTTTTTATATAGTGGGGTAATGTATTTATAATTACATATATTTTTAAAGTTTTACTCTTTTGATTGTCTTCCTTTTATGTAATTTATTAATTCTTCTATCTTTTGTTCTTCTTTCTTTTCTCTATTTTTTCTTCTAGTCTCAGAAGATTTTTGAATGCCTTTTACTTTTCTTTCTTTTTTTGCAGTAGCTTTTATTAAATCGTGTTCTTCAATTGTAGCCCCTACTTGCCAAGTTTTATATCCTAGTCCTAAAGCTAGTCTTTGCCAAGCCGTATTTCTACTATCTAACATTTCTGTAATACTAGCAATTTCGTCATAAGCCCTATCTAACGGTATATTAGCAGTGGCTGAAAGCATTTTACCTATAGCAGAATAAGCTGGGTTTGGTACAAATTTACCATCAATTGTTAAATTCATTCCTCTTGCTTCTAAAACATCTTTTTCAAATATCTCAGTATTTAATGCACTTTTAATTTTTCCAGCTTTTGAACCAATTGGCGGTGAAAGATTAAGCGCAGCGTATACAACTTTATCCATATCTTGTTTAAATGGATCTTTAGCTTTTTCTTCAATATATTTAATCGCAGCGTTTTTAATTGTTGAAGCAATTGCACCGTATAATCCCATACCTCTAAGTACAGTATCAGCCATACTATTTAATGCCATTGCCATAGTTTTGTTTTGCTTTATTTTAGCATCTTCTAATTCTTCGTCTTCATCATCAAATCCAGGTATTAAAGCAAATCCTGCTGCTTGTAATGTAGAGAATATTAAGTTTTGTATAAATGTATAATAAAGTATTTTACTTATGTGTGTTTTAGCATCTCCCCTTCCGTTTATAAGATCTCTTGCTGCTTTTTTACTTAGTCTCATATACTGTTGAGGTGTATTTGCAAAAGCAAGTATTAATCTACCGGCTGTAGTCGACTGTTCTTGTGAAACTAACAAAGGGTCAGAAGATTGCTGTGCCTCATCAGATAATCTTGAAAAATCTTCAAATGCTTTCTTTTCCGCTTCTTTATTACTTAATCCTTGTTTTAAATAAGTATTTACTCTATTTCTATAAAATGTAGCACCACCTGAAGCAATAGCAATACTATCTGCTATTTGTGTTGGTAAAAATCCTTTTTTAAGTAAATAACTTATAATTGACGATACTTTATTTTTTGATCCCGCTGCTGCATTTGCAATTTCCGATTCAGTCACATCTGTTTTTAATCCACCTCTTCTTTCTTTTAATTTATCCGAATTGAATATCATTGACCAGTCTTTCCAATATTGTTTTTGATTTGCAAAAGCTTGTGCTGCTTTTATTGGATTATTATCAGACCAGTTTATAAAGTTTGTTGTAGACAATAGCTGTAATGTTGCAGATCTTCTGTTAAAGAACATTATACTACCGACAGAATTATTAACCCACTTAAGCCAGCTGTTAGTAATAGCGTCGCCGCCAGCAACGTGATTTACACCTGATTTCATTCTTGCTATAGCGTTTTCTGCCGCATCGACCCATGCATTTCCTACAGCAGCTCTAAGTTTGTTTTTGTTTTCTTTAGAAAATATTATATCAACATTTTCTATAAACTCTTTTAAATACTCTTGCCTACTTACTCCTTGTGTTAATCTTGATAAATCACTTAACAATGTTTCTGAGTCCCAGTATTTTTCTGGTTTAATCCAACCTTTTTCTTGCTGGCTAATTGATTGTAATTGTATCCCTAAATCAATTAATGTTTCATCATTTTGTACAATAGAATTTAATTTATCTTGATCTCTTTTTGATAATCCAGGAATATCATACCCTGCTTGTGTCCATAAATAAACTCTTATTGCTTGATCAAAAGTAAAATCCCCGTCTTCAATTTTTTGTCTTAATTTCTTACCTATTCCTTTATTTTCTTTTAAGAATTTTTCATATGTTCTTTTAATACTTTGTTTAGCTTTTTCTAAATTAGCTACACCTTGTAAATAAGGTAATATTAAATTTTGATCAAACCATTCTTTTTGTAATTCTCCTCTTCTACCTTTTCCGTATAAATCGTATAATAAACCCTGAAAGTCTTCAGCTGATGGTGGTATAAACAATTTCCATTTACCTTTTTTATATCCTCTTCTTCTACCGACAACTTCTGAAAATCTTTTATATGATTCTATACCAAATTTATCTTCTATAATATCGTTAAAATCTTCATTAAGTCTTTCACTCATTTTTTGAGTTACTTGATCTGTTTTTATATTTTGTTCAACTTTATTTACAAAATCTTGAATGCCTGTCTTTGAATCCAAATCTATACCTGATTCACTTACATTTAATAATGTTGGAAATACTCTAGTATATATAGTACCATTTTTAAAATCAGCTCTTACAGTATATCTTGCTTTACCGGTTAATTTTGGAAAATCTTTTGTTGCTGGACTATTATCTAAAGCAAATATACCTTTGCCGCCTATTTGCATAAAGCTTATTGGTTTAGCATCAACCTCATTGCTAAAAGATTGATATAAATAAAGTATATTTTGCAAAGAGCCGTCTGCAAAAGCCATCGGGTATCCTTTAGTATTTTTTATTTCTGCCCATCTTTCTCTTGCTATTTCTTTATTTGGTGCTAATTTTAAATTACCTGAGGGTAATATTTTTGCATCAGGGTATTTGTTTAATGCAAATTCTTTAATTTTATTTATTTGGTCTTTGTAATCATTAATAGCATCATTTAAAAAACTTTTATTAGGTATATTTTTGCTATACATTATTTCACCATCGTTAAACATGTTAGCAACAGAAACACTACTTATCTGTGCGTTTTCATTTAATTTTAATTCTATAGCAATATCATTATCTAATATTTTTACAGCTATATCACCTTTTGTTTGTTTAATTTCTTCAATACTAAACCCTTTTCTTCTTAAATAATCTTTTAAAGCTTTTTCATAAGCTTTACCTTTATTTATATTAGCCGCGTTTTGACTAGCTTCTAATAAATATGTTCTTTCATTAAATATAGAATCTAAGAAAAAGTCAATATATTCTGGTTCAATAGCTGGATTATTATTTTTAAACTTAGTAATATAAGATTTAAATGCTTGACTCCAGTTTCCTTTTTGTACTGCATAATCCCAAATATCAGCCGCTTGCTTTTCATTAACTAAATATCTTGAAGCAACTCTACCTCTTTCTAATGCTTCTGAAACTTGTGTAATTGTTCTTTGTGAAAATTTAACAACACCTCTATCGATGTCTTTAGCAATTTCAACCGCAGCATTTTCGCTTAGCCCTTTACCTAATAAATCAGCTTTTTCTTTAAACTCTTGGTATAGTGGACCTTCATTTGTAAAATCAGATTGCATTTTTTCAAATCCACTTTCCGAAGCAATTTGTCTTGCAATTGCTAATCGCGCGTTTGCTTTTACTTTCTTTCTTGTGGGGCCATCGTCATAATGGAAATTAACAAATTCATCCTCACTAATTATATTATCAATGTTAGGATTCCTTTTCATTATAATTGGCCCAGAAGTTAGACCTCTTTGTCCAGCATTATCTCTGTCTATTTTTAATTTTTTACCATTATCATCAACCCAATCATATTTTTTAACACCTGCTTGTTTAGAAATATCTTTAGGTGCAACCCATTTAGGTATAAACATATCTCTACCTTGATTGTCTTTACCCATTTTACCGCCAACACTTTTTAATATACCTTTTTTAAACAAAGGATTTTTAGATAAATATGTTGTAGTATAATTATATAATAATGTTTTTCTATAATCTTTTAGGAATTGTTCATAGCCACCAGGATATTGATCAATTATTTTAGCAACATCTTTATATAAATCTTCAGCTAATCCATTTTTTATATCTTGTATAAAAGGAGTAACTGTTCTATTAGCAGATACTTGTGCATCAATTTTTTTAATAGCTAAAGATATATTTTTTCTTAGTCCATTATTTAATACATTTTCAAAAGTATCATTGCCTATTTTTGTATTTGGATTAATAGCTTCAATAAATGGTTTTACCTTTGGCTTTTCTTTTTGTGCCTTCTCTTGAGTCTCTATAGTACTCTCCGCTGTTTCAGTACCTACAATGTCTTTTCGCTCCGTTACATCAGCTTTTATAGACTCTTCGATACCAAGCCTAGATGCTAAATTATTTGCTCTTAAATTAAGTCTATTGCTTACAAATTTATCTAGGTTTTGTAATCCATTATATTCTCTGTCTACCATTGTGGCAGCTTCGCTGATTAGGCTATCAATAAAATCTTGTCTTGTAACAATTTTCTTTTGGTCTGCAGGAATGGGGTCGTATAATCTTTTTGTAATAGCATTAGTAACACCACCTATTTCTTGTGCAAATGCTGATTTATTAACAGGAAATGTGAGCATATCTGCAATAAGCTTTTTAGCATTACCGTTATATTTGTCATTAAGCTTACCATCTAAATTTGATCTTTCTGAAGCTTTTATAACTTCTTCTTCTGTCATTACTGGTTTGCTTTCAACTAATTTACCTTTAGCGCCTTCTCTTGCTAATTTTTTAATTCCTTCACCCCATTTACCCTTTTCAAAACTTTTATTATAATCTTGTATAAATTTAACAACATCCGCGCCTGTATCGAATCTTATTTCTTTATTAATTTTGCCGCCGAATAAATTTTGAAAAAACTCTTTAATTTTTTGAATAAATGTTTTGTTAGCTTTAAACGTGCCGTCGCCTAATCCTTCAGCAAATAGTGTTAAGGCTTCTTCCCATGCATTCGCTTGTTGTTTAGCGGTTTTTGCATTAGCTAAATAACCCTCAAGTCTTTGTGCAAATTCTGTATTTCTTATTTGACCGTCAGTTTGTTTTGCTAGCTCAGTATATAAAGCTTGTCCTAAATTAATTTGTGCTTGTTCATTATTTCTAACGGTTTCATATAATACAGCATGCAAAAATTCATGGTCAGCAGTAGTTACTCTTGCGTCTTCTAATGCTACTTCTTTATTTATAAGTATTTCTTGTCTTCCATCTTTTTGAAATATAGTTCCGTATTGCCCCATACTTCTTTTTGTTTGGGCTTTACTTTCACCTTGCTGTTCTAAATATTGCTGTAGTTCCTGTTTAGTGTCAAATGATTTTACGGCTAAATCAATACCTATTGCTCGTTGAGCTTTTTCAAGCATTGATTGTCTTTTATTTATGCCTTTCTTTGTATCTGCTAATACTTTTTCAGTAATGCTTAATGCTTTAAGTTCAGTATTGATTTCAGATATTCTTTCCTGCTCGTAACTAGTCATAGAAGAATCTTTTCCTTCCATGTCTTTAGAAAGCTCTTGTTTTTCTATTAATAAATCTAAAGCCTTTTGTTTTGATTCGGGTGTAAAGTTATTAGGTATCGATGCGTTTGATTTTTTTACATCTTGTATTACGCCAACAGCTTCTTTATATGCAGCTTCTGATATTTCATTATTTTCAAAAGCAGTTTTTAAATCTTTTATTTTATTATTTAAAAATGCTTCGCTACTATTTTTATTTAGTTTACCAGCAATTACTTTATTAATTGTTTTTATTTCTTGAACACTTTGTGTTGCTACATTACCCCCGACACCTAATGTAAAAGCACTAATTGCACCAGTACCACCAGCTTTAAATAATCTTTTAGGATCAATATCTACACCAGTAGCGGCCATTTCAATAGTTTCTTGTAATACTTCAGTTACAGACTCGTAAAAACCTCTTTGTGTATTTCTTATTGTTCCATTAGCAACTTGTTTTAAAAAGTTTTTATAATTACCTCTTAATATAGAGCTAACACCTTTTGTTGCAAACGCGCTAAAAACCTTACCAGCACCTATTCTTTCTAATTGACCACCTATAAATCCACCTCCAACTGTTTTAGCCTCCAAAGCGTCCATAAATTTATCATCTGCTAAAACTTCACTAAGTTGTTCTACATTAGGATATTCATTATCTGGAATATCAAATCTTTTTCTAGCTTCAATATCTATACCGTCTGCATAGATATTTGCACCTATTTGAATACCACTTGATGCACCTAATGTAACTAAAGCTAATGCCATTTGTGGTAATTGTTCGCCTGTTAGCCCAATTGCATTAGATATAACATCTTCTCCACGCATTATTTTATCAAATTCATCTTCATTCCATTGCGCTAGCTTAAGTTCTTTATCTTGTATTTCAGTTATTTTTTTAACAGTTTTAGCAGTTGAATTAGCTGCCCATTTATCATAAGCTTCTTTGAATTCATTAAATGTTCCTTCTTTTACCGCGGCACCACCTGTAATAATTCTCCATGCGGTATCATTATCCGACCCCCATTGTTTTTTGGGTATAAATTTCCAAGACTGTTTAAAATTTTTTTTATCGTCCTCTATCCAAACACCTTCAATATTATTGTCTAAATTATATTCAGCAATTAGTTTTTCATTTCTTTCTAAATCTTTATCTTTTTCTACTTTATTGCCTAAACCAGCCATTACGCCTGCATTATCCAATTTATTACCAACGCTTCTACCCATATTATACATATTCTCAACAAAGGTAAAAAGTGTTTTGGAAACAGGATCAATCTGAGGATTTAACTTAACATAGTCTTCCATTTTTAAAAGGTTTGGGCTATCTTTACCTTTTAAAAATCTTTTATAAGAGGGAGCATCTATGTCTTCTATTTTTGAACTAAATGCTTTTGTTAGTTTATCAAAATCCGAATTTTGTGATAGCTTAGCGCTTAATAATTTATTAAAGTGTTTATCTACCTCATCATAAAGCTTATCTATTTTTTCTTGTGTTATATTTTCGGGATTATCGAGCCCCATTTCTATTTTAAGTTTTTCAGCATATCGTAATACTGTAGGCTCTAGCTGTGAAGTTATTTCAGGAATAATTTCTTCTTGTATAATTTTGTTATTACTAACAAAATCAGAATATGTATTATTATGTATATTAGACCACGTTTCTTCGTCGTCAAAGTTTATTGTGCCAAATTCTGTTTTAGGTGCCTTTTTAAGATTTTTATTATATATATTTGCTATTTCATCATCTAGCTTTGATTTTAAAGATGACTTTTCAATGTCTTCTTTTGTCATAGTAAGATCAGAACCAGGTCTAATTGTTGGCATTTTTACTGCAGTTGATTCTGTAACTCTTTCCGGTAAATTTAATTCTTCAAACTTTTCAACTTCTGTTTTATATTCAGGAATTGTTGGAAGCTCTATATCTAAAAACCACGCACCTGATTTTTCTTCTTTAGGTTCTTGTGAATCCGATAAACCAGTTTCCAATATGGATTCCGAAGCGACTGCTTGTTTTTCTGACCCTACATTTGCAGTCTCCTTTGCAGGGTCTTTTTGCTTTCCCACGCCAAGTAAGCTTGAAAAATCTTCTATATTACCATTATAACCACCATTTTTAAATATACCAAAAGATTCATTCAGTGCCTCTTGATTTGTTTCAAGTAATTTTTTATAGTCTTCTATAGTGCCATTATAGCCACCTTTTACAAAAGCGCTATAGGCATCTTTCAATGCTTCGTTCATAATAATTTTTATTAATTATTGCTATTATACTTTGCGTATGGGTTATTTTCTGCTGTAAGTTGATCCCCAGCAGCTTGGGATAAATATAATTCTTCTGCTAATTGGTCAGAAGTTATTGATCTACTTTTGCTTTTTAATTCATTTCCTTTACTATCATAAGCTAAAAGATATAATTTAGCGTCATTACCTTTTACAATTTGATATGTAATGTCACCGTAATATTGCCCTCCCGCATAAGTAGGGGACTTGTCTCCTTTAAATGACATCTTAAAAAAATCTGTTTTTTCACCAGGAATTAAATTAAAAGCAGTATTGTAAATATTTTTTCTACTTCTATCGTCTAATCCTGTTAAAGCTAAAGCTGTAAGCTCTTTTGTTTCTTTTTTATCGTTTTTATTCTTTTTATCAACTCTAACATATTCTGGCAATTGTGCATTTATGCCTTGCATTGCGCTGTCTAATGTTCCTAAAAAAAACGCTTGTAATTTATCTTGATTTTCTTTTGCATATAATTCATCTGGTATTTCAATATCTTCAAAACCCGGTAATAAATTATCTTGCATTAAAGACAATAATGCAGGTCTACCTCCTTCTTCTACTATTAGTTTAATCTGGTTAGATATTTGTTTTAAAGCAACGTCGTTCTTTTTGTATCTTGAATTATATAATCCATCAACTACATTAAGTATACTGTTTGCAGTATCTGTTGCTTTTAAAGCATAATCAGCTAATTGAGTATATGGTTTAAACTCACCATTAGCATTAAACATTATATTGCCCTGCTGGTCAATTAACATTTCTGCACCGCCCGTATATATATCTGCAAGTACACTTGGGTTATCTTTATCATAATTAGCTTTAGATAATCTATTTGCTTGTGCGTCTTCTAAATATTGTTTTTGGTTATCTGCAATTGCTTTTTGTTGAGTAGCAAGGTTAGCTAAATTTCTTTTTACATTATTCATGGTATGTACTGCATCTAAATAATATGCACCACCTCTCATTTTTCTTTCTGTCTTAGCTCTAAATGCAGCATTAGCGTATTCATTACGCTGAGCAACAACATAATCATTTACCATTTGCTTTTGCTCTTGGTTTAAACCCGCTTGAATAGTTCCGCTTTCTGCTAAACTTAAAAACTCTGCTATTTTACCGCGATCCATGCTTAA
>Ga0099849_1001538_pt1 | contig 10805 bp, 16 predicted proteins | sample CB_VirMetaG_4_FD_78177 | JGI IMG/M metagenome (GOLD analysis project Ga0099849, IMG submission 78177) | Freshwater to marine saline gradient viral communities from Chesapeake Bay - CB_1508_1M Viral MetaG | ecosystem: Environmental > Aquatic > Marine > Coastal | place: USA: Chesapeake Bay... | reverse complement strand
CGGGATCCGCAAGAAACATCGGACGTACCTGCCACAGGAGCCGCGTGAGCTCGATGAGGCATACGACAACAGGTTGATGCGATCGGTGCTTGCGCCGTTCTATGCACGCCTAGAGCGGATGCTCGCCGGGATGCTGACCCGCAAGCCTGTCCGGCTTTCCGACGTCGCCGATGTAATTACAGAGCAGCTCTTCGACGTCGATCTACAAGGCAACGACCTAAACGTCTGGACTTATGAAACGGCTCGTAAGTGCATCCGCTACGGGCACGTCGGCGTCCTTGTCGATGCTCCGGCGGCAGGGCAGAACGGTCGCCCCTACTGGGTGACGTACACCCCACGCGACATCGTTGGGTGGCGTTACGAGATGGAGAACGGCAAGCAGCGTTTGACGCAGCTTCGACTCGTCGAGAAGATCCTGGTGCCTGACGGTCTGTACGGCGAGAAAGAGGTTGAGCAGGTCCGTGTTCTTACTCCCGGCGCTTTCGAGATTCACCAAAAAAACCAGCGCGGTGAGTTCGTCGTTGTTGACGAAGGCCGGACGAGCCTTTCGGAGATTCCGTTCTCCGTCGCCTACTCGAACCGCCTTGGTGTCCTCGAGTCTCGGCCACCGCTCGCCGACATCGCGGAGCTAAACCTCAAGCAGTACCAAGTCCAGTCGGACCTCGACAACCAACTGCACATCAGCGCGGTCCCGATGCTCGCGTTCTACGGCTTCCCGCAGGCGACCGAAGAGGTAAGCGCCGGACCAGGAGAGGCAATCGCATTCCCGGCTGAGGGCAGGGCTGAATACATTGAGCCCGGCGGCAGGAGCTACGAGGCGCAGTTCAGGCGTCTCGACCAGGTAGCGCAGCAGATCAATGAGCTCGGCCTAGCCGCTGTCCTCGGGCAGAAGCTATCGGCAGAGACGGCAGAGGCTAAGAAGATCGATCGGAGTCAGGGCGACTCAACGATGATGGTGATCGCGCAGCAGATGCAGGATCTCATTGATAACTGCCTTGTCTTCCACGCGGAGTACATGCAGGAGAGGAACGCAGGCAGCAGCTTCGTTAATCGCGACTTCCTCGCGTCTCGTCTTGAGCCTCAAGAGATTCAAGCCTTGTTGCAGCTTTACAGCGCAGGCTCGATTACTCAAAAGACCCTGCTCGACCAGCTTGCCGAAGGTGAAGTGCTCGGCGACGAGTTCGACGTCGAGGAAGAGCTCGAAGCGACGCAAAACGGCGGCCTTATAGAGATGCAGCAGTCTTTCCCGGAGCCGAAAAAGCAGGAAGAGGCCACAATGCCGGAAGAGCAGCCCGAAGAGGATGAGCAGGCGGAGTAATACACGCAAGCAGTTTTTTTTCTACTCACAGGAAGAGCTGCAAAACCAATACTTCGCCGTGATCCGCATCACTGAGTTTTCAGAGGGTCGGCCCTGGGGTATTTGGGAGGAAAACATCCACACATACGATGGAGACGTCGTTGCAGCATTTACCGAGATTGTCGGCACCGCTTTAGCAGGTGGCGCTGATGTTTCGGCGATTTCTATAGCGTCCGCAGAGGAGTTAGGGATTGAACCGTCATGACCGAGCTTCGCGATGTCTTCCGTAACGCGATCGATCTGAATCGCTATAGCAACAGTGTTAGTCGTCGGTTAATCCGTGCATACAACGATGTTGTGCTGGATGCTGTTGATCAGCTTCGTGGGATTGATGAGCTTGCGTCGCCTGTCAAAGCTGCACGGCTTCGGGCGATCCTCGCGCAACTAAACGACTCGCTTCGTACTTGGTCTGGCGACAGCATCGCGACGATGACCGAGGAGCTACAGGGCCTAGCCGTTCTGCAATCGGAGTTTGCGGCGGAGCAGCTACAGAAGGCGCTACCTGCTGGCGCTGCGGCGACGGTCGGGACGGTAGAGATCAGCCCGGCACTAGGGCAGGCGATCGTTACGAGCCAACCGACAATGGCTGGCGTTGTGAATCTCAGCGATAGCTTCGAGCGCATTGCAAGTAATCCGATCAATTTCCAGCTAACCGTCGGGCAAGAGATAAGCCTGCCTAATGGTGAAGTCGTCCGAGAGGCATTCAGCAAGATGTCTGCGAGGCAGGCGGAGCTATTCAGCGTTGCTGTACGGAACGGCCTGTTAGAGGGCGAATCGGTGCCGAGTATCGTCCGCAGGTTGAAGGGGCGGCTCACGAAAGAACAGCGCGGATCGATCGACACGATCATTTCAGCGGGCGGGCAGGCAACGAGCATCCCTAATAACCAGATCAGGGCGATCGTGCGCACCAGTGTGAACCAGGTAGCTGTCGCTGCCGATCGGATCATCGCTGCCGAGAATCCTGATGCAACGGCAAAGTACCGCTACACGGCGACGCTCGACAGCCGGACTTCGCCGATCTGCCGGGCATTAGATGGCAAGGTGTTTAAGCACGGCAAGGGACCTTACCCGCCGCAACATTTCAACTGCCGCTCGCGTTACGTCAATATCCCGATCGGTCTTGAGAAAGAGTTCCGCGAAGCTCGGGAGGATTACGGGGATTGGCTAAACAAACAAAGCGATGCTGTAAAGCGCGATGCGCTAGGGCCGGAGCGTCTTGCAATGTGGAATGGCCTAGTCAAAAAGTACGGCCCGTCGGATGCGATCCGGAAGTTTGTTGCCCGGGACGGGTCAGAGCTAACTTTGGAACAGTTACGTTCTCGCGGTTATGGCTCCCCTGCCCGCTAAGTATCAGTACAAAGCGCAAGGCGCTGAGGCTAAGCCGAAGGCGACGGCCAAGAAAAAGTCCGCTAAAACTGAAGCACCTGCGGAGGCCGACTGATGCCTGGTTACCACGGACCTAAGAAGCCCCAATCCAAGATGGGTAAGAAAAAGGGAGGCAAGAAAAAGTGAGAAAGGGTTCTCGAGTCAAGTGGACGTTTGGCGGCGCAACCGTTTATGGCGTCTTCCAGGAAGTAAAGGGCACTGGAAAGTACAGCGTGAAAGGGCCTAAGGGCACTGTCACGCGCCAAGGCAAGCCCGGCGATCCTGTCGTGCTAATCAAGCACGGCAAGCAGTCCGTACTCAAGTTGCGTTCGCAGATCTCCGCTGCGCCTGCCGCTAAGAAAAAGTAATGGCTGGACGGATCGTCTACAGGGGTGAGACCTTTAGCGGCTACAACAAGCCGAAACGGACGCCCGAGCACCCTAAAAAAAGCCACGTTGTTCTCGCTAAGGAGAACGGCAAAGTTCGAATGATCCGCTTCGGGCAGCAGGGCGTTTCCGGATCGCCCCGAAAAAAGGGTGAATCGGAGAAGAGCAGAAAACGCCGAGAGTCTTTCCAAAAGCGGCACGCTAAAGACATCAAAAGAGGCAAGTTATCGGCGGCTTGGTGGTCTAATGAAGTGAAGTGGTAGAACCTTGTTACTATTAGGCTGCAATTTAGGCTGTGCCTAATGTCTGAAGAACAAACTGCTCCTGTGGAGCAAACTGTTGACACTAAAAAGCTCGAAGCAGAACTAGATGCAATGCGGCGTAAAAACGCCGAGCTGCTTGACGAGTACAAAAAAATTTCGACCCAGATCAAGAACGTTCCTGATGGGGTGGATATTCAGGAACTTATCGAGTTCAAGCACAAAGCCGAACAAAGCAAGCTCGAGTCGGAAGGAAAGTACACCGAGGCGCGGCAAGCTCTGGAGCAGCAGTTCCGTGAGGCGTCGGCGGAGAAGGACAAGCGCATTGCCGAACTCGAGGAGCGAGTGCGAGAGCTCGAACTCGTAACCCCTGCCGCAACGGCTCTTGCCGACGTCGTACACGATCCTGATCTCGTCCTGAAGTCGTACCTAAACGGCAAGGAGATCCAGCGCGAAAACGACGGCACTGTTGTCGTTGTCGATGGCTACGAGCGCACGCCTGTTATCGATTGGGCGAAGCGAAATACACCAGAGTGGGTGCAGAAAGCTCCTAAGCCGCAGGGCACCGGAGCCCCTTCAGGTCGCAGCACCGGAGGAGATATTCCACCCGGCACGAAGAATCCCTTCGCAAAGGACAGTTTTAATCTCACTGAACAATCGCGTCTTTTTCGCACAGACCGCGATATGTATGAGAGGTTGAAAGCAGCGGCTAACCGCTAACATCAACGCAAGGCAAGGCTGTGCCAAGCCAAGGGCTGTGCCCACACCGTAAATCTTATTTCTGAGGATCAGTCATGGCGACTCTTCGCTCTGACATCATCATCCCAGAGGTATTTACGCCATATGTCATTGAGCAAACCACTCAGCGTGATGCCTTCCTGGCCTCCGGTGTGGTTCAGCCAATGGCCGAGCTAAATGCCGCAGATGATGGTGGCGACTTTATTCAAGTCCCATTTTACAAAGCCAATCTGTCGGGCGATTTCGAGCGTCTGACTGATAGCTCTTCCCTGACTCCTGGCAAGATCACCGCAGACAAGCAGGTTGCTGCTGTCCTGCATCGTGGTCGCGCTTTTGAGTCCCGTGACCTCGCCGCACTGGCCGCAGGTTCCGACCCGATGGCTGCGATCGGCGCAAAGATCGCTGACTACATCGCAAACCAGCGTCAGAAGGACCTTTTGTCCTGCCTGGCTGGCGTCTTCGGCGCTGTCGGCGATACCAGCTCTGCTGCTTATGCAGGTCTGGCCGTTGACGGTGAGACCGGCGACACCCCGACCGTTCTTGGCCCCCGCCAGATCGTCGAAGGCAAGTCACTGCTTGGCGACCAAGGTGAAAAGCTCACCGCTATCTGCGTACACCCCAAGGTGTATTACGACCTGATGGAGCGCCGTGCACTCGACTTCGTGTACGACAACACCGGCGCTGCCGACTCCGACGCAACTCAAGGTTCAACTGCTAACGCCTTCGGCGGTGTGCAGGTCCCGACCTTCATGGGAATGCGTGTAATCGTGTCTGCCGATGTGCAGACCGCTGGCTCCGGTTCTTCTACCGAATATGCCAGCTATATGTTCACGCAGGGTGCGGTTGCGTCCGGTGAGCAGCTCGGTCTCCAGACAGAGACTGATCGTGACATCCTTGCCAAGAGCGATGCGATGTCCATCGATCTGCACTACGTGTACCACCCTGTCGGCTCGAAGTTCTCGACGTCTACCTCCAACCCGACTCGCGCTCAGCTCGAGACTGTTGGCAACTGGACGAAGGTCTACGAGACCAACAACATCGGCATCGTGCGGATTACCAACACCAGCAACCTCGACTGATAGGTAATCACCATGGCATCTATTTTTGAGGCAACAGCGGGCAAACTGATTGGCCCGACAACTGGCGGCACTGTGACCCAGGCTACCAACAAAACCACTGGCGTGACGCTTAACGCGGCATCCGGTCAAATCACCATGAACGGCGCAAGCCTTGCTGGTGGTGCTGAGGCCACCTTTACGGTGACCAACAGCGAAATCGCAGCTACCGACGTTGTGGTTGTTAACCACAGCTCCGCCGGTACTGCTGGCTCATATCTCGTCCAAGCCAACAGCATTGCTGCTGGTTCGTTCGCGATCACCGTGGCAAACGTTGGCTCTACCGCCAGCGAAGCCATTGTGCTGAGCTTTGTGGCTCTGAAGGGCGCTAGCTCCTGATGGGTTTGTTCGCCTTTAGGCGGATGAAGGAACGCGAGGCTGCTGCACTAGCGGCGGCCTCGGCTCCCGAAAAGCCGACCAACAAGACTTCTACCGTGAAGCCCGATGGCAGTAACAATCGACGCAACAGCGGGCGGCGCAAACGCCAACAGCTACATGACGCTGGCGCAAGCTGACGCTTACGTTGAGGCGATGATTAACAGCACGGATGTCTCTAAGTGGGGCACCGGCAACGACGACAGCCGTAATCGGGCTCTAGCTGCGGCTGCACAGCGCCTAGACCGTGAACGATTCCTAGGGGCTAGGGCGACAGATACCCAGGCACTGCAATGGCCTCGTACAGGCGTGCGTAAGCCTGACACCTACGTCAACACATACGCAACTGGCTTTCCATTTCGGATCTCCGAGGATTATTTCACCGACACGGAGATTCCGGACCAAATCAAACGAGCACAGATCGAGCTTGCTGTTTACCTGCACAACAACGCGGACGGCATCAGCCTTAGCGGGTTGAACGACTACAAGAACGTCAAGATCGGCAGCATCGATGTAACGCCCGATAAAACCGGAGCTGTCGGAGCCGACCATGTTCCGCCAATGTTTGAAAGGTACTTGACGGGTCTTAGAATTAGCGGGCCGGGCAACGTTGCTATTCGCAGGAGCTAGTCATGGGTTACGGGTATGCGCCTACAAAGGCGACGATCATCACGAACACCGCAGCCCAGACTGGTCGGTTTGTGAAGATCATGGCGCTCGAGGATTCTGTGATTGCGTCGATGACTTCGGCTGCGATTACGGAGAACGGCTCCTCGACTATCAACGGAATCAACATCAACACCTCTGCCTGCATCGAAGGGCTCGAGGTGACGAGCATCACTCTGACTAGCGGAACAGTTGTTGCTTACGAAGCCTGATGGGACTTGCCCAGTCGCTAGAGAAGGTTGCCGGTAGCGTTATCGACGCGCTCGGCGCTGACGTAACGATCAGGTATGTGACGGCTGGGAGTTACAACACGACGACCGGGGCGATCGCCGAAACGACTAGCGACACTGCGATCAAGGGTGTCGTTCAGGCAATACGGCAGAACGAAGTGAACGACCTCGTGCAGGCGAGCGATAAGCGTCTGATCGTTCCTGCGAAAGAGCTAGGGACTGCTCCGGAGACCAAGGACCGTGTTGTCATTAGCTCCGTAGTTCACCAGATCATCGAGGTGCAGACGATCGACCAGGACAACACCGCGATTACTTACGAGCTGATCCTGAGGGCGTAATCGTGAAGATTGACTTTGGCGACTTTGTAGAAGAGGTGGCCGAGGCTGTAGTCAAAGAGGCCACGATCGACCTGCACTCGAAGCTTAAGCTCTACGAGGCAGCAGCTAGGGGCGGTCTAGGCACACCTGTTGATACGGGAGTGTTGATTGGCAGATGGCAAATGACGATAGACAACCCAAGGCAAGGTCGCGTGTTTAATAACTTGGACTATGCAGAACCAGTCATCACGGGCGAAAACCTGCCGCGCTCCTGGGGTGGGAAGTACAGGACACGGCAGGGCACGCAAGTGAACTACCACGAATCAATCCTTGAGGAGGTCGCTGACAAAGACATGCCTAAGATTGTCCGTAGGGCCGTCCGGAGGCTTAGTTAATGGCCGCTGCTGATCTCAACGCAATCCGGGCAACGGTCGAGGGCAGGCTTGCCACAGAGCTTGCTAACAGCCCTGCCTTGCCGGTGGTGTTTAACAATATGGCGTATGAGCCAACACCTAACAGTTCTTGGGTGCAATGCCTTACCGCCTTCGGAGCTAACGAATACCTAGGTCATGGCCTGACAACCAGCGGCTACAACCGGATTGCTGGGCTTACGCTGATCAACATTTTCACGCCTAAAGGCGCAGGCCCTGGCGCAAATCTTGTCATTGGTAAACGTATTCGAGATTTGTATAATCGGATCATCGTGTCGGGGGTTTTCTTCGACGCTCCAAACGGCCCAGAGGCTACGGGTTCACCTAGTCCCGAGGGTTACTTCCAAACACAGGTCCGTGTGGCCTTTGAATTCATCGAGGAACTCTGACCATGGCCGTCCTTCGCGGAGAACAAGGCGCAGTCCAATTTGACGCCGCTGGCTCAAGCAACGCCACTATCGTTGGCACCCGTAGCTGGAGCCTTTCAACCACCAAGGAAACGTTGGATGTCTCGAAGCACGGTGACACCTTCCGTAGCTTCGTTGGCAGCATGATCAGCGGCTCCGGCACTGTTGAGCTGGTCTATGACCCTGACGCTACCGGCCAGGCTGCTTTCCTCGAAGACGTTCTGACCACTGCAGACCCTGCAGACGCCACGTTCGAACTCTTCACAACTGGGACGAGTTCAGGCACCGATTCTGTGAGTTTTGCCGGAATTATTACCGACATGGAGATCACTTCTACTGTTGGCGAGATTGACATTGTGACTTGCAACTTCATCACCAGCGGTACCATCACCGGCAACCTTGAGTGATGAGGCTATAGTTTGAGCGATAAATGTGTCGCTTAAATGCCTGCTCAATCTCGAACTGTTGATCTGCTGGTTGGGGCGTTTGATCTCAACCAGCGTCGCAAGTTTGAACTGAAGAATGCGGAAGGCGAGAAAGTCATCGATCTGTACTTCAAGCCGATCACCCGCGCCGACCGTAAAAAAGCACAGCAGTTGGCTGGTACTGATGAGGCACTGGACATCAGTACTAACATGCTTTGCCAGATTGCAGAGCTTGAGGACGGCACTAAGGCTTTCGCTGCTGCGGATGCGAACAAGCTCCAGCGTCAGCTGCCTGAGTCTGTGCTGAACGAGATAGAGCTGTTCCTGTTCGGCCTTGGAGATGATGCCGATCTCGAAGACGCAAAAAACGACTGAAGCAGGACAAGTGGACATTCTTTGAGTTCCACCTGGCCTGCGAACTAGGCATGACAGTCAGCAGGCTTCGTACGGAACTAACCGATGCGGAGCTTGTTCACTTTGCTGCGTACTACGAATTGAAGTCAGACATGGAAGAGCAAGCGATGCAGCGCGCAAAGCAAAGGCGGCGGTAGTATTGACTTATTGCTGAGCAGCCGTGGCAGAAGACGTAACCCTGCTAATCAAGCTGCAGGACCAAGCCAGTCCCAAGCTAAAAAGGCTTACGCAAAGCACTAAGCGACTAGAGCAGGCTGCTAACGGCGCGCAAAACAGTATCCGTCGAACAAACAAAGGAATCAGGGATACGGGCAGGGCGGCTGATAAGGCATCCAAAGGTGTGAACAACCTTGGCAAGGCTGTTCGCGGTCTTGCTGCTGGCTTTGGTGTTTTCCAAGCGGGCAAGTTCGTCATTTTCAAAACTGCAGAACTTGAGAAGCAGACGAAGAGTCTTGAGGTTCTGACTGGCTCGCTAGGCAATGCTCGAAACATCATCAGCGAACTGCAGCAGTTTGGTGCGGTGACGCCGTTTACTAGCTCGGAGCTGATTGAAACGGCAAAACGCCTTAAGGCGTTTGGCTTCCAAACAGAAGAGGTCGTTGATGTCACTAAACGGCTAGCTGACGTTGCTGGCGCGACTGGCGCTGATCTTGGCGGTATCGCGACGGCCTTTGGTCAGATTCAGGCCAAGGGCAGGTTGCAGGGCGAGGAGTTGCTGCAACTGCAGGAGCGTGGCGTCAGCCTCCAAGACGAGCTGCAGAAGATGTATGGGTTAACTGCAGATGAGTTCCGCAAGGCGCTTGAGGGCGGTCGCATCAGCGCAGATGCCGTCAACCTAGCCCTGCAAAACATCACCGACACAGGCGGCAAATATGCCAACGGTGCAATTGCCCAGTCAGACACGCTTGCAGGAAAGTTCAGCACTTTGGTTGACGGAATTGAGCGCATAGCACAAAAAATTGGCGAAGAGCTAAGCCCTGCCTTACAGGGTGCCCTTTCGATTGCCATCAACCTTGTTGACAATATAAATCGAGCTTTTGCTGCTCGTTCGATAACAGCCTTAGAAAAGCAGGGGTTTAAACAAGAGGCTGAACAGGAAGTTATGAGGTTTGCCGGGCCAATGCCTGGCGGGCCTTTTGGTGCAGGTGAGGTTGTTGTTCGGCATCTGGGTAAAACGTATAAGGGATCAGCTTCATCAGTTGTTTCTCAAATAACAAACGACTTAATTAACAGAGAGGTCCAGCGCAGGGTTGAAGGCGCGAGAGGCCCAGTGGCCACTGCGCCGACAATACAAACAGTGCCTGACCTTTTGTCACGCAGGGGCGGGGCCAAAGGTACTGAAGAAACTGGCCTTACCGGAATGGCTAAGGCTTTAGCAGATGCTGCCTCTTCTGATGTTTTTAACAACATTCAAGACCAACTTGATGCCCAAGCGGCTTCAGGCAAAGCGATTGCTGATTCTTTAAATAAAGCCGATCGTAATGCGGAAAAGCTTGGTAAGACTTCTGAAAAAGTAAAAACTGCATTTGATGGGATCGGCCAAGTAATTCAAACCGGAATTACTGATGCAATTATGAGTGCAATCGACGGCAGTAAAACGCTCAGCGAATCACTGTCAAGCCTTCTACGTCAGGTTGGCGGCATGTTTCTAAATGCAGGGATCGGTCAGCTCGGCAAAACTCTGAACATTCCGGGTTTTGCTAATGGTGGCCGTCCATCTGTTGGTCGTCCGTCAATCGTCGGTGAGCGTGGCCCTGAGCTGTTTGTCCCTGATCGTGCCGGAACGATTGTTCCAAACGGTGCAATAGGCGGAGCTAACGTAACCGTAAACGTGGATGCTTCTGGTTCGTCTGTTGAAGGCAATGCTGATCAGGCTTCGCAACTTGGCAAAGCAATCGGCATTGCTGTGCAGCAAGAACTGGTGAAGCAGAAACGTCCTGGCGGTCTCCTCGCAAGCTGATGGCTACCTTCCCGTCAATCACGCCCACCTACGGCGTTCAAAAAAGCAGCGCACCAAGTATCCGCAGGGTGCAATTCGGAGACGGCTACGAACAGCGTCTGAGCTTTGGCCTCAACCAAAACCCCAAGACGTTCAACCTAACGTTTGAGGTATCAGAAGCTGACGCCGATACCATCGAGACATTTTTGGATGATCGTGCAGGCGATAACGCTGCGTTTGACTTCACGCCACCAGGTGAGCTTACAAGCTCAAAATTTGTCTGCGAAACGTGGAGCAAGTCGATTCCGTACTTGAACCGCGCCACAATTCAAGCAACGTTCCGCGAAGTCTTTGAACCGTAATGGCAGTAGCAGCTTGGG
>Ga0099849_1001536_pt1 | contig 10821 bp, 11 predicted proteins | sample CB_VirMetaG_4_FD_78177 | JGI IMG/M metagenome (GOLD analysis project Ga0099849, IMG submission 78177) | Freshwater to marine saline gradient viral communities from Chesapeake Bay - CB_1508_1M Viral MetaG | ecosystem: Environmental > Aquatic > Marine > Coastal | place: USA: Chesapeake Bay... | reverse complement strand
TGGGTGTGCTGGGGGCAGTGCTTGACTTGTTTGGTGACGAAGACGAAGACAACTTTGATACTACAATGCGTAAGACACTAGGCGAAGGCTTCTATGGCGGTCTTGGTAACTATCTGTTTGGTGTAGACGTAGCAAGCCGCATGGGTCTGTCTGACCTTATCTTCCGTGACCGTTTGGTGCAGAAAGACCAGAGTCTGTTCTTTGACGCTATTGAAGCGGTTGGTGGTCCTGTGGTGGGCACCGCGTTAAATATGGAACGTGGCTTAAAGATGATTAATGATGGTAACGTAGAACGCGGTATTGAAGCAATGTCGCCAGCGGCTATACGCAACGTGATGAAGGGGATTAGATTTGCCACCGAAGGCGCTAACACACTACGCGGCGACCCTATAGTTGGTGATGTCCACGCGGGTCACGTATTCGGACAGATTATGGGCTTTGCTCCAGCGGAGTATACCAAGCAGTTGCAAGAGAACGCATCGCTGAAGAGAAAAGACCGTGCGGCTGGCACAGAAAAGAGTAAGTTATATAAGCGGTACTATATTGCGGCAAGAGAGGGTGACACCTCTGAGATGAAAGCCGTGCTTAGAGATATGCAGAAATACAATAAAAAGTTTCCGCAGACTGCTATCACTAACAAGTCGTTTAGGCAGTCTATGAAAGCACACCAGCGCACCACGTCTCGTATGCACCACGGCATTGTACTGAACCAAAAGATGCGTGGCGAGCACATGCGAGATGCCGCAGAGTACGATGACACCATTACCTTGTGGCAAGATATAGGACTAACAGATTAAAAAACCCCCCGCCGAAGCGAGGGGCAAAGTTTAGGGAGAACGACAGTGGAGGAACTACTGTCTTCTTCAGACTATCACAAAATCCTCCAGATACGTACTCCTAATTTGTTATCTTGTGTGACTACTTTACATTCTACGTTCCACTTAAAAGCATCTGTTATTTTCTTTACCTGCTTTATAGCAGCTTCGGTATTGACGCACGGAACAAAGAAAGATGCCCCGATCACCATAGCGTCCCAGTTTACCGAAATAATTACCCCATCAGGATTTAGGTCGTTAATCTTCTGAACTGCCATCTAGACTCTCTATGTCATCCCCACCTATCGCACAGTCCACAATAATCACATCAGTGGGCGGCAAGTTCATGTGGGTGCCTTTACTGAGCCGCATCTTGGCCTTCCTAGCCCCTAGACTGTTACGCAGGTTGTCCACAAACGCAGTGTAGTTTATTTGCTGGTCTATGCACCATGCCTTCAACGGTTTCGGTACAAGATAAGCGCGCTTCAAATCAGTCTCATACCGTGCCACTAACTTTCCTCTTGGCAGTGCTTCCGGTACTATCAGCGAATCCAGACCGTTCTCATTCTGCTTACGTAAGTCATCGGTGCTCTTGATCCACAGCACATTAGACCAATGCTCATGTATATAGTCGTTAAGTGTTGCCTCTACAGACGCGCCCATATCATTAACATTGCGCTTGTTTTCCTTGAGCAGTTCGATAGACCAATTAAATAGGTTTTTGAGGTCGTAATCTATAAGTCCAATTCTTTTGGCGATTAGTAAACCCGTAAGTGTCATCGTAACACCAACAGACCAAAACCTGTTTTCAGCTGTTAGCCCAGCTTGCTCGTCAACGCGGGTCTGCACTTTTCTAATAAGTGCCTTGACCCCATCCAAATCGTTCATAATGTGCTGTATGTATTTAATACCTGCATGAGTATGGTTCTGCGGTATGCGTTCAATAAGAACGTCAGTCTCTATCTTGGTGTTAAACTTTCTACGTTTTACATCAAATTCTAGTATCCGTTGTGCCTCTGCTGTAGGCATGGCTTTGGCTCTACTTATCTTTTCCCACATACTAGAGTTAGCAGAAGTTACCGCCAATAAACGCCACGGCCTACCACGGTGCCGCTCTGTGTTGCTACCACTAGCCATACGCCCTCGCTGCCTACCACCTGTCAACTGGTAAACTAAGTCGGATAACTCCCACGATTTAGCGTTGGTTAACTCATCCATATATAGCGGCAGACTATGGTACACCTCGCCTCTGTGCATCCTAGTGTTATGTGTATCTTTATGGTCGGTCAGTAAATCTTCGGGTAGCCCCCATACTGATAGCCCTGCGTTCATAGCTGTTGTCTTACCTACGCCGGAACCGCCGTGTATATGCAGCCCCATACAGTGAATAGGAGAGAACTGCATAAGCGGCGAACCAAAGGAAGTGCCAATCACAAATTGATGTAACTCAAGGTCTTCGGCGTTATAAAACGCCATAGTTTCTTTCCATTCTTCTAGTGTGCCTTTTGGCTCAAACGCGGAGAACAAACCAGCGGTAGGTGGAGCAGGTGGATTAAACTCTATCCTATCTGCGAATATCTGTTTGTCGCCTAGTATGAAGGACGTGAAGTTATCGTCAGACCAGCCAAACTGTCTGTGCGAGTCCTTTGCCACAGTATTTGCCTGTAATTCATTTACCCATGTCGTTGTGTATTGCATAAGTTCGTCAACCTTCGTTACTGCTACACCTTCCATAGCCATACATTTGCGGAACTCTTCGCGTGATGTCACCGCAGTCAGTGGCACAGTAAACTCTCTAACCCCATCTCTGGGTAGATGCAGTCTCATGACTATGGCTTCACCCAACTCTACATCACGTATCCGCCGAACAACATATATGTCGTTATGGTATATGACCTTCTCATCTACTTCGCCGTCAGCGTTAGTGGTACGCGTATATACCCCACCGTTAGCCCCTCTGAAGTAAGGGCGCGGGTAGGCCGGTATAGTGTATTGTTTAGCTGGTGCACCCTCTGGGAATAACTCTACTACGTTATCCTCTTCACTCGCTTCTTTTATCTTCTGCCCCAACACAATCGGTGATTTTATCTTACCGAAATGCGGGCAATTCTTGCAGATATCAGGGCTGTACTCATCAAACTTAGTACACAGATACGGACCTTTTATTAAGTCCATCTTCCGCATGGTATCATGTTCGTTGTAGTCAGGGTGCCCCTTAGATATAACCTGCGCTGCTTTATCGCTATCGACACAAAATTTAGCGATAGACAAACCTGCGCGCCACATAGGTTCGCTTACCTCTGCAGGGTTTGTTATAAGGTTTTTTATTTGTTCGCAGCCCTTACCCGCTAATGTCTTGCGTAGTATATCCCCGAACTTATTTTCTTTGTTCCCCATCAATGCGTCCATAACCGCACTGCTACCTTCTGGTACGTACTTGCTAGGAACTGGTATCGGGTCATCGCCGAGTAATTCGGCAAACGCATCGAAATCTACAGGGTCAGGCATCCCCATACCAAAGAACTCAACAGGACTTGGTGGGTTTGTCTTATGGTTATGTGTGTAAGGTACACGCAGTACACGCGCGGCGTCCGCCGTGACAGCAGGGTCTGCTAATAAGTTATTATCCGCACACAGCTTCTTTAGGCGCTCCGCTACAGGTAGCCACTCTATCAATTTTACTGATTGTTTTAGAAACCAATATACGTGTACGCCACGCCCTGAGTTTACTAGCAAAGGGTTCGGTAGCGAGAACTGTTGACAAAAACCACGTAGGGCTTTCATAGCTTCTTCTTGTGAAGCGTAATCTTTACTAGGCCCACAATCTAAATCAAGAAACAACGTGTTAAGTTCTTTTACATTATCTACTTTGCGGGAACCCGCTTCTTCAAACGTAGCTAAAGCAAAGTACGCGTCGTAACCTTCCGCATCTAAATTATGTGCAGCCTCTATAAGAGCATCTATTGAGTCGTAGAACTTTTGTACCCTGCGGTCATCGCTAGTGCGAAACGCGAACACACAATAAAATCCTTCACTCCCCAGTGCCTTGTCTAAGAATTTTTTTGTTTCCATAATAATTGCCTATACCGAAAGATACCACGACAGGGGTGTCGGCACTCACCCTCTTCGGTACGTATGTACCTAGTCGTGGCAGAGTCATTGCTAATACCTAGTCATCCCAGTTATCAACAATATCACTCAAGCTGCTTTCATCCTTGGGAGAAGGATCAGATTTTTTAGCAACTTTCTTCGGCTCTTCTACAGATTCCTCTGCAGATTCCTTTTTCGGGGCATCAAACAAAGCCTTCTTTGGGGGCTTGTTCTCTTCTTCCCCTTTAGATTCGATCTGTGCCACAGTCATCGTAATAGCTTTGATCGTATCTGGACTGTCTTTTAGTTCTACTACCTTCTTGAGTTCAGCTTCTTCCAACGGACGAACTGCCTTGAAAAGTAGTTTCGGTGTGTCGCTGTTATCGTCAAAGTACATGTTAGTGACAATAGCAATCGCAGGTGTGTTATGTGCGTTTAGATACCGAGCATAAGCCTGCATAGGCATCTTGCCATTTTTAGCATCACCGAACACGCTAGTAGCTGGAAGCTGCAACTGATAAACCTTTTCTAGGTCACCTTCCAACGCCACAGCAATACGCTGCGCGAACCTACAAGCACGGCTCTCGCCTTGCCCAGAACCCTTTACGTTTTGTTTGCAGTCCATACAACGTGCGGCTTGCCGCTGGTCTTCTGGCACCTCTGGTGCAGGGGTTTGGGTATCTGCTGACCAGCAAGCTGGCGGTGCAGGGTTTTCGGGATCGTAAGTGCCAGCATAATAAGTACGAGAAATCTTGGCGGCATTAACAATAACAACATTCATGTTATCGTCTTTGCTTACGTTAACTTGCTCCTTACCGACAATCTCACGAAACTTACCACCACGTAGGCTGATACGGCGAGCACCGCCACCGCTATTGCCGCTTAAAAGGTTGTCGTTTACATCGTTAAGGGACTTAAATAAATCGCTAGTAGCGAGCGCATTGTTTTCAAACAAGGTTAAATTCGACATTTATATCTCCTAAAAGTCGTCGTCGATTGATGGCTCATTAGCCATATTTAGTGAGCCGATACCGGCAGTAGTAGCTACAGTAGCTACCGAAACTGTTTCGTCTCTATCCTTTGAAGTCAAAGCATCGGATACGTCAGCGACACAGAACCGATAAGTGTTACCAATTTTTACATAGGTATCTTTCGGAATGTGCCCATTACGCACCCAGCCTCGGATAGTCGAGACAGATACAGAAAAGTGTTTTGCTAAGTTCTCTATTGGAACATACGGGCCAGTCATTATTTTCTCCTAACTGAGATAGTAAACTCCGAATCTACATTCAGACCTGCTGGTAATACATCGGGGTTTTCTTCTAGGAACTGCCTTACAGTCGTTTGGTTTAGCCGCTTGTCAAAGAACTCTGGAACCTGATGTTCAAGTATAAATTTGTACATAGATTCCCAGTCACTTGTCCAATAGCGTGACCTAGTTGATCTGTAAACCAGCCCTGCGTTGGTACGTACACTCTCAACATTCTGCGTTTTACAGTAATCAAGTAGTGCTGCCTTAACCTTGTTGAGTTGTGTAACAAGGTGTTCGTCTTCCTCTTTAAATTTAGAAGACAATTCTGCACGTTTATCACGTATCTTTATGTATGCGTTGGTGAGTTTTTCGATAGAAACTCCGTCATGTTCTCCCATGTCTACCTCCTTATAACTATCGAGTTTTGTAATGTAGTGGTAGGAAATATGCTAGTCAAGTATTTCTTTGTAAAGATCAATCATTTTTGTGTGTACATCAATTCTGTTGTCTAATAACGCGTAAACACGTTTTTCTATGGCAGATCCTTGGAGCTGCACAACAGTGCACGGATGTTTTTGTCCTGATCTATGAACACGTGCGTTAGCTTGGGCGTAAGTTTCCAGTGAGCTAGTCGGCCCCCACCAAACAACTGTGTCAGCCGCTGTTAGGGTAACTCCGTGCGCCGCAGATTGTGGTTGGATAACTAGCACCTTGGGGTCGGCTTGTGTCTGGAATCTTTTGAATATGTCTGTACGTTTAGATACAGGCACATCGCCCTTTATCACATCAACAGTAACACCATCTCTACGCAGTTTGTCGGTGAGGATATCTATGGTGTGCCGGAACGGTACGAACACCAAAACTTTTTGGCTAGTCTCGTTAATGACTTCTTGCAGCACCTGATACCGATGCTTGATATCAAACTCTAGTGTGTCCCCACTGTCGGTGTAGACTGCGCCAGCAGATATCTGCAACAACTTATTCATATTGACCGCAGCGTTAGCGGCAGTAATTTCTTCCCCCGCCGCTTGCATGACCATACGTTTCTTCAATGTTTCGTAATACTTTTTCTGCTGCCTTGTTAATTCAACTTGACGCTTTACGTAAATCATTTCTGGTAGGTCTAAGCACTCGGCCTTAGTGAATCGTATGGCAGGTTGGAGTGCCCTATACACAGTGTCGGTTGCGTTCTCTTTCGGCATCCATTTGAACTGTGTAATTTTAAACATAACCATGTCACGGAATGAGCCAAAAAATCGCGGTACGGCTAGTGGATTTACTAACTTAGCTAGACCGTAAGCGTCTAATGGAGACTGCGCAGCAGGGGTGCCTGTCATCATCCACAACCATGTGTCGGGAGTGAGCAGTTTATTCAGTGTCTTCCAACGTTTAGTTTGTACGTTCTTATAGTGTGTAGCTTCGTCAACAATAATGAGGTCAAACCCACCGTTAGCAATGGCGTCTGATACAATCTCTACACCGTCATAATTTATTATTACAAACTCAGCGCAGCCAGATATTATTTCGGCGCGTTTCTTTGGTGCGCCATACGCTATGTCCACAGATCGGTGCATAGCAAAACTAAACAAGTCAGCGCGCCATGCACTGTCCATGATCGAGAGAGGACAGATAACTAACACTCGGCGCACCGCGCCTTGTTTTATAAGAAAGTCAGCCGCCCATATGGCACTAGCAGTTTTACCTGTGCCCTGCTCGTTAAAACAAAACGCGCGTTTGTTCATCGTCAAGAATGATGCAGTGGTACGTTGATGTGCAAAAGGTTTGTGCTGCCCGGGCCAGTCGTAACGTCCTTCTATGGGTGATGGCACGTTAATGTTTAGGCTTCTCAACGTATGAGTTTCGGGTACGCCCCACTTAACAGCTACGGTATTGTTGGGTAGTTGCTTGCTGTTTGGAATGACAGTTGTTACTTGTGCCGGATTTTTTAGGCGCAACAACAGTGCCTTGTTGTCGTATATTTCCACATTGTTCTCCATCGCAACGCCACTTTTACCAGTGACGCGGTTCTTGTTCTATTACCCCAGAAATATAAAAATTCGTTTAACGTCCTCTCTTTGGGCTACTTAACGCGCCACCCGCAGCGCGGTTCCGTTTGCGGCTTTGGACGGTTACTCCGTTCTTATTACTACCGCCCCTACTTAGAGGTTTTTTGTGGGCAACATCTTTACCCTCGCGCTTATCGGCTTTGCCGTTATTGTTAGCGTCTTTACCTGTCTTGTCCATCTTACGCCGTGCGCGTTGCCGTTCCATACGGTCAGCATGTTCGCCTCTGGCTTTCTGTTGCTCGTACTCTTTTTTGTATGGTCTAGGTTTTTTCACGTATACCATCAATGACTCCCATTATGTACACATTCAACTACAGGGCAATGCCGCCTACACAACCCACTTGGTTTTGGGTTCCATACGTCTGTGTTAAAAGCTGTTTCCATACGATTGTAGTTAGCCAGCCATTTGTTCCAGAGTATAGGTGACGTTTGTTCTTCGTAACTATCTTTAATTAGGTCTTTACTAATAACAAACAGCAACCCTGCACGGACTTTCTTGACTTGCGGAAAGTGTTTGAACACTGTGAGAGCCATAAGTTCAAGCTGGCCTTTATCAGCGTATCGTGCGTTCTTACCTGTCTTGTAGTCTATCACCCACGCTAGGTCATCGTCTAGAATAATTAAGTCTGCGATACCACGAAACCAAACATCATCTGCAAAGAAGTCACACGGCTCTAGGTTTTCCGTAAGCCCCATCTTGCGCTCACATAATTTCTTACCCTTTTTTGATTTCAGTGACTCCAATGCGGACAACGCAAAACTAAATCTTGGGTCAAGTGGTGCGTCACCCTGCATGAAATCTTCTGCGGCTTTGTGAAACTCTGTGCCGTAGCGCATAGCCTCGGTCTCAACGACAGGATACTGTTTCAGTATCTTCTCATGGTAGAACTGCTTTGGGCATTGCTCAAAGGCTTTGATTCTACTAAACGACCAAGGCTTAATACTCATAGGGGAGTGTCCTCCACATTACCAAACATATTGTTTAAATAAGGTAGTAAAGTTCTGCACAAAAGTTTTCTAGTCGGCTGCGGACCTAGGGCTGTTATAGCGTTTAGCATCATCAATAACTCTTCCAACTCCTTGGGGGACATAGCCTCAAGCAGTTCTGAAGGTATATCTTCAATATCGCTCACTCACAATCTCCATACGATTTGCCAATACCAGCTTCGCAATCAATAGGCAGACCATCTGCCCAGTCAGGAACCCAACGCATAAATTTTTCTACGTCTATCTGCGCCTGTGCTACATCTTCGTCGGGCACACAACAAACAATCGAGTCATGTACAGTTAGCACAACACGGTGTTTCTTGGCAATCAGTAACATCTGCTCACCTATTATACACCGCGCAATGGCTTGACACACGTTCTCTATGACTTTGCCACCGTATATGCGGGTGCGGCCTCGTCTAGTTTTATAATGGAACTCAACACCTTGGTCGGTCTGGTCGAATCGTAGATCATCGTACCGTAACAACAAACCAGATGGCAGAAGTATAGCTGACTCTTCGGGCACTACGTCTAGTACGCCCTCTCTACCAAATCTTACACGATCTCCGCGAGACAGCCCGACGATCATATTCTGTGCATCGCGCCATAGTTTGTTGATAGCACCGTTGGCTTCGCGGTAAATCTTTATAACCCGCCGTGCTTCTTCTAAGTCCATGTCAAATCCAAACGTCTTAAGCTGTGCTTGAAACTTGACTGCACCCATACCGTATCCGGCACCGAGGATTGTGGTCTTACCAACGAACCGCTGGTCTTTGGTCACATCTTCTTCTGGCACGCCGTAGATGCGAGAAGCCATCTTCTTGTAAACATCTTCTCCGTTAGTGAACGCACTAACAAGATCGTGCTGCCCAGCAAGCCAAGACAACACTCTAGCCTCAATCTGTGCTGAGTCTGCTTCTACTATTGTGTGGCCCTCTGGTGCTATGATGCTACGCTTTAACTTCTTACCATTTACACCACGACTAGGCAGGTTCTGCATGTTAATCTTGTCATCGCCACCCCATCGCCCAGTGTGTGCGGCGTAATATCGAACAGGTACAGGCAATGTGCCCCGCTTCGCAATGTCAATAAACCGCTGAGTTCGCGTCTCTTCCAATGTAGATTTCGTGCCAAGCCTAGCGGCTACAAGTGTCTGAACCCTATCATCTTCGTGGTCAACTAATGCCTTAAACTCTTCGTCAGTTTTAGCAAAGGCAAAGGTCTCCTTACCTGTAGCGGGACTTACCTTCATTGGTGGCTCGACACCGAGAGACTTGAGCAACTCCGCAAACTTGGGATTGCTCATCAATTCTTTCTTATCTGTGACCCCTGCGCTGACGAGTAACTCATCCTTGCGGTCACGTGTTTCTGTGAGATGTTGTTCTAATAGACCCAAATCTAACTCGAGTATCGGTTGGATAAACATACGTAGCGTTAGGTCTATAAGTTTCAATTCCTGTTTAGGAAAATCTTTAACCATCATAGTGAATAGTTTATGCGTAAGGTTAACGTCATTGACGCAGTAGTCACCGTAGCGGTCTAATTCACTTTCCGTAAAGTCTTCTCGCTTCTTGCCGAGCGCCTGTACGACCTCCGTTCCCTTTGCACCAATACTATACTTTTCACTAACCGCCCTGAGACTTGCGCTAGTTTCGACCCCATGTATAGCGCGGGCAATACACATAGTATCGGTATACACGCGAGGGCGAATATCATACACCCAATTAAGAATAGCCCCATCGAACATGGTGTTATGACACAGTAACATAGCATCCGACCAATCGAATGATTGCAGATAGCCCTTAACTTGTTCGTGTGATCCACTTGCCCACTCCGTTTCTTCGTTGTTAAACTTAACGCCCACACCGATCACCTCAAAACGAGGGTCACGGATGTAGGCTTCTGTAGTTAACTTCGACAGAGAAAACTCCCTGTCGTAGTAGGTTTCAAAATCTAAGGTAATTAAATCCATTACACTTCACCGTTTCTTGGCTGTAACTGCCGTTTCCTTTTCTTACGTTTCCGTAAAGTGTACTGATCCACAAGTTTTTGCCCTTCTCTAGTCCACTCCATATCGTAAATAGCTACCTCTGCCTCTTCATAATCGGCGTACTTCTTACTCACGTAATCCTTCATTTGGTCTACGGTAGCTAGTCCTATGGTAGCTTTACCGTTAACATAAGCATAATAAGGCATCGCACATCCTTTCCTGCGAGTTCCCCACCGCAAGCAAGGTAGCCGCATCCGTCTTCCCAGTTATCAATATTTTTCGGGTTAGAGGCTATACGTGCGATCTTCAGCAGCGTCATCTTAACCGCTGTATCTATACCAGTAGGTAAGTCATCAGGTTTGATGTTATCCCACCACGCCCAACCACTTTCGATGTTAGCGAAATTGTCTTCCATGTTTCCATGTTGCGCAGCGCGATCCTTTGTGACGTACTCTTTTGCTTTGTCAAGGATACTTGCCCTAGTTACAACTGGTTCACGTAACACTGCTGTAGGGGCACTCCCCAAAACTTCTTTTGGTTTGCCATGTTTGGTCATTTCATACGCAGCGGCTTCAAAAACTTCTTTTGGTGTACCGCTTTCTGATTTTAGTTTGTACACGT
>Ga0099849_1001533_pt1 | contig 10831 bp, 17 predicted proteins | sample CB_VirMetaG_4_FD_78177 | JGI IMG/M metagenome (GOLD analysis project Ga0099849, IMG submission 78177) | Freshwater to marine saline gradient viral communities from Chesapeake Bay - CB_1508_1M Viral MetaG | ecosystem: Environmental > Aquatic > Marine > Coastal | place: USA: Chesapeake Bay... | reverse complement strand
GGTGTCTCTAACATTGGCCCAGTCACATTAGACATTTACGAGGCGCACATTTTTACTTTGTGAGTTGAAACATGCCAATCCCAAGATACAATCATGACCCTGACGAATTTTATCTGGACGAAGGGGATAATTTAGTACCGGCCCCTCTTACCGAGGAAGTGTCTTTACGTTCAGACAGTGGATACATAGTTGTTATTGGTGAACCAAAACAAGCGTATTGGTATGCAGCAAATCAGATGGTCACCATTGTGGGTGTAGGCATAGAAACGATCTACTGCGGCTTAACGTTAAACGAAGCTCACGCCACGCTGACAGACGGCAAGACCAAGGCCGAGCTTGTTGCCCTCGGTGCAGACCTTGGGCTCAGCTTGTCGGAGTCATCCCTAAAAGATGATCTACTTGCCGCTATACGCTCTTACTTAGCTGGCCTTGAAACGTAAGGGGTGCGCTATGAGTGATGTTCGTCTTCACTGGTTTCGTTGCTCTACACGTCCTTACCAAGACACCTTCAGAGTTTCCTACGAGGGTACGTTTTACCAACTAGAGAAGGGCGAAGAGTACTGGACGCTGTACAAGCTAGTTCGCTCCGACTCTTCAGAGTCTCGCATACAGGAGCTTACCAAGTACCTACAGAACCATAACTCCCTACAGGCGCGCAGGTTAGCCTCCGAATATATTGTGCAGCACGTTCTAGATAGTTAAATTTGATCACAACATGATCGAACCTAGGGATAGGATATGGCTGACCAAATAGACGAGTTCCTCAAAAATGCAAAAGAAGCTGAGGCTAGGAAACTCGAAGCTGCCTTAGACGAGTACAAGAACAATCCCGGCAGGCTTACGCATGGTCCCGAAGAGAATAACCTCAACGGCAGCTACAGTCAGGGCAGGGGTACATGGGATCTTTACCTCATAGACAAACTATCCCCAGACCTAGTGCTAGTCTACTCCAGTCGGTTAGGTGCTATGTACCGAAAGGTAAGGCGCTCTAACCTGACTGCGCCCACCCCTCGCGCAGTTAAAGACCAGTTACTCAGAGATAAGTACGCAGTGTTCGGTGAGTCTGAATAACTGTAACTAATCACTTGTTCAGCTATACAAGTGATCCCTTCTGTGGTACAGTGATCCTTAGCGTATTGCGTTTGATTGGCGCTAGGAGGTCACATGCAGTCCGGTAAGATCAAAGCCTTCTTACGGCAAATAGAGCAAGGCTCGGAAGCAGCCTTGAAGACAGCAGCGTTAGTTGCTGGTGCGTACCTGTCTAAGACTCTAGGCGACGCGACGATCAGGTCTTCACACAAACCTGGTCGCTTCTCGTTGTTGGTCTGGAAAGGTATTGAGCAGAGGCGCGTAACAGCCGCTGAGGCCGTTGAGTATGCTCAGGCGCACGGAATGCCGTTCTCCCACCCATCTCACGCCTCAAACGCCTTTCAGAAGCTCTACAGGCTTCTAGAGGAGATATGTCACGGCACACCAGACGACTTGGTTGTTTGGGCAGTGTGGGTGGAGTGCGTACGTCGTCGCAACCTTTCCATACCCACGCAGGCTGACACCGAGAGCACAGTATAGACTGTACTTTTGTTTAGGTTTAAATTTGATCCCATCGTGATCAGGAGGAAACATGGAAGACTTGGGCTTTGGGTACGAACCAGATCCACCGTCAGACAGTGACTACACTTTTTCAACGTTACGGTCTTCTAGGCAGCTGACGTCTGGAGGAGACGTAGACCTGAGAGAGTTTGCGAGCCCCGTCCACAATCAGGGACGTACGAACAGTTGCGTTGCTCAGTCTGTGGTAAGCGCGTTCGAACTGCAGAGAATCCGTAAGCTAGGCAGAGACGAGCATGTGGACTTATCGCGGCTTCAACTTTACTTCTATATGCGAGAGCTAAGAGGTGGAGGTAAGGAGTACAAGAACGTGGGTGGCTACATCCGTCACGCTGTCTACGCGATGAACAAGTTCGGTGTGGTACCTGAAAGCTTATTTCCCTGGGACCCAGATAAGTGGAAAGTTCGCCCTCCTCTCAAGCTGCTTGTGTCTGCCTCCAAACACAAGACAGGTGCCTACTACCGCATCACGTCTACAGGTGATCAACGAGTAGAGGACTGCATCAAGGCTCTTAACGGTGGGTATGCAATAGCCTACGGTACGTCTGTAGACGTTACGTGGCGCAACTACCGCTCATCAGGGACAAGCAAACCTTTGACAGTGGCAGGTAAGACTCTCGGCGGTCATGCAACAGTCATCGTGGGTTTTAAAGACGGTAAGTTTATCGGTCAGAACTCTTGGGGTACTGGCTGGGGCCTTAAGGGCTTTTACGAGGCAGAGCCTGCTTTAATTGCTAGTCCTAAGTCCAGGGACTTCTGGGTAATCACAGGTCCCTGGGGTTGAACATACTAACGTGCAGGGTTTGCGGATAAGTCATGGTCTGTTAGGTACAGGGGTCTAAAAAGGAGGACCTGTACTAAACAGGCTCGCAGTTATAAGACAAACAATACTTGTTGGAGACACTTGAGTCGAGCGCGGACTGCGAGCACCTTACGAGGTGCCATATTGATTACTGCAATCCTGTCACTTACCGCTTTGGTTCTTTTGGTTCTACAGAACATGGACGAAGCACGCAGAGGAGACAGATAGCATGTCAAGATTAGTTGTAGGTATTGCTGTTCTGGTGTTGTGCGGTGGAGCACACTGTAACAACGCACCAGACCCAAACCCAGACTTTGTGGAGGACACAGAGTACTGTGATGACGCTGAGCTTAACCTGCAGAAGTTAGGTTGCTTAGATGAGTTGGGATTTACTGATGGGACTGTATTCGATGCTGAGTTGGAGAAGGACATTACATTCACAACCTTCTGCATTACTCGCCAGGAAGCAGGTACACATGTGTTTCCCAAGTGCTTAGCCAGTATCGAGTCCTGTGCCCAGATGGAAGGGTGCTCAAGATGATCACAGTGTGATCGCTAAAAAGGTGCACTCATGATTTTCGTCTTAGACCTTTCCGAAGTAGATGAACTCACATTCGAGGAGATCTACACCAAGCATTGGGCGGTGCTACGCATCCTTCTCAGGTTTTACTTCACGGATGAGGACTTCCCTGAAGAGAAACCTTCGGAAGACAAGGAGCGTTTTCTCAGAGCTAGGCTCTGGGAGCATATCTGCATGTGGCGTAAAAAAGATCGCCCTAAGTTGTACCCGTTTGAGGGTGTGATGGTCGCTGAATGCACAGGCGGTAAAAGCGAGGACTGCGCAAAGGTGGCAGTTGGTAACGCAGATATAGAAAGCCTCTTCGGTTTCCGAGTCAGGTCCACTGGTAGAGTTCCTCAGCCCTGGTGCTATGCATGTAGGCGTCAGTCTATGCGGGATAAGCGCGCTGCTGCGAAGGAGACTGCAAATGTCTAACCCGGTAGATGGTAGCGCAGAGTGGCACCTTCGACGTAAGCGCGGTGTTGGTGGTAGCGACTTAGGCAATATCATGGGGTTGTATGCTGACATGGCAGCTAACCCAAGAATGATTGCAGAGAACAAGTTTCAGGACGCTACACCTCAGCACCTTTGGAAGCTTAAGACGGGTAAGATACGACAAGAAGACGTTTACAAGTCTCCTGCGTCTTTAGCAGGTATTGCTAGAGGCAATAAGCTTGAGCCTGAGATACTGAAGCACACTGCCGCCAATCTAGGAGTAGGCTTGGCAGACGGTGTTTCTTTCAAGCGTCATCCTGACTTCGGTAGAGTGCCTTTCCAAGCCAACACAGACGGTACACTGCTATGGCGCAAAGACGATAAAATCCTGAACGGGTTGGCTGAGGCAAAGACAACTAAGTCCAGTACCTACTGGAAAAGTAACGCGGCCATGTTCGCAGCAGATAGGATACCCCATTCTTACGCTATGCAGGTTCAGATGTACCTGCACGTCACGGGGTTGAAGTGGGGAGTTATCTCATGCTTCATAGGCCCTAACGACAACGAGGTCTGGGACTGGAGTGATATGGTGGACTTCGTCATGCTGTCCTTTAGACCAAGCAAGACAGCAGCGAGCATTATGTCTCAGTGTGTAGAAGAGTTCTGGTACTACGTTCAGAAGGACGAGCCACCGCCTTGGTCGAAACACCCACTACTTGGGCAACTTCTCACGGCGCTAGACTCTTCGGAGTGTCACGTGAGGCGTGCTAGAAACTTGGAAGGTAATTTAGCTACACGGCAGTAATATCTTGACATAGCTAAAAAATGTAAATAAAGCTAAAACAGCTTGCGTAACCACCACAGAACTTATGCAGGCCCCAGTTTTCCCTCCGGTGAAACCCGATAACCCTTTTTGGGCAGTCGGGTTTCACTTTTTGTGCTCTAGCTCAGCACATTAAACGCATCTTCCGAGTACCGAATACTCTAAGCTTAAGCCTTTAGCTGCCGTGTAGCATAGCTAAAAAAGACTGGGCTACGGGCTATCTTAGTCTATTGACTGCCCCGTTTTTTAGCCTAGTCTTTTAAGTGCGCCGCCCCTCCTTAACGGAGTCTTTAGCGCACGTTCCTCCTTTCGCTGCAAGCCTGCAGGAAACCCTTTGGTCTCTTGCAGGCTTGTTGTCTGTTAGCGTAGCTCAAAGAGAGAGTACTCTTGCACACCCTTTAGAAATAACTCGCGCCAAGGCTCAGGTGTCTTTCTCCAAGAGACTGATCGATAACCTGTCAGGTCCAGAGACGTGACTTCCTGTACGCAGGGCTCATTGGCGGGCACCGTTCTTTGGAATAACCTAGCTGACCAGTTCTCCTCTAGGTCTCCAGTCGTAACCCCTGCCCACAAGGGCGTGACCACGTAGCGTGTGCCGTCCCTGTAGACTTCCATCAGGAAAGCAGAGCTTCCCTTTTTCTTGTAAACCTGTACTTGTTCGTACCTTTTATGTTCTATAATCATTCCATTTCCTGATTGGAGGTGAGTTTTTCGAACAGTGAGATGTCCACGTCTAGTGTGACGTGTTTAGGTTCGTCACTGTTCTTTGTCTTGATCATCCACATCGTTCGGTAGTGCGGCTCAACTTTAACGCCGCACACGAACTCATGGACCATCAAGATCGTGGCCACATGGTTTCCTTCAGGGTCCAGGACGGATTCCAGGAGATCGGTATGCACATACCGATTTCTTTTGTGGGACTCTGCGTCCCTGGCGATTGTTAGCAGGTCTGGTGTGTTTGCGATGTAAACCATCTTGTCTCCATAAAAAAAGCGGTGTACGCACTGTACACCGCTTGTGATCACACTGTGTTCAGAGAAAAAAAATCAGAAGGGAATGTCACCGTCGTTAAAATCCCCTCCGCCGCTCTTAGGGGTGTAGGAGTAGCTGTCCCCTCCCCCGTCTCTCTTAGATCCTCCGTTGCCGCCCTGCAGGAACACGACCTGCTGCGCGACAATCTCCGTAGTGTAGCGGTCGTTACCGTCCTTGTCCTGCCACTTGCGAGTCTGGATGCGGCCCTCCACATAGACCTGGCGTCCCTTTGCGAGGTACTTACCGCAGTTCTCTGCGGTAGCACCCCACGCTGTGACCTTGTGCCACTCTGTCTTCTCCTGGCGGTCATTACCCTTCCCCCAGGACTCTTTGGTGGCGATAGACAAGTTGCAGACGGTCTTACCGCCAGATGTGTGTTTAACCTCCGGGTCTTTGCCGAGGTTTCCGACGAGGATTACTTTGTTTACGCTAGCCATTTTCTCTCCTTTTTCATTGCTCACTTTGAGCGTAAATGATACTACCACAGTACTGAGCTACTGTCCAGTATTTTAGGTAATATCTAGGTTCTGTAGTTCTTATACCCAAGGTGTTTTGATTTTTGCTTAAAGCCCTGGACACCGGGATCACTGCTTGCTATAGTACGGATCACTGCGTAGTACGTAGCGATGTACAGTCATAGGAGTGAGTCATGGGTAAGAAGAAACCAGCCTGGCATGGGTTCCTAGGCAAGAAGGTCGTTTGGTGGTCTGGCGCTAAAAACAGGAACTCTTGGAAAAGAGGCGTAGTTGTGTACGCCAGCGCGCAACCCTACGACAAGGGATTCACTCCACCCTTTGAGGTAGACCTTGTCGGTAAGCTGGGAGGATGGGCCTCTAAAGAGGAGTATCAGGCGTACATAGACTGTCCTCGTAGCCGCAAGAAGTACGAGGCGTTCGCTACTAAAAGAGTCATTGTACGTGTAGACCGTGGTCCGGGTAAAAGAGGGTCCGGTTTAGTTGACCACTACTTTGCACCTAACCCAGGTCTACTGAAGTTAGCGGGCGGTAGAGAGCCCCTCTCCGACTATTACGGAACATACCAAGCCAAGCTTTTGGAGAAAGAGCAATGATCGACCACACAGGTGATAGCCCAATTATCGTTAAGCACACTTCTTTAGATAGTCTGCCTGGGTTATTGCCGGACAGAGAGATAATCAGGCTTTGCGCAGATCACGGTATGATCAAGCCTTTTGAGTCTTCACCTGTTAGGTATGTGGACAGTGCCTGTGTCCCGTGCGAGCCTGACAAAGAAGGCGCTAAGCGCGTGGTTAGCTACGGCCCGTCTAGCTATGGGTACGACATCCGTTTGGGTACTAACTTCAAGATATTCACCAACACCTTCACCACGTTGGTTGACCCGAAGCGATTCGATAATGACAACTTCATCGACATCGATGCCAGCGAGGTAGGTTACATAGACATACCTCCAAACTCGTTTGCGCTGGCCGAGTCCCTGGAAACCATTAGCGTACCCAGGGACTGCTTGATCACTGTGCTGGGTAAAAGCACTTACGCTAGATGCGGTATCATTGTGAATGTAACTCCATTGGAGCCAGAGTGGACAGGCACTATCACTATGGAGTTCTCAAACACTACGCCGTTACCTGCTCGACTCTATGCCAATGAGGGTTGCGCCCAGCTGCTCGTATTCAGGGCTGCTTCCGTTTGCGATGTGTCCTACGCGGATAAGGGTGGTAAGTACCAAGGACAGAGCGGCATCACCCTACCTAAGATGTAGTTGAAAAAAAGTTACGTATGCCTGCTTTTTTTGTTGACAGTGGCTGCGAGCTAGTTGTAGTGTGGCTTCACTGCTTCGGACTGCAGTCACAGGCTCTTGGGTGACCAAGTAGCTGAGAACTGGGTGTACGCCGGGGATGACAAGGCTTTTAGCGGAGACCTTGTAAGATCGAGACGATGCAGTAGTCGATGGACCTAGGGGGTGCCGATGAGATAATTTCGGCCCCACTCTTCCCTCCGAGCGCGAACCGCAGGGAATGAAGGACGCCCCTTAAAGTCTGACGCACTCTCTAGAGTAAGACCTAACTCCCTTAGCTGCGAGGCTTTGGGAGTTTTGTCGTTTTGGGCTACTGATCACACTGCGATCAAAGCTAAAAAAAGGCCGGTCACTAGGACCGACCCTTCAGGGTCGAGGTGGTAGTTTTAGCACTCGCACTCTTCGTGCGCGCACCCACAAGAGGGGCACGCTCCGTGTGCGGCTGGCACCTCCAGATGGTAGTCCTCCTCTCTCAAGGGGAGGACGAGGAAGGTCTCGTCGTAGATCCCGTCCCAGGAGGGGACGTCCCTGAACCAGGGATACCTCTCCCTGATCTGGTAGCTGCGAAGCACTCTGTACTCCACGTCTGCCCGCTTCCAGAACAACTCGCTGCCGGTGCAGCCGTTCCCCTCCCCCAGGAGAATGAAAGGTTTACCCTGTTCTACTACCCACTTGTGGGTCAGCTTGTAGTCCAACTCGCTCCCGTAGCAGATCCACGAGGCAAAGAGTACTTCTTTGTCCCCATAGATCTCGCACGCTTCCAGGGCATCAAGCCCATCGACAGCGTCCGTGGTCACCCAGTTTGGGGCACCCAGCAGGCCGCTGCCTGCACACACCTCGAGCGTGCCCTTGCCGCCACCAAGCGCACTAGCCAACCTGTGCACGCTGGAGATGTACTCTTTCGAGTACAGCGGCCAGCTAACACAGGCGGTGTACACACCCCTCATCCAGTACTTATTGGCGAAGTCCCTGGCAATGGGGCGCATGTCCTGCGCCGTGGCCTCTCCTTTCAACGCCTTCTCCATGAGGGCAATTAACTCCTTGCCCTTCTTTTTCATGGAGCGCCGCTTCGAGGGCCAGTCCCCGGCGTATTCTTCGATGCATTTGTCTATGGCCTCTTGGGCCTTACTGATGTCGATACGGTCGTAGCTTTTCATAGTCTGCTCCTTGTGCAGGTAAATAAAAAATGAAACAGCAACCCCAGGACGGGGTTGCTGGCCTCCCAGGATGGGAGGACTTATCAGGCCTTGGCCGCAGCCTCAGCCATGGCCACAGCACCTTCGAAGGTGCTGTGACCCGCGATGAACCTGCCCGGATGGCAGAAGATCGCCCCCGGAGGGACACTCTCGGGGAGGAGCGCCTGAAGCTCCTCCCCTCGCACACCGGCCCACGCTTCGGGCAGGGGCTTGCGCCCCTCGAAGGATCCGGGGGCAGCGGGGATCTGCTGCACACCGAACCCGCCCGACGCCATCGGGAAGATGGCGTAGAGCAGACCCTCGTCGGCCTGGGCGGCGAGGCCGCTCCACGTTGGGGCGGGCATCCCACGCTGGAGGGCAAAGTAGGTTTTGCCCTCGGCGTCTTTCAACGCCGCCTCAACCTCCTTGCGGAGGCCGAGCTTCGACCCCTCCGCAAGGATCATCCTCCGCAGAACGGGGATGATCAACTCCACGGCCTCCTGAAAATGGGAGTCGAAGTCCTCCTCCCCAAAGTACGCGAGGGGGTTGGCCTGCGCGATGAGCGCGCTCAGCCCCACACGCCCCCAGTGAAGGGGCTTGCCCTCCTCCCTCTGTGGGCGGCTCCACCCGCAGTCGAGTGCGTCAATGCACTCGATGGCTTTGGAGACCTCCTCCTGCACGCACAGCATGTCCTCCGGTTCGAACTGGGGAAGGACAGAGCGTACGGCTCGAAAGCCGTAAGCCTGCCACACCAGCCCGGCGGCGGCGTAGGGGACGCCGTTGGGTCGAGGGGAAGGACGCCCCTCGCGCTGGTGGTGGTCAAAATTGTTGGCGGCGTCGTAGACGCCCCCCACGTCTACGACGATCACACCCGCATCAGCAGTGGCCTCCTGCAGAGCGGCACGGTCGCGGGTGCGGGTCACCTCCACTCGCCCCCAAGCGAGGGCGAGGATGGCGATCGCCATGATTTCGTCGGCGTGGAACACGCCTGAGTGGGTGACGACAGAGGGGGTGCCGACGGCGGCGGAGTTGTTCTCGATAACGATGGTCATAGCTGACCTCCCTAAAAGCGTAGCGCCAGTGTAACTCCCAACCACTTGAGAAGAATTACTCAAGCTGGGCCTTTGCGCTGTCCATTTAGCCCTTAGTAAGAGGGCCTCAATATTCTTATATCCAAAACTATGGGCACTTTTGCACTGATCACAGCACGATCACTACAAGCTAAGAAAAACGCTCAACCCCCAGGACGGGGGGAGCGGCCCAGCAGGACGCTGGGACTACAGCAGGTATATCCTGTCGTTTTTGGTGATCACGTACCAGCGGATACGCTCGCGCACCGCCAGAATGGCAGCAGCGTGGTTCCACCCCTGGGGGTTGTTCACCCCCTCGAGGACCCATCGAGGCAGCGGGGGTGCCTCGATTATGGGGAGGTGGAACACCTTCAGCTGTGGGTTGGCGTCAAACCACCTACCCACAAACTCAAAATCCCCATCCGAGGGCTGGGGGTAGCCCTGGGGGTGGCTGTGGACAAACCCCCTCAACTCCACGCCTGGCACTGCCAGGCACTCCTCCACCCATTGGGTGGAGGGGGTGTAGGTCACCCCCGTAACCTGCGCCCCCTCATCGGGTAGGAAGTACGACACTTCCTCCGCCCCTTGACCCTTCTTGGCCAAAAGGAGCCCGCCAGTCTCACTAGGGCGGGTGCCGATGAACGAAGCAATATCCTTAATGACCTGAATGGAGTTGCTCATAGCAACCTCCTCAAACTGTGTAGCACCTTTCAGGCGTACTACTATCTCCCTTGAGTCTCCACGACTCGGTGCCTTCTCGGCGGGTGGGATCTGCTTCCCCTTGGCTCACCACTTTCGGTAGGTGACACCGGCCCAGTAAGTCCATACAGGTCTTTTGTATGGAGCGTATTTCCTCTCACTATTCTTATGCCCAAAAAGCAGTTGTACTTTGCGCGATCACGGTACGATCACTTCAAGGTAAAAAAAAGTGCTCGACCCCTAGGACAGGGGGAGCAGCCCCGCAGGACGCTAGGTCTTTTCTTGGAGCTTCCTCAAGTCGCTGAGAAAGTCGATGTTGTATTCCCTGGTCTTCTCGGAAGCGAAGATGGGGTGGACCGCCTTGCGGTCCCTCTTTGCCCACTGCAAGAGCAGGCGTGTCTGCTCAGGAAACTCCAACAGCAGATCCGCGATGCGCCCGTTGTAGTACGCCCCCCAGTAGGGCGCATCGATCAGCAAGAGTGGATACTGACTCGTATCCTGGGGGTTCGTGACCCCCAGCATCACGTACTCGTGGAACGCGTCCTGCGCGTCCCTTCGACTTCCCCTGTCTGCCCAACGGGTGAGCGTTTCGCGGTACCCCACGATCCACTCCTCCATATCCCTAAGCTCCTCCGCCAAATTGTACTTCTCCATATTACCTCCTTTTGCTGATCGCACCATGATCGGTGCGATGTTGTTTATCCCTATAGGTCGTAGAAGCTGGGGTCCCAGTCATCAACCTCAGGGTACTCCTGAAGGATATTACGTGTAGCTTCCTGGACCCTGTAGGACCAAGAAAGGTACTCGTCTGTATCCTCCAGCTTCTCCTGCGCCGCAGTCACAGGAAGCTTACCC
>Ga0099849_1001526_pt1 | contig 10846 bp, 7 predicted proteins | sample CB_VirMetaG_4_FD_78177 | JGI IMG/M metagenome (GOLD analysis project Ga0099849, IMG submission 78177) | Freshwater to marine saline gradient viral communities from Chesapeake Bay - CB_1508_1M Viral MetaG | ecosystem: Environmental > Aquatic > Marine > Coastal | place: USA: Chesapeake Bay... | reverse complement strand
TATTCAGGCAGTAGTACTATATACAGAACTGTGCAAACGGTAACCGTTACTAGCACGGGTGCGCCTACTGAGGTGTTTACTTCGCTAGATCTTGTTAGGACTACTAATATCAGTACCTCTTTTGATGTAAGACTTTTGAGAGGTTCGACAGTGCTTGCTGAGCAAACTGTCCAAAGCGCACCTATAAAAGATGACGGGGTTCCTTTCGCTACAGCGTTTTTAGACACTACTACAACGGCAGGAACCCGCACATATTCCGTTGCTGTACGGAGTTCTGCTACCAGTTTTGGAGTCGGTAAGAGGTATCTGAGGACATTGGAGACTAAAAAGTGATTGTAAATTTTATAGTCTACAAAACTGCCACAGGCGAGATAGTGCGCACAGGGGCTTGTTCTAGCGACGCTTATGCAGCTACCACTGTTGAAGCCGATGAAACCATCATGCAGGGGGTAGCTCGTGATGACATACACTATATTGTGTCTGGCGTTGTTACCGCGAAAGGCAGTAGACCATCCCAATATCATGAGTTTAACTTCACGACGCAGCAGTGGGACCTTAACAGTGGTAGACAAGCGGAAAATGCAAGGAGTAGCAGAGACGCCTTGTTAGCAGGATGTGATTGGACACAACTGCCCGATTCACCGCTCAGTGACGCAGACAAAACAGCTTGGGCAACCTACAGGACAGCACTTAGAGACGTGCCAAGTCAGTCAGGTTTTCCGGGGAATATAGATTGGCCAACACCACCTGATGAGGCATAATCCATAAATGGATACGCTGTCAACTAAAAGCGCAGAATTGGTCCTCGACGACAAAGAGGCGATCGGTGCATGGGTGGCAGAACAAGTAGGGCATGGGGCTAGCTGGGGGGATTTCTACGCGTTAGGCGTACGTAAAGGTGACAAGATCACAGCGGGTGTAGTCATCAACAACTATAACGGCGCTAACGCTACTAGCCATATAGCGATAAAAGAGTTTAGCAAGAAGAACATTGAGCTGTTCAGACACACCGCACACTATGCGTTCCGACACTGCGGTCTCAAACGGCTCACAGGCATGGTGCCAACCAACGAACCACGCACGATCGAGTTCGATAAGAAGTTGGGCTATGAAGAAGAATTTGTATTGAAAGACGGCGCTCCGGGTGCCGATATGATGGTTTTAGTTTTGTGGCCAGAAAAATGCCGTTGGTTGCAGGAGGAGTAAGACATGGGCGGTAAGAGTAACCCACCACCAGATTATTCGGGAATGGAGCGAGTCGCGCGGGAACAGTTGCGTTTCGCGCAACAGCAGTACCAAGACTTACGACCCATTGCAGAAGGCATCGGGCAAGCGCAAATCGCTGCTCAGACTCAGCAGATGGAGCAGGCGCAAGACTACTACAACTACATGCAGGATACATTCCGGCCAGTAGAACAGTCACTCGTAGCTCAAGCACAAGAGTTCAACACCGACGCATACCGGCAACAGAAAGCGGCAGAAGCTAGCGCAGCGGCATCAAGAGCGTTTGCTACAGCTAGGGCGTCTAACGCTAGGTCTTTGGCGGCTAGAGGTATCAATCCTAACTCTGGTGCTGCTCGCGGCATGGGCACAGCAACACAGTTACAAGAAGGTCTGGCACGTGCAGGTGGCATGACCTCAGCTAGAAATCAAGCACAACAGCTGGGCTACGCGCGTATGATCGACGCGGCGGGGCTTGGCCGTGGTTTGGCGGGTGCTTCTGCCGCTGCTTACGCAGGCGCTACAGGCGCTGGTTCTGCGGGCATCAATACTATGATGGCTCCCGGTAGTCAGTATCAGCAAGGTCTTGCAGGTGCGGGCAGTACGTATGGCAACATGGCGAATATGCAGAACCAAGCGTTCATGGCTAGTCAAGCCAACGAATCGGGCATGTTTGGTGCTCTCGCTGGTGCAGCCGCTACGTTGGGCGGTGCAGCCATCATGGCTTCAGATAGACGCCTTAAAGATAACATTCGCTTCTGCACAGTTGACCCTGCTACAGAACTTAACTTGTACGAGTTCAACTATATTAACGACCCAGACCGCACCTTCATTGGTGTCATGGCTGACGAAGTCATGGAGCAGTTCCCACAAGCAGTTATCGAACAAGAAGACGGCTACTACGCGGTTGATTACGCAGAACTTGGCCTTGAGATGGTGGAGGTTAGCCAATGAGTTTCGCACAAGGATTTGCAGCTGGATCTGCTGCCGCGCAGCGTGGTGTAGACATGGGTCTAGCCATGAAACAACGCCGTGAACAAGAAGAGTACCAACAGGCAGTTGCTGACTATAACGCTGGCCTCGCACAGCAAGACGCCGATCTCGCAGCTTATCAGGCGACTGAGCAAACCGCCCTGAATGCAGGTATGGGGTTGCAGAGTCCTGTTCAGCCTACAGGAGTAGAGGCACAACTACTTAATGCTATGCCCGGAGCTGCACCGCAAGGTGCTCAGATGTCTCCCGTTGAACGGCAACAGCCACTGTCGCAGCCTTCAGCTGCTCTTGGTGGTATGGCTGGGCAAGGCCAGTCTATGGGTCCTATGCCCGAGGTAACAAACTACATAGATCGCCAACGTGGGCTTGCAGCTATTGCCATGCAGTACGGCGACACAGGCACTGCCATAAGTTTGATGAACCAAGCGCAGGCAGAAGAGCGCGCATTGAGAACAGAAGCTGCCGCTGCGCAGCGTTTTGAGAAAGAATTTGGTTTGGCACAGTCAGCGGATCAACGAGCTGCGGACGAGGCAACTCGCTTAGCGAATGAAGCTGCCCGCGAAGCCCGACTAAGGGAAGGTAAAGCCCAGCTTGAGGCTTATATCGCTGCAGGTAATACCGACCGTGCAGGTGCCGAAAGTATTTTTGAGAAATATGGCCCAGATGGCCTAAGCATTAATGACTTCGCCAATATCCTCGAATCACAACGCGGTATAACTAAAGGTGATATCGAAGCAGAGATGCTGCAAATTCAGAGGGATTTACGCGGACTTACCACCACTGATCAGTTGATTACTTACTACAACAACTCAGAAAGTTTGTCGCCCGGCTATGAGCTTCGGCTAGAGCAGAACGACGACGGCTTATATCAGCTTAAACACTTTGATGATGCTGGCAAAGAGATTGACAAGGATGTAGCTACATTCGCTTCAGCGCAAGAGGCTGATGTTTATATGCGACAGTTAGCCGTTGACCCCGCAACAGCTATGCAGTCCCTTGTTACAAGAGACACGGCTATAAGGACAACTGCGGCGGAGCGTAGGTTCGAAAGAGAAATGGAACAATTAAAAGCTAGAACCGACCTCAGCAAGGAAGAACTAAAAGCAGTAGCTAGTGGCTTAGAAAACGTACGTAGCGGTCAATTCTTTACTATGATGGACCGAGCTGAACAAGATAAAGCACTTGCTAAAGTTTATACGGATCTAGGTTTAAGTCCTCCAAAATCGCTAGGGGGCCTAGCTTCAACTCGGGGGACTGAGACTGAGACTGGGACTGGGACTGGGACTACGCAGGTAGATCCAGCTTTGGCTAGATTGCAAGGGCTAAGAACAGCAGAACAAGACGCGGAAGCAGTGGTGGCATCAAATAAAATGATAGCTCGCCAGATAGTCGACACTGCTAAGTCTATGGAAGAATTACAGTCGGTGCTAGGAGAAACAAGCCCAGAAGTTCAGGCTGAGGTTAACGCTTTGATACAACAACGCAGTTCACAGAACAGAGGCTTGTTGCAACAGTACCGCCCTTATTACATGCGTAATCAGTAAACAGCTTTTCGGAGGTTTAACTCGTGGCTGGCATTTATAGCGTCGAAGATCTTAGGCAGGACTTGACTGGCGTTTTGCCAGAAAGCGCCTCTGATGAGCAGTACATCGTTAAATATAGCGAACTCACGGGTAGTGACCCCTTTGAGGTTGCTGACTACTTGGGCGTAAAGACAGGACAAGATCGCTCTGCGTTTGGTGCAGGTGTAAGTTCTGGTATAGATGTTGTTCAAGGCTTAGGTACCAGTGCAGTTGCTGGACTTGCTGACATTGTCGGTGCCGATAGAGCTGCTGCTAACCTACGTGAATCTGCCGAAGATCAGTCGTACCAAGCATATTTAGCAGGTCGCCCCGACCTTGAGCGTATTGAAGATCAATCATTATCGACCCTACCCGGTTATGCCGCTTACCAATTAGGTAAACAAGCACCTATTTTCGGTGCAGTTGCGGGCGCTCAGTTTGTCCCCGGTTTAGGTCAGGCAGCGTCAGCTACAGGTCTTGCTCGTCTGGGTGCGATAGCACCTCGTGCTCTTGGCGGCGGCGGTGTTTCTCGTGCAGCTATGACTCGTATGGGGCCAATGACGGCGGCGGAAACAGCGGGCGTACGACAAGGCGTAGCAGTGGCTAAATCCACTATGGTTGGTACTGGCCTAGGCTTTGGCTCTTTGTATGAGTCATCTGCAGCAGACGGCGATCCCGATCCATGGAAAGCGTTGGCTTTGTCTCCGCTTTATGGTGCGGCGGAAGCTGTAGTACCTGCGGCGCTTACTGGTGCGGCACGTCTAAAGTCTGGTGGTTACACAGGTAGGTTACCTACTCGGATGCTTAAGGGCGGTGCAGTTGGTGGCACAACCGAAGCGGCTACAGAACTTGCGCAGACAGAGCTTGAATTATCCCTAGACCCAACACTGACTTCCGAAGAGCGGCAGTCTGCGAGGCTCAATGCGGCGGTAGCTGGAGGCTTAGTTGGTGGTACGTTGAGCACGGCTACAGGTTTACGTGCAGGTGCAGAAATCGAGCGTCAGCGCGTACTAAGAGAGAATGAGCTTGGTGAGCTAGACATGGCGGCGTCTGAACCGGTCGCCGCTGAGCCTGCTATAGAAGAGCAGCTCGAACTAGACCTCCCACCGACGTTCCAGTATGAGGAAGGCAGAGATGAAATCGGTGCACCTGATCCGTTCCGTGACCCTTCGCGCCCACTTACAGAAATAGAAGAAATTGTTGAGGTCGAAACCGAGTTTGATAACGAAAATCAAGGTGTGCTGGATCTGCCAGAGCCTGAACCAGTTGTCGGTGCACAGCAAAACAAGATTTTAAGTACGGCAGATAAGCTGCAGCTTAACGCTAAGATAGGGGCTGCGCAGACATCTCTTAACAGGCTCGAAAAGTATCAGTCTAGAGCTAAAGACCCCAAGGTAAAACAAGCCAATGAGGCTAAGAAAGCGCAAGAAGCTGAGAAGTTACGTGCCGAGATCGCGCGCATGCAGCAAAATCTTGCTGAGAGTGACGCAGCAGTCGACCAGCGTGTTGTAGATCAGGGCGCACCACAGACACCAGTAGAGCCTGTCGAAAGTACTCAAGAAGCGGATGCACCTGTAGTAACTTCTGAGCAGAAGACAGAAGCACAACTGCAAGCACAGCAAGACTTAGCATCTGAAACTGAAGCCGAAGGTGTAACTCTCGTTGACGCATATGAAGCTAACAAGATTAGTCAAACCGTCGATAAATTAAACGCGGATATTCAGTCCACAGAAGGTAAGGCTGGCGGCCGCATAACCCTGCCCAAAGGTGTCCTTACAGGAATCACTGCGATGCTTCGCAGTTCAAATACCACACCTGCTATTCGTGCGTACAAAGACGGTACTGCTGAGCTTGACCCTGAGTACATGGATCAATACGGCGAGCAAATGCGGGAGATACATGTCAAAGCTATGAAAGTTGCTGAACTAGCACAGGTAGCTAGTAACGCCGGTAAGCAGGTTTTTGGCGGGTTTACAAGAGACTCAGCGCCAAGTCGTCAGGGCGAAGATGCTAAAAAACGTCGAAGTCAGTACAAAAATGCTAGAAAAAATTTGGCTATAGCAGTAGATGAGTTTGTAAATGCAGCAGGCGGTGCAAAAAATGCTGAGGCGATTGTTGCCTCACTCAAATCCAGAAATGAGAAGAACCGCAGCTCTCGTTACGATAAGAAGCGTTTCGAAAAGAAAAACGCGCTTTTAAAGAAAAAAGAAGGTGGCATTTACAACCAGAACGAGTATGAAAAGGTTTTAGACATAGCTTTATCTAGCAGCTTTAAAGAGTTTAAAGACGGCACGCTTGATAAAGATAGTGTAGAAAATGACCTTGTACGGAGCGGCGCTACCCGCAGGAACTTCAGAGAAAAGCTAATCGACAAGTCGACGCCGCTTACTGATGCCGATGCAGCTGGTGGCATATTAGCCATCTTAGATCGTGTAGGTGGTTATACGGGCACTACCTCACCCTATGTAATTACGCTAGCTCGGTCTATAAAAGAAGTATTTAGAACTTTTGAAAAAGACTCGGTGCCTGTTCGTGTAGAATTCCTTGAAGATAATGGGCAGCCCAAACCCAACTACGACCCTGCTACGAACATTATATCAATTCACCGCGAAGCATCTCAGGAAGAAATCCTGCACGAATCGCTACACGCGGCTATGCAGTTTTATGTATACCAAAATCCAGAAGAACCAAACGTAAGGGCGCTTTCTGCTTCGCTCGATACCTTACTTGAGTTCGTAGATGGCGGCGGCATCGACGCGGTAAATATGTCAGAGCAGCACAAGGCCCGTGCGTTAGAAGTAACTAACCTTATCCGTAGCCTACGAGAGACGGGCAATGAACTTGATGCCATTCTGGAATTGTCGGCCTATGGCACTACCATGCGCGATTTTCGACTGCTACTCAAAGAGATCAATGAGGCACCTTCCGAGGCTGTGCAGTCTTGGCTGAAAAAATTGGCAGATATCTGGCAACACATAGTTGATCTACTAGCCGATTTACTCGGCGTGCAGGGGACAGTAGCAAACAACGTCTTAGACAACACTTTAGCCATACTAGAGTCTGCTAACTTTGATGAGCGTGACCCCACAGTTGGTGGTAACCGCCTCGATATGAGTGTTTTGGCTAATAACGATCAAGGTCCTGTCGATGCAGATGGTAGACCCGTAGGGGATTTGTATAGAGCCGCTGCAGAACGTGGCCAACGAAACGGCATACTGTCGACGCAGTTTTTATTCGATGCCATTGGTTTTGACAAAAACATCAAAACTCCTATCGCTCAGTTTTTTAGTGGCACTGCAGATAGAATCAGAAAAGATTTTCCAAGTGTAGAGCGCTCAATTACTTACTTTAACTCTCGGTTTAGCCTGCCACCCTCTATGCACGGGATCTTTGACATCTTCAAAGAGCAGCGAAACTCGGTGTATATGGTTATGGAACGCCTAGCCACGTATGTAGAGTCGCAGCCAAAAGAAAAAGTCATTGCACTCATAGACTACATGGACGGTGACTTAACCGCCCTTGATGGGTTTGAAAATTCTACAAAGCTCAAAGATGAAGCGAATACCGTCCTAGAAGGCATCGAGACCTACATACGCGGCCTACCGAAAGAACTGCAAGCTGAATACGACGGACGTAACTTTAGTGATTATCTTATCTATGTCACTGGCGAGAATACGGTAGCCACGCAATCACTGGGCATGTCTAATTTGGGACAACAAATAAAGGCCCAAGGTTTAAAAGTAGACAAGGTAGATTTTGAGACAAACACAGATCTTGTAGATACTGACGCAAACGGCGATCCCGATATGGATAGCCCTTTCTACGAAGTGATAGTAACTCAGTCGGGCATCAAACCTTACCGACTTATGGTTAGTAAGTCTGTGTATGAGCGCAGGGGCGGACAGTTACCCATTGTTGATGGCTCTTACGCCGTAAACACCGACCGCGAGTTTAGTTTGATCAAGTTAGAAGGCTCAGACTATCGCTTCAAGTCTAAGTTCAACTACCGCGAGGCACTCGACGCACAGAAAGCAAAAGACCTTGCAAACGCCATGCGTAACACTGTGGGTGGCCTTGCCAACTACTACTCATCAAGAAATTTCTTGAACGCGATTGCCATAACAGGTAAAGAAGATAGTGTTGTTTTTGAAAACGAAGCTGAGCTACGGACATCTGGTTTAATCGGTGCCACGCAACAAATACTTGCACCGGGGCGGACAGATTCTGAGCAGATTCGCCAAGCTACACGACGTACTGGTTCTTGGGTACAGATACCTAACACCCCCGAAACTTATGGCGATCTCGCTGGCAAGATAGTCCACGGCCCTGTGTACCACGCCATGCGCGATATGGCGGACAGAAAGCCGCTGGTTAACGTACGTGCCTACAACGACACGCTGCGCTTCTTTAAAAAGTCCAAGACTATTTACAACTTGGGTACGCACGTTACTAACGTAGCTTCTAACGTCACGTTAGCAATGCTGCATGACATCCCTGTTAAGACCGTTGCTGATGCTGCGCGGCTAATGTACAAGTATGAGATCAACTCTGACTCACTTACAGCAGACGAACGAGCCGTTATGCGCGAGTTTATGCGGTCCGGTGCCATGCTTGGTAACTACTCAAGTGTCGAAGTGAAGAACGTCATGTTCAAATCAATGGCTAAGCACTTAAAGCCACAAGAAGACACGGTCATGACGCGCGTCTCTGCATTTATGGGTATGGAGGCCGACAAAGCTAACATGGCATCTGAACTCATTCGCCGTGGTAAAAAGGCCGATGAGGTAGCTACTCAACTTTATGCGGCTGAAGATAACGTGTTTCGCCTTGCAGCGTTTATTAAGTCTGCGGGGGATATGGCTGCTAAAGAAGGTGTCAGAACCCCAAACCAAAACATGCTGCAGGAGGCGGGGCGTTTCGCTCGCCAAGCGTTCTTGGATTATGACATCGACGCACCGGCGGTTAAATTTTTACGCCAGTCGTTTTTGCCATTTGTTTCTTGGACCTACGCAATCACCCCAGTACTAGGGCGCATCGCTGCTAACCAGCCTTGGAAAATTGCAAACGTCATGGCGGCGTACGCATTGATCGATGTAGCTACCTCTGCGCTTGCGGGTGACGATGACGAGTTGCGCAAGCTAGGTCCTGAAAAACTAGACGAGCGTATGTTCGGCATACCGGGTTTAAGGATGCACATTCGCATTCCGTTCTTGGGTGACGATGAGAACCCTGTGTACTACCGTTTGGGCGACTACGTGCCACTCGCTTCTACAGCTAAGGGCTTGCCCAACGGCTTTATGGGAATGGATTGGTTCCCCGGCGGTTTGACCCCCGGCGGTCCGTTTATCAACGCGATAATTGCCATGTCTGGCGGTGTCGACCCCTACACTGGTAAGCCCATCCATCGCCCAGAAGACGGCACCCTCGATAGGTTCTTCAATATAGGCACCTTTGCGTATGATCAGTTTACGTCTCCGATGATCCGCAGTAGTAATCTAGAGAAAGTTAAGGATGCCTTACAAGGCAACGTCAATATGTACTCTGGCAGAGAGGTGGGCATCAGTAACCTGATCTTTGCACGGATTGGCGGTTTGAAGTTTGTTGATTTCAACGTCAACGAAGAAGCTGGTTTCCGTGAAATGCGAGGCAGTGGGGTGATGCGTGATTACAAGTCTGCAATCTCACGTGCAAAGCGGGAAGAAATAGCTAAAGGCTACCCTGACTACGAAGCACTAAACGAAGAGATTCAGCGCTTGACCGAAGAGATGTATCGCGAGTACAACAAGGTCTACAAGATAGAGGATCAATGATGGCGACTCCGAGAAAAGGTAAGGCTAAGGTCAAGGTCACTGCATCAGGCAAGAAGGTATCCTACGGCCAAGCAGGTAAAGCCAAAGATGGCGGCCCGCGCGTAAAGCCGGGTACTAGCAAGGGCGACTCTTACTGCGCACGTTCGCTGGGCATCAAGAAGCGTTTGCCCAAGAAGAAGCAGAACGACCCTAATACCCCAAACAACCTAAGCCGTAAACGCTGGAAGTGTTCCGGTGCCAAGTCGAGGAAGTAATTATGAAGAAACCCGTTAAAAAGCCAGCTAAAAAACCTATGACTCAAGCACAGATCGAGGCAGGCCTGATTGCCGATGCCAAGCGTGCTAAAAGTTCTACACCTAGCCCCGCTATGCAGAAGAAAATGGCAGAGCAAATGCGCAACGCCAAGATGGATGCACAAATGAAAGCGGCGGCTAAAAAAGCTGGTGTTCCCACAAGGAAGAAAGCCAATGCCAAAAGCAAAGCCAAAAAGTAAGAAAGCCAACGACGCATGCGCTAAGAAGGTTAAGTCTCGCTACAAGGTTTGGCCTTCAGCATACGCATCAGGCGCAGTTGCCAAGTGCCGCAAGGTAGGCGCTAAGAACTGGGGTAACAAAAGTGGCCGTAAGAAAAAGTAAGAAGGGCGCTGCCCTTAAAAAGTGGTTCAAAGAAGAGTGGACTGATGTTAAGACAGGTGAGCCTTGTGGTCGTAAGTCCGCAAAGAAAGGCGAGAGTAAACGTCCTTACCCATCTTGCAGACCTAAAGCTGTTGTGGCTAAGATGACCAAAGCAGAGAAGGCATCGTCTGCACGACGTAAGACCGGACCTGCCAAAATTAAACACGCTGTCACAGCGTCTGGTAGGCGCAGAAGGAGCAAGTGATGACCCCATGTAAAGGATGTCCCCACCCTGCAAAGTGTAAGAAAGCCGGTAAGTGCATGAAGCGAAGCATGCCAAAGCGCGGCCAGCGAGCAGCGACTAACCGCAAAAAGAAGTGAACTAAAAAACGGTAGGCCCGTGTGGCTCTACGCTTTACTTCATCCTCGCACTTCTGGTGCGGGCGAATGAGCGGTTCGCTGACTTTGGCTTGACGTTCAAGTTACTGCGCTTGTTGCTACCACCTTTAGCCAACGGCTTCTTGTGGTTAACGTCTTTGCCATCGCCCTTGCGAACCTTGCCTTCTTTCTCCATGGTACGGCGCGCTGAGTTACGTGCAGCGCGCTTTTTCTTTTGCTCATCTTTCGAGTGATACTTCTTGTACTC